>Ga0208447_100214_pt1 | contig 9839 bp, 22 predicted proteins | sample BED_Slide_host_7_FD_187139 | JGI IMG/M metagenome (GOLD analysis project Ga0208447, IMG submission 187139) | Extremophilic microbial mat communities from Yellowstone National Park, USA - BED_Slide_host_7_15 (SPAdes) (version 2) | ecosystem: Environmental > Aquatic > Thermal springs > Hot (42-90C)... | reverse complement strand
CTGTAATGGTTCGAACATATCAGAAGAATATATTTGTTCGTAAATTATTCCGTATGTTTTTTTCTTAACACCATTTGCTAATAAATACTTAGTGTTTATTGGGAAATCTAAATCGTCATAAACAATTTTTTCAAGATTTTCATTACGATTAGCAAAAATTATTTCCCTTACGAATAGTAAATCTGGATAAACACCACCTGCAACTATATACCATCTATCTGGCTTGAATACCACATATCTTGTTTCAAAGTCAATAGTTGGAATTATTAATTGCATTTCTTCACGATCCTTAAAATATGATGGTTTAACTCGTATCAGCTTTGCATACCTAGTTATGTTGTATCCATTTTCCCCTATCCAAATAACTGGATAGGTTGCTTTAGTGATTAATGCTTCCTTTATTTCTACAATTTCTTCGTTTTGGATTTCTTCGGTTGCCATAATCAAACAATGAATATCTGGATATTTAAATCTTATGGTTATAAAAATTGACTAGATAACCGAAAGTAAAAAAAATTAGATTAAATTAAAGCTCATTTTATTTTACTATCTAAATAATTTACTGCTTGTCGAATATCCTCTACAATACGCTCTAAATAAACAATATCGTCATCATGCTGTGCAATATCGTTTCTTAATCGAATAATGTCGTTTTCGACTTTATTTTTTAATTCTTGGACTTCGTCTTGCAATTTATATAGCAGCTTAAATAATTCATATGTTTGCTGAAATAATGTTTTAATATCCTTCTTTATTGCTTCGATTTCTTCGCTCATAATCAAATAATGAACATTCTACTATTTAAATTTTCTTTTTGTTAAACATTTATATAGAGCCTAAAGTAAATAATCTTATGGAAATTGGCAGAGTTTTAGTTTTAAAAGTATGTGAGCATTTCAAAAATATTCTTCAAGATGAATATGCAGAAATAGGCGATAAGCCTGATGCAATAGAAATGGCATATTTGAATCATTTATTAAGTAATGAATTTGAAAGATGCTATATCTTTGCAACAAAAGGGAATATAGAAAAAAAGAAAATTAAAAGATTGCTTAAGGAGAAAGAAGCGAATTTTGAATATATGTTGACTAGACATGAGTAAAGTTTATCTTCTAAATACATTGGTAATTCCAGTCAATTTTGATACTTATGATGAAGCTTATATTAAAATGGAAAAGATCAGCGTAGATGAAGCAAAGCAAATATTAATAAATAATCCATTCATAAGTGCAATCGGTCATGAAGGAACTGCAAAACTTCTTTCTCAATTACTTGGTATTGCAATACAAATAAACAGAATATCGGTATTTTTTGAACCAGGTGATATAGGTATTCACTTTTTCCTTAAGCAGAGATTGCCAGAAGGTAAAGTTCTTACTGAAGAAGAATTAAAAGAGCTTGATTTCTGGTTAGTAAAGAGTGAGTTGGTATATGGTTCATCTAAAGATGATAAAGATATGGAAGGGAAAATGAGTAAAGAAGAAGAAATAAAGAGGAATATAGAAACACTCTGGGAAAAAATATGGAAAGGCGAAATATTTGTTGGCGACACATTTTACAATATAAATACTATGGACATGCGTTGGGTAAAGATAACCTATGAGACGGATAGATATATTGCCGAGCTTCATTTTCCGAATGAAATAATAACTATCACATTTAATAACAAGCTTGAAGCAGTGAGTTTTGTTGACTTCATTCCAGCGAGTGAGCGATAAAATGAGTGAATCTAAACCAAAGGAAGAGAAAATTTTCTGTCATCGTTGCGGTGCAGAAATAAACAAGTATGCGTATGTAGAAGTAGTCATTCAACCTATAGTAGCAGTTGAAGATGAAAAGTTCAGTATGACCCCTCAAGTGCTATTCGTTTGCTTAAAGTGTTATTATAGATATAACGACATACTGAATCTTTTGAGGTTAAGAGAATTATGAGTGATGATTTGCTAAAGAAAATTGATGAAATAGTAAACAAAGCAATCGCAAAGCATCTAGCAGAAATGTCAAGACAATATACTGCAGTAAAAAAGCAAAATATAAAGTCTGGTTTGAAAAAAATAACATATTCTATATAGCTTACCTGTGCCCTTATCACAAAGAATTTTTGGTCAAGAATGAGAGCAATTAACTTAAAATAATAAAAATTAGGAAATGCGTGAATAATGCGATCACTTCGTAAAAAGCAAGTATTACTCAAAGACTTCAATCCTTTTGAATTTCACTGTATCCATTGTGAATACAAAACTGATAATATACTCGATTTTCTTACGCATTTGCAAAATAAACATGGCTTTAAGATCCTAACAGCGAAAGATATTCGTGAATATCTTTTCAAGTGATTGTTATACGCAAATTTAAATATATTTCGTAAGAATTTTCTCATATGGTATTAGTAAGAGCCCAAGTTGTATTTGCAGGAGTAAGTAGAACACCAACACCAAGAAAATTACTTGCAGTAAGCGGTTTGCAAATTGTTGATGCTGGTAAAATAAAAAGATGGTCTAATAAAGAATTCTTCCTAAGGAGTCCTCCATATACAGCAGTTTTTCCAACTGATGCACAATTGGCTATCAGAGGTTCATTGACAAACATAGCCCATGCATTGAAAGATAAACTGGAAGGACTATATCTCTCTGAAAAATTAAACAAATTATTACCTGGTGCCGCTGCATTTGTCGCTGATACTATGAAAGGCTATAAATCACCTTTAAGTGTAGGACCTAGTGCACAGAGAACGTATCATACTGGAGATGAAATATTGAAAATGGCTGAAAATAGAGGAGTAGCGATTCCTTTTACAAAGCCCATTAGAGAACCACCACCTAAAGCTGGAGGAGGTAAGTAGGTGAGAACATGATCACGCTCAAAGGTATCTTTTTAAGTGGTGCATACGGTGCGATTGATTTAGCTACAAAATACATAGACCAACAGCAAGGAATGCAAAAAACCCCCGTGAATGCTACAAACATCCAAAGATTAGCTGTATCAGTTGGCTCTCTCTTATTAAATATGGCAGGCTATTTTGATGATGAAACAACGATATTATTCTATTCAAGTCTACCTGCATTAGAAGATACAGTTGCAAATCTTGCTGGAGCATCATTTGCTAAATTCGGAACTGTTTACAAGCAAACACTTCCTGAAAGCGTTAAACAAAAATACGTTCAAGGAGTTAAAGTAGGTCCAGTATACTAATGGTAAATATAACTGCTGAAAGGCTTAAGAAATACCAGCAAAAATTAGATGAGCAAACAATCCTAACAAAAGAAGGAGCTCGAGAGCCTACTATCGCTGAAAGACTAGGACTAGGATTCAAGCTTGCAATAGAAGAGGCAAAAAAGCGAAAAGAAAAGAAGAAATCTAAATAATTTTTTCTCCAAATAATTCTAAAAAGGCTTCTAAAACTTCTTCCCATTTTTTCTTTTTTTCTGTTTTCCCAAATTCTTCCCCTAGCATACCGTATTTTACCATAACAGCAGCAGGTGGTAAGGAATTTACTTCATCAAACTTCAATCCTTTAGCTTTTTTTGCAAGCTCAGCAAATCTTCTCCTTGCATTTTCAACATTTTCGCTCTTTCCTACATTGAAAGCTCTTAAATACCAAGTTTCTCTTGGTTTAGTTCTATGAACTAATTGAATTACCCTTGCATTAATTCCAATAATTTGCTTATCCATTTCCTTACTGATGGGCTCGCTACTCTCTCGAGCAACTCCGATGCTACTCTCCTTACTTCTTCTTTCGGTGGGGGATTCTTGTGAAGATCCTTCCATATGTCTCTGCCTAATATATTCTTATACAACTGCCTTAAAAAATCTAAATTATCTATTGCAGGATAGCCTTCTTCATCAACAGCGATAGGATGGTTTATAAAAGGCGGATAATCTTCTTCATAAATCATTCTTGCTACTCTTGTTCCTCTTGGAGTAATAGGCTCAATAGGTCTAGTGATTGTTACACCTAATATCTCATTAAGAGCTGAAACCAATGCACTTCTAAGTTCCCTTCTGCTTATCACAACAGGTCCTACAGCTCTTTCAACTCTCCCTTCTTCTCTTGGTTTTTCTTTTATAATGTAAGAAGGAAGCAGTTTGTCAATCTCATTTAAAAGAGATTCAACATCACCTTTTTTCAAAATAGGTTCCAGTCTATTCCAATTTTCATCAAGAAATCTAGAAATATTAACTGGGAATCCTATATTATGTTCTTTAATCCAGTTTTCAACAAACTTTGCAGCCTCAGCTCTTGTAATCTCTTTTGTTTGCAGTTTAGATAGAAGTAAATTCATCCCAGTTGTAAAGGTATTGTAAGCCCTTGATGGATCCTTAATCATCTGAGCCCAAAGCTCAACAAAATAAGGAATATACTTGCTTGAATCAAAAGGTTTAATAACATTATAAAATTTCTTTGCAAATTCTGTATAACCAAGCCAGCCTTTGCTTAACGGCAGCTTCCTTGCAATTATCGCTCTTGCTACCGAATCAAGGAAAGATTTCAAATCTTCTACTGGTGCTTCAATTCTCTCCTCAAGCTTCTTCTTAAGCTCTCTTATCGCTTCTTCATTTCTAGAAATTCTTCCACTAATTCCTCTTATTTGAACCTCGACCTGTCTCTTCTCTATTTCAGACTTCAGCTTCTTAAGTTCATCTGACAGTTCACGAACTTTTCTCTTAAGATTAACATTTTCAATTTGATAGTCAGTAAACTGTTTCCAAAGCTCACGGAACTTCGGATCTAATTCAGAGAGCTCCTTTATAAGTTGCTGCTTCCTAGTTTCAATTGCTTGATTGATTGCCCTTTCTTCTTCTCCGCTAAGAATAAGATTAACTCCTTGCCTTCTTAAATTCTCAATATTCTCATTGAATGAAATAAGGGGGTCAATTAAATCAAGGTTTTCTTGTGCATAAGTATCTGGGTCTATTCCAATTTTTTGAGCATATCTTTTTAAAGCTTCATAGATTCTTTGGAGCTCCTGCTTTGTTATAACAGGTTCAATTTGTTGTTCTTCCTTCCATTTTCGCCAAAGCTCATCTGGAGTGGGCATGTTTCCTTTTTACTTTAGTATAACCATAATCAGCAAGAATATGCAGAAGCCCAGACATAGCCCTTTTCGAGAAGCCGTATTTTGCAATGATTTCAATTGGCGTATGCCTTAAAATTCTGTGCTTTCTTCCTAAATATTTGTAAGGCTCATCAATCCAATGATGAACATCAGGGAACTCTTCACCTAAAAAGATCCTATCAATCAATCTATGAACTTTATGGCTTGGCATATGAATACTTCTTTTTCATCAAATAAATTGTTTTGTTATACATATGTTTATTAGAAAAGAAAAAGAAAAATTGCATGGTGAGGAGGTTTGTATAAAGAAGAATTATATTTGGTAGTAGATATACCGCCAGAAAAAAGTGCCTATGTATTCCGAATAGACACAATATGGAATCCTACTTATAGACTAATAAACTATGGACCATTGCCAATACAAGCAAATCAGCCTCTAAAATCTTTTACTGGCACTAGTGTAACAGCACCTGCAAATGGAGCTCTAGCACCTATGAGTTATATTGAAGGAATCGAATTCCCTCTACAAAACGTTTATAATTTATCAGACATGTGGGATGTTCCTTCAAGCTTTCTGGCAAATAGGCTTTTCGTAGTAGAGCAGACCGTTACACCAGAGTTTTTAAGAGTGAATGCATATATTCCAATAAACACTGTTCAAGCAAGTTTTCAAGGGAATAAACTACCATTAAAAATCAGTGATTTGTGGGGATGGAAGAGAGGAAAGTTTGTAATGGTTCACTTTCCAGATATTCTTGTTGGCTACAACTATGCAAATGATACTTCCTTCCCAGTTTATACAAGCGTGATATTCAAGTATTGGGAATACGTTGTAAGCATACCTTCAGACCCTGCAATAATATTCAATATACTCGCTGGTTTCATTCCAGAGAAGATTGTTAGAAGGATTGCTTATCCGATTGTCACATTAGCACCTGATCTTAAGAATCAGTTGCAAAGATTATACGGCTTTTTCGGATTCCCACTACCTTCAATTGAACGCAGAGCTGAATATGAAAGGAAATATGCAGAAATACTTGCATCTCCGCTTGTTAGAGAAAGTTATTTGGCTAGAGCAGGTGGTATAAGATGAAGTATCTATTCCCCGTCTATGGAGCAACCAACGGAACAGCGACAAGCGGAACAGTTCCATTAAGCTCCCACTTTACAGTTTCACCAGTAAATTATATCAGCATACCACAAGGAATAAAAGCAAAGATATGGTCTGTAAGAATATCAGGTGCTGCTGTTAATTTCCAGATACAGTTTACTCAGAATGTCAATACTTCAACACCAACATGGGTAACAGTTGAGAACATAAGTCTTGCTAGTGCTGGAGAAGTTGCGATAGATAAATCAAGAAAGCCAACAGTTCTTGAAGGTAAAAATGGCAATGAGGCTATACAAATTGTTTGGGCTCAATCAACAGCTGCAGTAAGCTACATTATACTCGACATAGAATTCACAGATGAGGACGATTGAATCTAATCAAGGAAGAATAGTAATACCGATTGATTTTCAGCAGTTCTACACTACCTTAATTCATAAAGGTTATGTAAAGCCTGTTTTTAAAATATACCCTGTTTATATTCCAGCAGGTTATACGCTTGATTTTACCGTATTTACACCTGCTGGGACCTACTTTCTTTTTGTTGAGGATACCATAACTGTATTCCCTGATCATGCTTTAGAAGTATTTATTTATGTTGATAACGATCTAATACTTCATGACCCAGATGTAGTTCAAGATAGATATAAAGAACCTATTAACTACTTGCGACGATACGGTGCAATAGCTGTTGCTAAAAATTCCTTTAGAATTGTAGCTATTAACAACTCATCACAAACAGCATATCTTAGCGACTTTTCAAGCTATGGTTTAATCAGTAAAGAGCTGTTTGAAACAATTTATGAAACCTTCTTTGAAGTAATATCCAGCTCATTGCACTTGCCATGACAGAAAGAAAGTGTAATATCTGTGGCTCATATATGAGAATCGAAGGGAAGAACGTCAAGATTGAGAGTAAAGAGCCTTTATGTCGTGAATGTCTAGATTTCCTTAAGAAAATTAGCTGATAACAAATGAGCTCACTAGCCGAGAATCTTTTGCTAAATCATGAAGTAATACCATATTTACCTCCTACTGTTATTACAGCTAACGGCGATAGTGGATCCAATCCATTTCTTGTCACAAGAGGACATACAGTAGTGTTTTTCATTAATGTTAGTGCAGTAAGTGGAACAAGTCCAACATTGAATCTGTATATTGATATTCAGGACCCTATTTCTGGAGCTTGGGCCAATCAATATGCTTTTCCACAAATTACTGCAACAGGTTTATATTATCAGCCTTTGCAAGTTCAAAGCACAAAGTATAGAGTTCGTTGGGTTTTGGGAGGAACTTCACCTTCATTTACGATATCTGTTAACGTGGTGCTTGTGAAATGAGTATATCAAGATTAATTGATAGAACAATTGAAGGAATACTAAAAGATGCCCAGTTTGCTTACGATTAAACTGGTATGCTGAAATATGAACATCTTTAAAAGATTCTTTGTAAGAATTGCAAACATACGATTTGATCCCAACGAATCAGCTTTAAAGAATGATTTGATAGATGCTTTAATACTGGCAGGTTTAACTTTTTTCACAAACTTAGCAAGTCAAGCAGTCATTAGTCAAATAAATTTAGTGCAAGCTAGTATTCAAGCTGGTCTAATATTCTTTACATTTCTAGCTATTAAAAGAGGGCTAGTTACTTTCAAATCATAAATGCCTAGAATCCATGTTCACGGTGCTATAAAGAATAATCTACTAATTAACATAGTAAGAGCCTTAAGCCTAGGTATTAGCTATGGTATAATTGAAACTTATGTGCCAATTGAACAAATTCCAATTTATAGAGTAATATACTTAGCAATGCTTTCATTACCATTTATTTCGGTAAATTATTTTGTTTGGCTTGGGGATGCAGCGTTATGCATGCTTGTTCAAGATATGACATACTGGGCTTATTTGCATGAAATTCCTGGCCAGTGGGCTTGGTATTATCCAGTTTATCACGGAATACCTTTGCTCTATCCAGCAGGCATTATTATAATCACAATCTTTTATTGGAGAGCAAGAAAAATTAGGCTAAATTTTTAATCAAAAAAATTGAGCTAAATTTTTATATCAAAAAAAGTAATCAAAATTATGGTCAAAAAAATTTTGCTAAAATTTAGGGTGGATTTAAATACATATGAAAAATTGGTATTAAAAAAAGGTGCAGAAAAAGATTGGCAAAATTTCTTGCAAGAAATTGTAATCAATTTTTTAAATCAAAAAACTAATGTAGAAAAATTAGCTAAAAAAATTGAGCCAGAAATTTATGCAATAAATTATAATGGTCAAAAAGTAGAGGTAGCTAATATTATTCGTGAAGAGAACATGATAACATATAAGCCAAAGATTAAAATTGAGGCAAGTCTTTGGAATAATTTCCTTGAAAAAAGAGCTAAGGATCTAGGTATTATTGCAAGTGCTGAAATTGAATCTGACTTAGTCAAAGAAATATATGTTCAAGATTCTCCAGATGTTGATGTAAAGAATAAGGAAAGCTTCAAAAAATCAATAGATTGGGTTTTTAAGACTGCTCTTGAAAAAGGCAAAAATGTGTGAAAACTGCTTTCCTTACAATTATTCATTATACAAATATAAGTGTGCTTGCGAATGTGGAACGCTGAAACTCTTAGAAATATACAGAGCATTCGGTTATGAATACGAGCATGATTACTGCTATGATTGTCATCATTTAGTAGTTTTTCGTCGAGAAATTGCGCATTCCTAAAATTATAGCAATATTGATGATATATGCTTGGCTATTGCTTCAGAATTTAAGTTCTGGAGATTTTCTTCTTATGACATTTAAGCTCTTTTCAACTTTACTAATTGCAATTCTTATTTTTGTAATAGCAGCCTTGTTATTAGCTTTATTGTTGAGCTTACGTGAAACTCGTTAAGGATCTTGAATATCATAATTACCTGTAACCGATATATTAGTAAAGGCTGAGTAAACTGTAACCGTGAAATATGGCATAACCCATCTGACAATTAAATGCTCACATTTTGAACAGTAGTTTATAGCTTTTTCACATGTAGATAACCGTTTTGTTTCTATAATTTTTGTATCACTACAATGACATTCACACTTTACATCTTTGCAATACTCACACATAGTCAATAAATTGTTATACAACCACATAAATATTTTTTTAATGTTCTAATTATTGTGAATAGCGAATTTATTAAGGAATTAGAAAATTGGATAAAAGAAGAGCAAGCAATTTTAGAAATGGCAAAGTCCATTAAATTCGAAAACAAGGATAGACTAGACTTGATTTTATCTCTTCAAGCTGCATTCAAACGAATCATGGTTATAGCAAAAGGATTTGAGAACTGGCTTCAAAATCCTTATGTTGTCTCAGTTCTTGATCAGGATATTTTGAAGACTACAAATGAGAAAGTTTGGAATATAATGATTCAGCTGCTTGAAGCAGATATAGAACATACACAGCATTATATTAACTTAGCAAAGCATGGAATAAATATTGAAAAGCTTTTATTAATTGGTCCTAAAAAAGAACCTAGGGAACCTTATTTCGTTTAGCGAAGAAGAGATAGCAACTGCAACAATGAAGCAAAGTCTGCAGACATTTCAGTAAGCTCTACATTAAGCAACTGTGTAGCCAATGTTTCTGAAATTATGTTTAAATTCACCAATTCTTGGTAGTAAGCTGTATC
>Ga0208447_100211_pt1 | contig 9927 bp, 14 predicted proteins | sample BED_Slide_host_7_FD_187139 | JGI IMG/M metagenome (GOLD analysis project Ga0208447, IMG submission 187139) | Extremophilic microbial mat communities from Yellowstone National Park, USA - BED_Slide_host_7_15 (SPAdes) (version 2) | ecosystem: Environmental > Aquatic > Thermal springs > Hot (42-90C)... | reverse complement strand
GGGTTAAAAACCTATCTGTGGGGTAGACACCATAGGCACTGCAAAAGGCCCCTGGGCGTGAGGCTACCCCAAGCGTCACAGTGCCCTTCTGCACCCCAAGGAGGGAGGGGTAGAAGTTGCTCCAGTGCCCTTGACGGGCAGGGAGGGGAGGGGTGCAGGGGTGGTGGTGGAAGCGTAGCAGGGCCCCACCAGCCAGCCCAGTTCTGGCCCCTACGGCATGGCACCCGCCCCTGAGGTGGGCCCTGCTACGGGTACGGGGCACCCAGGGCCTCTAAGGCTCTGCCCCTATACCCAGCCCTATGCAAGCCTACGCACTTATTTAAGCCTTGTCATTGCTGTCACTATGGCCTGGAAGGCCCCTGTCAGCCTGTGCAGGAAGGTCACAAAGAGGTTCAGCACCCTGGCCAGCCCCAGCTTTTTCAGTGCCTTTGCCCTGGGCCTTGCCTCTATGCGTACAGTGCCCCTGGGGTCTTTGCCAGGGCTGTGGTAAATGTGAATGTCCATTACCTTGCTCAGCTCATACATTATGCTATCAACTACCTGGAAGCCAGGCTCAGTGTAGGCTAGACCGTCACCTGCGGCTAACACAGTGCTCAAAGGCTGGAGCCCGTGGAGCTGGCGTACAGTGCCGTCAGAGGCCACCACCCTCACGTTATCAAACACCAGGGAGATGCCCCTGGCGTCAGGTGGCAAGGGCACTGGGTCTACCCTCCTTATTTTCGGTATTGGGTCAGTGCTCATAACAGGGGCATAGGTAGCACCCCTCACACCTGGTAGCTCCCCTTCCAGCACCACAGTGCCGTCTTGCCTCACGTAGGCCCTCACTATGTAGGTGCCAGCTGGAGGAAGGCCACCACCAGCACTGGCACCAGTAGCAGGGCCTCCACCAGCACCACCAGTGCCGCTAGGGCCAGCAGGGCTAACGCCAGGGCTAGCACTGCCTCCACCACTCCCTGCGTTAGACAGCCCTCCCGTTTCTTCCTCCCCTATGCCGTCAGGGTCAGCCTCCACCTGGCCTGAGTCACTGGGCTCTGGCTCAGTCCAGTTCTCCCACACTGCCCCTATCACACTGGAGGTGTACTTAACCAGGGTGTTGATTTTCTGGCTACACAGCTTAGCACCTGGCCTAAAGGAGTCATAATTAACGCAGTAGGCCCTGCCCCAGCCCTGCTTTGCTATGCCCTCCAGGATAACGTAACGGTTGCCAAGAACTGCCCAGGCGTACTGGCCGCTAGGCGTAGGGATACGCTCAACTGGGAAGTACTTCCTAGCAACTGGAGGGAGGGTCATAAGCAGGGCTTCCTCTGCCCCTCCCGCTCCTGCCCCTGTTTTGCCCACGGCAGAGGGGGGGCTAGTCCCTTCGGAACTGTGTTGTAGTGCCCAGTCCCTGAGCTTAACCCAAGCCTCAGCAATCTCCCTGGCTTCCTCCCACTGTGGCACAGGGCTTTTGCTCATTACTCTTTTGCCCACAGCCTCAGGAATCTGTTGTAGCACCCTAAGCATAGCCTCCTTATTGACGTCATAAAGGCCTGAGTACTTCCTTACGGGTGTTAGAAGACCGTCTCTTATGAACATTCTAATGGCGTAGTATGTTGCAAATGGGTACCTTGTGCCAAGGATAAACTTAATGTCTTTTGCCGTGAGCCTTGTGATGCCGTAGTCCATGCAATACTTGGCTAAGACCCACTCTGAGATAGGCACCTTTAGTGTCTCACGCTCCAGCCTAGGGCCAGCAACTGGGTGCTGGTTACTTCTCAGGGGCATAATACAAGACACCCCTACCTAGAGTAAGTAGGGGAGGGGCTATATAAGCTGTAGACAATTACCCATAATTAACCATGTTAATTACACTTAATTACGCCTGCCAGGGCCAGGTTTAGTTAGTTCAGGTTAGCGTTAGCTAGCTGTCTTTAAGGTTTAGCTAGAGTATAGTCTAGCTAAAGCACAAAAAGCAAAAATAGATTAGGCTAAACTCTAGCAACTATTCTGGGGCAGTTCAGTGGAGTCCAGCACTAGTAACGGCAATAGTTTTGTAAAGTCTACAGAAAATAGCCAAAATAATGAGCAACAGGGGCTGAGGTATGTCAGAATAGCTGGGGAAGGTGAACCAGAGGCATATGTCAGGGAGGACTATGCTGAGCTGGCACAGGTAAGGGCAGTGGAACCTGCTGAGGAAGGGCACAGGTACGTTAGGGGTGCCTTCCAGGAAATAACGGCAGTTGAGACTGAGCCAGTCTACTACGTGGGCTTTGTAGGCACCACAGGCCTGGCAGGCATGGCAACAGTCCACGCAGGGGTCAGGTTCCTGGAGCTGAGGCAGTACGTCAGGCCTACTAAGGACTACGTTCCAGCAGTTCTAAGGGCACTGAACTTTACCCAGGAGCTGACAAACAGGGGTATCCCCTGGGTGGCCGTGGTAACAGCCCACGTGCCAGGCAGGAAGAATAAGCCAAAGGTGCTTATCCTTAGGAGCGTGAGACAGTACGCCCAGAGGTATCACATTAAGAGTGGGGAGACCAGGGTAAGGCAAGAACTTGTAATGTACTTTGTCCAGCACGTTTTTGGTGGTTTCAGCAAGCGTAAAAAGTACTTCTTTGAGCTCACAATCCTGGTGCCTAAGAGACAGCCCATAGCACAGCCAGCTGGCGTACAGGTCAGTCCAATAGTTAGACAGATAAACCCTGGGGAGCCCTCTACAAACTACGTGAGTGAAGTGGCTGGGCAGGGGAAGCCAAAGAGGGATAAGGAGCTGACGCAGTGGCTTAATGCTGAGCCTGAGGCAAACAGTGCCCAGGCACAGCCCAGTGGCCAGGCACAGGCCAATGAAAAGGAGACCTACCAGAGGGTGGCGTCACAGCTCACTGGCTCTAATCTCACGGCAGAAGACATTGAACGGCAGATAAAGCAACTGCGTGAGTCCCTTAAGAAAATCAAGGAGCTCCAGGGGCTCTAAGGGGTTTAACTTGGCCAAGTTAAAATAACGTTAAGGGTATTTTTGTTTGGTAAAGCCCCTGAAACGCCTATAGGGAAAAACATTTTTGCTGATGGGTTTTGTCCTATGGTTACCTTGCCCAAGTAAAACACCTGAGGGCACTCCTACGCCATAGGCCCAAGGTTTGACCAGAGCACAGGTTAATAGCTTGGGGCTGTAGTCTACCCTTTAGGGGAGAATATGTCAGCAGGCCAGGCACAACAGCCCACTACCCCAGAGCCTCCAGAGCTGTCAAAGGTGATAGCTGACGCCCTTCACGCCTGCGTAGTGGCCAAGAACCTCCAGCTACGGCTTGTGAAGCTTATGACAGAGTACGCTCACACTGACAGGGAGAATATCCTAGTGGTTGTTGATTATTACAAGGAGCTCAACAGCATTGTGGCAACAACAAGGGAGGTCAGGGGAATACTGCAAACCTACCTAATGTACCTGGCAAGCAGGGTGCCCCTTAATAGGGAGGACTTCCTAAGGGTCTTCACAGCCCTCAACAATGTGGACTTTGACAAGCCTGAGAGCCTGATTACCACAGTGCTGGGTGACACATTCATAAACACCTACATTAACCTACTGCTGTCAGCACAAACTGCTGGCACTGCAGGCGTGTCACAGCCCATAGTGCTCCAGATTCCAGTACAGCCAGCACAGCAGGGAACTGGAGGTGTTAGGCATTGATTCTTCTGCCTGAGCCCAGTGCCTATGAAAAGCTGATAGACCCTAACCTTAAGGTGGAGATTGACGCCAAGGCCCTTAAGCTACCACCACGCAATTACACCATGGAAATCTACGTAGATGACAACTGTACAGTGTGCCCTCTGGCATTAGCACTAACAAAGGCCACTGAGGAACTGCTAGACCACAGGCTCACTGTGACGGTCTTTAACCTGTCCCACATGGAAGTGGGGCAAAAGGTCAATGCCACGCCAGCCTTCTGCCTCAGGGTGGCTGAGGGCAAGGGCTGTGTGTACTGGGAGGGGATACCCGTAGACCCCTCAGGCTGGGAGAAATTTATTAATGAGAAATTCCTAAAGGCCTACATTACCACACACCCCTACACCCCTCAGCTCATTGATAGAATTCAGAACTACGCCAAGGCTAACGGCTATGTTGTAGTCCTTGACACTCAAATGAGAAACAAGCTGTTAATGGAACTTTTAGAGAACTATGACAAGTACGGCAAGCCCTACTGCCCCTGCAGGCCTGAACGCAGTGAGGCCACGGTTTGCCCGTGCATCTACGCTAAGGCTGACATTGCTAAGATGGGGCACTGCCTATGCGGGCTTTTCTGGAGCAGGGACTTTGCCGCTAAGTGGCTAGAGAACTCTAAGAAAAGGAACGCCAAGAAGCTGGAGGCCATTGACAAGCTGATTACAGTGCTCCAGAGCCTAAAAGATGCCGTAGTGCTCAATGACCAAGATGCCGTGGAAAAGTCACTAGACGCAATTATGGCACTTTATGGGGAACTTACTACCTAAAACAAAATATTTAACTTCCAATGGGCACTTATATATAGGGCAAAGTGGAGCCCGTAGCAGTGTGGGAGGTTAAGGAGTACCTAGCTAGCATCTATGGTGACTACTTAGAAGATGCCTTCACTGAGGCCTTAAGGGCAAGGAAGCCCCTCCTTAAGTTCATAAGGCTGTTATCAAAAAGGAAGCCTATGGACTACTACACCCTGAAAATGGCTGTGGCCTACTTTGAGTTCAGAACAAAGGGCACACTGAGGGCCATGGTGCTTGCATAACTAAATACTAATAAGTGCCCCTGTACACAGCTTAGACGGGAAGGCCCATGGTAGTGTACCTGACCCAGAGCGTGGGCAGGCTGATTGGGTACATTAATGACGTAGCCGTGCTTATCAACAATGGGGAGTACAGGCGTGAGCTGGTTGATAATGCCTCCTACAAGTACTTTGGCCCCTACACAGAGGCTGAGGCAAGGGCCATAGCGGGTGCCTTCACTGACGTGGAGCGGGTGATAAGGGACAAGGGGAGGCTATTGGGCAGTGTAACAAGGTACAGCAGAATGTGGAGTGCCTTTATTGTGCCACTGAACTCAAGGACTGCCCACGGCATAATGACGCTTGACTTTAGGCACAGGGAGGTGGAGTTCTGGGTCAGCATAGGGTACCCCAGCACAATGGGCCAGCTCCCAGCTGTGCCATTAAAGGGGTGGCAGGCGTGAGGTACCAGAAAAGTGAGGTTAAGGTAATTCACTGCAGGTGGTGCCGTGCTCCAGTGCCAGTAGAACTGTACACCCAGCACCTGGAGCACTGCCCAAAGTACCAGAGGTGGCTTAAGCGGCACCTTGGCAAGGAGATAAAGGTTATATCTTGAACTTTGGTTAGCCTTTTTTCTTTTCACACCCTAGACCTTTATGGGAGCTAAATGTCAGAAGACAAGGAGAAACTGCTAGAGCGGCTGGAGACCATTAGCACGCTTGCCAGCAATATCTCCCTTCTTATCACAGTCTTTGTGTTCTTAGTCCTTGCTGGGCAACTGCTTGGCATTAACATGGAATACATTATGTACCTGATAATTACCTTCCACTGGGTAATCCCTCAATGGGTTTTGATAAAGTACTATGGGGTCTTCTATGGTATGTCTTGGGCAGTGCTGTTAATAATGCTATGGGACAGTGTCTATCAGAACCTCTACATTAGGAAACATGGGGAGCCTAACGCAAAGTACGGCTACTACTCCAGCATTATGCTCTTTGCCCTATCCTTTATCCTTGCCGTGGCCTTCCGTAACAGCCTGTTTATCTTTGTTGCCATAATAAGCGGCTTCACTATGCTCTACCTACTGCTGGGGCCCTCAGCAGGCCCTGAGCAAGGGGCAAGCTGGTGATTACTATGGTGCTGGTCTACACTAACCCCACACTGCTGGGCAAGTACTTCCTGCTTTTCCTCCCACTGGAGGCACTGCTGGACTTTGGCCCTGACATCTTTGCCTCCTTTATGTACCGTTTTGCTGGCATAGAGCTTGCAGTAGAGTCCATAGGAGGCCGCAGAAAACGGCACTATGTGAGCTACGTTAAGAGCCTTGTGCCCTTCCCAAGGTCATTTGAGACAGGCCTGGAACAAATTGTAGTTACAGGCCTCTACTACCCGCTCTTTGAGGAAATGGTCTTTAGGGGCCTCCCCTACCTGCTGGGCTTTGGCGTCATAGGGGTAGGCTTGGGCACTGCCATATGGGTTCTAATGCACCCAGTGTGGAGGCTCAAAATGCTCCCTGTCAATGCTGACACTGGCACCAAGCTCAAAATGTTTGCAATTGACATAGTGGACTACAGCATAGCAGGTGCCTGGCTGTCCTGGCTATGGCTTAACGGCTGGGGCGTGCTTGCAGTGGCCTACCACATATTCCATAACACTGTAGTTATCTCCCCTGAGGTCTTCCCTGAGGGATTTAACTGGCTCAGCTCTAAGCTTAAGTTCCCGTTTGGTGGCAAAGGGGAGGCTGAGGAAAAGCCACCTAAGGCACCCGTTTACGTTCACAGCACCTACAGGCTCAGGGGCACAAGGCACGTGGAGACCCCTGAGCTCTGCCTAGCCCAAGATGCCTACCACTGGGTTAGAAAAGAGGAAACAAGCTGAAATTTTTAAGACACGGCAGGTTTTTCTCCCCTAGGGAAGGGCCTTGTCTCTAAGCAGTATTAGCAACAGTATTAATGGAAGGAAGGGCATAGTAGCAGGCCTTGTTACCCTTGCCCTCCTTGGCGTGGCAATGCTAATGCTCCACTTCACCCTGTTTGGTGCAGGCTTCACTGTGCTCTACCTTGCCTTTGTGGCAATCTTTGCTGAGTACATAAACAAGCACTACCACCCTGGTGACCTTGTAATGGCCGCATTAGTGCTTGTGGCCGCAGGCATCTACCTGCTTACTATAAATTACTTCCGCATCTATGACTTCACAGGGTTCATAGGCTCCACAATAATGGCCGCAGTTGTGTGGACTGTTGTGGCAGAGCCCATTGCCTCAATGTTTAGGAGCACCCGCAGGGAGGTCAGGCACTACGTGAGGGAGGAAGACTGAGGGCTGACTTATGGCCAAAAGCCTTCCATCTGACGTATTTTTTAACATGGTGGGCCTTGGGCTTGCCCTGTACTTAGCCGTCACAGTGCTTTTCACCTCACCCCTCCTTGCCTCAGCAATGATTATTGCCTCAGCACTCTTTGCTATTGACATCTATGAAAACGTTTATGGCAAGCCCAGGGTAGGCAAGGGCTCTGCCCTTGCTGTGGCAGTCTTTGAAATTGTTGTGCTTGTTTTCTTCCTTTTAATTATCTATAATGTGCTGGTGACTCTGCCCTACAGCTCCTACAGCCTCCTGCTGTTGCTTATCTTCCTAGAGTCAGTCTTTTCCATCTACGCCATTGCTAAAGACCTCAGGGAGGCCTATGACGTGCTGAGCAACAAGCCTATAGTACTTCACTACATAAATGTAGACAGGGAGGTGGTAAGGCACTATGTCAAGGAAGTACGTGAGGAAGACCAGTGAGGAAGAACAGAAACACTACGTGCACAGGGCTGAGCCACCTGGCTTTGTCAGGTCAGTCAAGAGCACTGCTACAAACGCCAAGGCTAGCGTGGCTGAGTCAGTGGCAATAGCAGTTATGCTTGGTCTCTTTGCCCTCTTTTTCCTTGGCACTGCTAGGCTCTTTGTTGTCCCTCAGGCAAGCGGCTACAGGATAGCCTTTGTGGCAGTGCCCACAGGCCAGCCCATGCACTACAAGGTGATTGAGACCTGGGTCTTTGGCAACACCACAATAGCTGAGGTGGAGCTTCCACCAGGCACAGAACCACAGAGTGCCTTTGTGCCCCAGTCAATGTGGGTGCACCTGGCTCCCTGGAGCATGGGCAATGTGTCAAGCAGTCCCTATGCCACCTGGTACGCCTCTGACCAGTACCTTACAGTAATGCGTTACAACCCCATGTGGAACGGCTCTGGCCTGGCTGTTGCTGTTATAGACACTGGGATAGACTACCTTATGCCTAGCTTTGCCCCTGGGAAGCACCTTATCCTGCTTGTGTCAGTGCTCTACAAGAACTCAACCAATGGGGAGCCCATTGTTTGGAACCTGCAACAAAATGACAACCTCAGTGCCCTCTACCACTTTGACTTTAAGCTGTTTCAGCAGTACGGGCACTGGGCCTTCCTAGACACAGCTGGCCACGGCACTGCAGTGTCAAGCATTATAGCGGCACAGCCTGGCTATGGCGTGGTGCAGGGGCTGGCACCTGGGGCTAACCTGATTATGATAAAGGCCTTCTTTGGAAACGGCACCTCCACGCTCCCCTACGTGCTGACGGCACTCCAGTGGGTCTACAACAACAGTGAAAAGTACAATATCAGGGTGCTCAGCATAAGCTGGGGTTCCGTAATGCCTCCTAACAATCCCCTGAACTACGCAATTGAGCAAGTGGAGAGCAAGGGAGTCATAGTAGTTGCCTCAGCTGGCAACTATGGGAATATCCCAGGTGACGTGGCCTATCCTGCGGCTTCACCTGGGGTGGTGGCTGTCTCAGGCATTGACTGCTACACTGGGCAGGTGGCTTACTTTAGTAGCATAGGGCCTACCTACCAGTTCTGGGGCATAAAGCCGCAGTTCACCTCCTGTGCCGTAGATGTGCCAGTGCTTTTCCCTCCCTACGTGGCCTTCACAGGGGAGGTCAATGACCCATATGACCACAATGTTACTGCCCTGTCAGGCACCAGCTTTTCAGGCCCAGCTGTTGCTGGGGTCTTGGCTGACTGGCTGGAGTACTACCACTTCTACCACGGCACCTGGCCCACTGAGGCACAGCTACTGACCCTGGTGGAGAACAATGCCCAGCACCTGAGCTACCCCAATGACGTCACGGGCTACGGGATTCCCTTAGCACCTCCTTAACGCTCCTTTGCTAAGATTTTTAAGACTAGATATTTTTAGTTTGATAGGGTAAGGGGCTATGTCTATGTCAAAGAGGGCATTAGGAGCGTTAGCAGTCTTAGCCCTGGCAATGCTGGTGCTTATGGCTTGGCCTTCCTATGCGGCTACCACTTACACAACTACTGTCCAGGTGGTAGGCCCCACTGGCTCAGCTGTTGCCTCAGCTCCTATCTATGTTTACTTCCTTAACGGCACTCAGGTGACCTCAGGCACCACAAACAGCACAGGCTACGCTCAGCTTGCGTTAGCAAACGGCACCTACCTGGTCTTTGTGAAGGGCTCCCACCAGGACTTCTTTAGCCTGATAAAGGTAGCTGGCACAACTAAGGCCATAATTAACGGCACTAAGCTCCACTACATGAACATTACCTCAGTGCCTGCTACCACGTCATTCACTCTTAAGCCTGACAACACAAATGCCAGCATAAGCCTGAACACTAACGCCACGGTCTATGGTGATAAGTACGCCACCATAGTGTTCCCCTCCAGCTTTGTCAGCTTCCCATATGAATACAAGCTCAGCTCAGTCAAGAACGCCACCACCACACTGAGCACTGGCACCATATTTGCTAACATAACTGGTGCTAACCAGGTGGTCACTGCCACCTACACTGGCTCACTTGCCTTCACAAGCCCGCTATTCCTTGGTATCATAGCTGTCATAATACTGATAATAATAGTTGGTGCCTTCTATGCTGGCACCCACGCAGTCTTTAATGTCACACACCAGTTTGTTAGGAGGGCAAACAGTGAGACAAAGAGGTTTGTCAGGTCAGTAAATGAGGAAGACAGGGACAGGAAGCACTACGTACACAGGTCAGAGGACTGAAAAGTAACAATCCTTTTATTTTTCACTTTACTTTTCTCTTTTTGGGAACCCCTATGGGGAAGAACAACCCGTGCCCAGAGGACTGTCTAAAGAAGGTGGAGGAAGCCATAGCTAAGGAGCTTGCCAAGAAAAAGAATAAGGCCTAATGGGCTGAGCACGGATAAAGTTTAAGAG
>Ga0208447_100210_pt1 | contig 9941 bp, 8 predicted proteins | sample BED_Slide_host_7_FD_187139 | JGI IMG/M metagenome (GOLD analysis project Ga0208447, IMG submission 187139) | Extremophilic microbial mat communities from Yellowstone National Park, USA - BED_Slide_host_7_15 (SPAdes) (version 2) | ecosystem: Environmental > Aquatic > Thermal springs > Hot (42-90C) >... | reverse complement strand
CTTAAATACGGTCTATAAATTAGAAGTTTTTCAGAAAATTGTGAAAACCTTGAATGACCCTTAATTGTGGACATCCCCAATGTTCGACAATTCACTCCATATATAGGCTTTCTAAGGATAGGAGTGAAATGATAGTGTAGGGACAAACGTAGGAATGTAATAGCATTAATTAGCTTAATATCTTTCTGAACGCTAACTTGCAAAGATTCATAAGAGTGTTATATCCTATTTTTTCATACTTAGTAAACCTATCTAGCAAATTGTTGTTAATCTCCTTTTTAATAAAATCAATAATACTTCTCTTGACTATACTACCCTCTAAAATAGCCGTTAGCATCTCTTTTCTTTTAGTATTAGCAATATCGAATCCTAAGCTTATCTTATCCACCTTACCCATTGTAACATAATCGCTTATGTTATCAAGTAAATCATCTAAAGCTTCATCGGGAATTAAGATAGGAGATAGTGTTAAGTAATACTCTTCTTCAATACTTGTATCCACTTTATAATCATCAACTTCAAGCTTAGCTATTCTATTTTCTCCTCCAAAGTTCACTATTTTACCATTTATCTTATCGTTTATCGCATCATTATCTATGAATATTACGTAATTAACCTCCTTCTTAAATGCTAAATATCTAGCTGAGTAAAGATAATGTTCCTTAACAGTTCTGGTACTTTTATCTATACTTATTCCTATCCTATCTTGATGATTTATGATCTGGAATAGTTTATTTTTATCGTAAAAAAGTTCATAAATCCCCTTCTCCCGTTGTTCGTACTCTTTTTCTAGCAAAATAGGTAGATTTATAACATGTTGTTGGTCTACTAAGGCTAAATGATTGCCCATTCTGAGAGGAAATAAATACTCTCCATTAGTCTCTATGAAAGTTCCATATATAGTATCTAGCAAATTCGTTAAGTCCGATAACCAGTCCCCAGTCCCAGAACTCTTGTTAAATAATATATAACCTAACATTCCGGCAATTGTAGAAGGTCTTGGTATTATTAAAGACTGTGCTGCAGTGTGGGAACCGGTAATTAAGGGCTCAAATTCCCCCTGACTTCTAAACATTAACGGTTCTAATGGTTTTATTAACACTCTCTTCATCACTTCTCGCCACCGTAAATTATTCTAAGAGTATAAACAATGTTAGAAATTAGGTCATTAGGAATTTTAATCGGATAATTTTCAATAGTTAACCTAACACCGTATAACTTCTCGTCTATAGTAAACTCAACGTGTTTTCTAAGAGAATTTCTTTTTATCCAATCTTTTACTAAGAATTCAGTTAAATACTTCTCATCACTAGCTACGATTAAGTGTTTATACTCCTCATAATCATAAAGTAAGGACACGGAAATATGACCCTCATCGATCCTCTTCTTTAATTCTAATATTAAGTCTATGATAGAGGGTATTTCATTAAAGTCACTCACAGAGTTAACTATAGGTCTCTTTAACGATAATGGAATTACTGATGTTAAACCTTGATATCTAAATATTGCAACATCCTTCTTAGCGTCCTTATATTCTCCGTTATACATTACTCTATATCTTATCATTTCCTTACCCTCCTCTAAAAGATTATAAGAATCATTTATGACGAAAAATAGAGGATCGGCATAATGTGCTATAATTACAGAATACGATCTGCCTACTATAGGTAATGAAGGATAGTAAGCATTATTGATTCTAGCGAATCCATTCTCTAAGCACATGTTACCTAATCTTCCAGTACTAACTCCTGCAGATGCCCTCCTGCTCTCCTTAACAAAATCTAAAACTTCATCTACTGGCAACATTGCCAATAAATCATCTCCCCCCGCATAAATTACAAATCCCTTATGTTTATTAATCAATTCTAATTCTACGAGAAGCCCCCTATTGAGTGCTGAAGAAATCGATACATGCCAAGCGGGAGTAACTATTATCCTTCCCTCTTTCAAAATAGTTCTAAAATATTTAAGACTGTTTTCGACTTCTTTCTCTACGTCTATCTTTTCGGGTTTTTTACGTAACGGAGAATTTGCCCTAAACATTACTTCGGCAACTTCGTTAGAATAAATTTTCACTGCACATGAACACTTATTTAAATTTCCTTTTATACACTCTAATACTGTCTTAACGTAATCTACTATTGGCCCACTTCCGGCATTTACTAAATATTCCTCTAATAATTTATTTACTTCCTCTTTCTTCTCACTAATATTAGCATAATCTCCAGAATCAATAATTCCAGCCAAATAAGGAGTTAACTTACCTTCTAACAAATCCCCTAAGTAATCGCTATCAGCCCTAACTAAGGCGTAATAAGGTGATGGAAGAGTTATTCTATGTCTTCTAAAGCGAGAGAAATAATATCTCCTCCTCTTTTCACTAAACCAATACTCCTCAGGATCTATAGTAAGATTTATCCCAGTATAGTAATTTTTATTAAACCACTGCCACATAGAAAGCATACTCTCATTAGGCTTCTCGCAAACTTCCTCTTCCTTTAGATCTTCACAGATTTCGTTTTTCTTCTCAATCATTTCCTCAAAAGTTTTAATCGATGCAATATCACTAGTTGACGGAATTTCTATCTTAACATCTTTACTAACGATTTCATTTACAATCTTCTCAACGCTGCAAAGATCTCCTAGCAAAAGAATTCTCATAAGTCTGGGCTCAGCACCTAAGGCCCTTTTCACTAAACACCATGGGCAAAGCCTCTCACCTGGTGAAATCATATTCTTTATAGATCTTACGTCTTTCTCGTCTCTCGCAATTCCGAGCTCAATTAATTTTTTCTCGAATTCGTCTTCCTTGGGCATTATAATTACCGCTGGCAAAACACCACATGAAGTACAGAATTCGTAACCTCTTTTAGATTTCTCACCAATTTGAGGTAACTTGTCAAATTTAGTTAATTCAAATAATTTTAAGCGTGACTCGGGAGTAACTTTCACTAATTTACTCTTCTTAAACTCACTAACTAATTGACGATATTTATTGTCGTAAATCTTCCACGAATCTGAGCGTAATTTGCTATTGTTAAATATCTCATCCTTAGTTACACTCACTTGTTTCGCACGAATGTTTAAAGGAGTAGTTTGAAGTAAATTCTCCGTCAGTTTTAACACTCTACATACTAAATTCCAGAAACCATCTTCCCTCTTTAGTTCAGAATAACACTTTAATCCCTCAATTAGCTTACGCCAACCTTCATTATATCTCTCCTTTACCTTAGAAATGAAGTAATTATCGTCTGGAACTTGCGTATATTCTTCACCTTCCCTTATTAACCCCGGTAAGATTAACGTAATCCTACCAGGTATTATCGGATAGGGCGGGATTTCCAATTTCTCAAACAGATCGTCACCATTAAATATGTACTTAGTTATTAACTCCTTTATTTCATCTATAACATCCTCTGATATTTTTTCTTTTCTTAATTTTTCTAAAAGGTAAAACGCATAAAATTGATTAAACCTTAACGAGGGGAAAAGTATAACGTCAGGACCGTACTCCTCAATAAACCAGGTAATTACGTACCAGAGTAGGGCTGACACTAAATAACTAGAAATCCATAAGTCCCTAGTCTTCTTTCCCTTGCTTATGAAGTCCGCAACTCCTATAGTATCTATTCCTAGTAAGTAACCTTTTGCTTCTTTCTCTAGACTAAATATCCAGTTCATCATTGCAGCAGTTGCATATAAATGGTCAAATATTGTGTGAGTAGGGTTTCTAGTATCTGCAGGAGCTATTAATAGATTGTTATCAGTCCAACTAAGTTCATATACTAAATAAAATGTTTGGTAGGCTAGTATTTCGTCAGTTATTGCGTTATAATATTTTTTTAAGTTATGAACATAAGATTTTTTCAACTCTGGGTTTAACGGTATATTACGATTATATTTGCTAAATATCGGAAAGTGTGACAAATCATAGTTTTCTTTGGTAAGACTAGGTAATAAGATATTCTTTAATTTTATATCCATTTCGGGAAAAATACTACTATGGTGATATACGATACTTCCTAGGTATCTATCAATAGAGGATGCTAAATTATCGGCCTTAGAAACGTCGCTATCTCTAATCTTGCCATTACCTAGTTTTTCATCAAATATCGCTTTAGCCAGACTTTTAGCTTCTGTCTCGTGTTTACGTCTTAAACGCTTACTCTTAGATAGAATATTCCAGCTTATTATAGCAGACTTATTAGGAGGATCATGTAATAACGCTTTTATCTTTTGTATTATTACATTTTTTATGGAGATATTATTTTCACTAGCACTCATTTTATCACCTCTATTTTACTTAATTCAAATAAGGAATAACCAACTGAAGATCTAGCGCCTAAACCCCTCATAATCACCAGAGGTAAGGAATCACATATGGGTTTTCCAACATCTTCCCGCTTGTAGTAAATCAAAAACCGAAAAGTCACTTTGGGGGCAATTGTTAAATGTATAGCCGGCTTAGGCTCGGCCTCGGCCTCAGACTTCTTCCCATTATAATGAGGTGTAATTACGTCTGGTACAAATAAGAAATTCTCAGACCTAGTAGGATAAGCATCTGTAAAGTTTACATTACCTTCCATTTCCTCATTACCGAAAATTTCCTCAGCATCTTGCTCGCCTAGTTTATCCTCAATATAACTTCTCACAATACCTTTAATCTCAGATGCAGGTATGTAAGGCAAGTTCATATAAGGATCAAAAGAAATCCCAGAGTCAAAAATCAGCCTACCTAAAGAAGTTGAAACTCCTATTAAAGCCCTCGTCCTAGTAGTTATCTCAACGTCTACTATCGTATATTTTAACAACTTTAGTATTTCTTTGAGATTATCAAAATAATTCCTTACTTTTTCGCCGTCTAATTTAAAGTTCCTTGAGACAAGTTCAGCTACTTCCCTCTTAAATAGGCTTTTCTTCTCTTCGACATCTTTTAGAATTATAATTTGATACTTTAATAGTGGGTTATTAGCACTATATGACTGGTTATTTGAAAGAAATTCTCCAAAGTTATTATACACTACGCTAGTCAAACTTAATGCAGAGAATAAATTAATATCTTTTGCATATATTAGCTTATTTATAATATTATCGAATATTAGATTAACGTGATTTAACATTTTTACTCACGCAGTCCGCTAAAGTTTTAAGATCTTCACGTATCTTATTGTAATTTACCTTAACTGGATTATTTATAATGTATTCGATATATGACGGAATTAATAGATATGTTAAAAGGAAAGTCTTTCCATTTTTTATAGTTAATATTTTAAATCTTAAGGCCGATGGCCTACGTTTTTTGTAATCAAAAATCCTAGAGTATTTTGCAAACCATAAGGTAAAATCGGAGCTGTTGCATACCAACGATTTTAAGTAATGATCAATATATTGCTTACTATCAATAACACTTTTTTCGTTTGCTCTATTTCCACAAAATAATACTAGAAACGCAAGATAATTCTGAATAAGTTGGATGCATTTTCCTTTTCCTTCTTTTATAACTGCTTCTGATACAGTATCAAGTATGTATTTTACTTTATTTGGGTCAGCTTCATTTACAAACAGGGTATGTTCTAGAAATGATCCTAGAGTAAAATAAAAGTATACCATGTTATTACTGAAATCAACTTTTTCTAACCGATGTTTTTCATCGGGGAAAGGAACATTATGTTCTATGTTATGAATTAGTTGTACTAATTTATCTTTAAGCTCTTTCTCATTTTTTACCTTTAAAATTTCATTAATATAACTTTCTAAGTCACTGCATACTCCATCATAGCATTTTGCATAAACTATTGATAAACTACCAAATCCCCTACTGGTTTTCCTTCCGATCCCTCCTAATAGTATAAAAACTAATAAACTATATAACGCAAACTTAAGCTTGCTTTCAAAATTTTGCTTGTGCTCACGACTCTTATCTAGATAAATATTAAGAGTGAATGTAACTTCTTGCTTAATATTAAAATATTCTAAATAATTTGTAATTAGATCAAGCAAGGTTTCCTTAATTACTTCCTTATCAGAAATTTTTGTATCTATTTTAATACTCTTAAAACCTAAGAGTTCAAATCTAAGAAGTTTATTTTTATATACTAGATCCTTAATTTTATCTGTATCTAAATTAGATTTAAAAGAAATGGGAATTTTAGTTGAGCCTTCTATTTCGATAATTAGCGTATTATTTCTAAAGTCCAAATTCACTTTTACTTCCTTATTTTTCCTTAAGTAATCTATCACATTATCTAAATCAACATTAGATAGTTCAAAATGATTATAACTTCCCTCATCAGTTATCACCTCTAACCTCACTGCAGACTTCTTGTTTTCACCTCCGAAAACGTCCTCAAATAGCCTATCTATTGACTCATAAGTGTAAAGCTTCCTCTCGATAGTGTTGGCTACAGTATTGAATAAAACCCTATTCCACCACCTCCATAAACCCTTAATTTCAGTAGGCCTAACGTTCTCTTCATAAAATTCGTTTATACTATGCCTATTATAACCTCCGGTTAACGGATAAATAGCCTTTAGCCTAAAAGACATTAACAACTCCTCCATTTACCTCACCTCCATTATAGCCTCAGCCAATCTCTTTATTGCCATTAAATACCTCTTTATCCTGGCGGAAATTATAGGAGACAACTCATACAACGTGTTTATAATTTCTAAACGGTTACACCTGAGTTTATCAATTAGAAACTTTTTATCTATAATGTTTCTCTCAGACAGATAGTACAGAATGACAAACAAATAGGCCATATAAGAAGCCTCATCACTACTGCCCAGATCAATGCTCTCTGAAGAGGGAGAATTTAATAACGCGGTTAGTTTATCTATCTTATCATTATTCTCTAACCCAGCTTTTGATATTATGTAAAACAACGTGGGGATGAACCCAGAAGTATATATCCCCTCCACCATATCCCTAGCCCTACTCCTAAATTTACTCTTAGCTTCTCCTTTTAGAGAATTTAATACCTTATTGAACGCGTCAAGAGCTAACTTATAATCATCATAAAACATCTCTTCCCCACCTTAACTCAACTATTCCCTTTCCTATGGTCTCCTTACCGCCAAGAATAACGTATTTCAGCTTCCTTAAAATACAGCTGTCAAATATTGCATTCTCCTTACTTTCTTTGCCTAAAAATACAGAAAAGAAAATAATCTTCATCGGTACGTATTCCTCAGACCACAAACCACCGGTTACCACAGTTTTCTTATCCTTATTTATCCTTATCCTCCTAACCCTAATTAAAGACCTATTGATTACCTCCTTCCCTATAGAATCTTCTAATACCAGTAATGGAACATCATCATTAGTTATGTTGGGAATATTAACGTTAAGAGCCTCCAATTCAACGTGAAAGTCCTCATTTAAAATAGCGGTCTTCAAACTACTGCATAGCGTAATGTTCTTTCCTTCATTATGAAGTACGCTATTAATAGTATTTTGCAAATTACTGAAGGAAGCGTTAGACAATTGAGAGATTGAGTCCAAATACGATTTAACCTTCTTTAAGAGCTCATATGTGGTAACGTAAACCCAAACGTGGGGTTTTACGCTATCGATTTCGATAATCCTTGAGGGTATAGCAAAAAGTATTGCGTCCAAAAAAGTACCTAATGAGGCTTCCTCAGGGTTTTCATCCTCTCCTAAAACTTTATAAATCACGTCTCTTTTATCTGGAAATTCCTTTAAAAGAAACGACTTTATTGCCCCCTTCAAACTTGAAGCGTAAATTGTAGGATAGCCTAGCTCGTCCCTCTGAAAAGGTAAGTCTATTTCCTCCTCTACAGACGAGCCAGAACCAACGTGAAGATGAGTAATCGCGTGAATAAAAAACGGTTCAGAAAAAGCATAGTAAGGCATTCTTATCACCAAAACTTATTAGCTAAGTGCATAACAGTTAAATAATTCTTTAATGTCTTTTTTAACTTTTTCTTGATTAGACTGGTTTATTTGATATATTTCATTAAAGAAATTATAAACAGTATTTAAATTATTATTATCAATAGTCATAAATTTAGTGTTTATAGTATTGGAACTGGAGGGGCTATCAGTAAAAATATTTACTGTTGACTCATTAGGTACTCTGCCCTTTCTTAATATATATAATTTACTTGTTTGCAATCTTAATTTTAGGATAGACTGAGACTGGGGCTGAGGAGGTACAGCAACCAAAATTCCTTTAACATAATCACAAGGATCTAAAGTAGGTATTAGTTTACCAGAATTTTCATCTACCACATAATTCGTGATTACTAGAACATTATGAATGTTACCTCTTTCGTCTATAGAAGTTATATGATTAGAACCATTCGTAGATATTTCTATGCTTTGACCACTAATATTAATGGTTTTTCTGCCACTATTGTTTGCAATAGTGATACTATTACCAATCTTATTTATAATCGGTATAAAAACGTACTCCGTTGAACTACTCATATTAAATCTTCTAAATTCTTAAGTATATATTTTTTAAGTTTCGTAATACACAGTGTGTCGGTAGTGTCGTCGTTAAGTTATTTATATTTGTATAACGAGTATTACTTATGGGTAGGAAGCCTGTAGTTAGGCTAGACGTTTCTTGTCCCTCTTGTGGTAGTCATCATGTTGTTAAGTGCGATAGGCCTTTGGGTAGGCAGAGGTATTTGTGTAGGGATTGTGGTAAGTACTTCTTGGGTGATGCTAGTATCATCATCATTCTAGGAAGTTGAGGGAGGAGGCTTTGAGAATGTATGCTAATGGTATGAGGGCTATTTTTAGGCTTAACGTACCTCTGGGTACTGTGTTCACAGCGTTATGGTGGGCAGAAGTATGAGAAGTTGGTTGAGTTGTGGGGTAGGGCTAAGGAGCTGGTCAAGGGTAAGGTTGTTGCTAAGGTTGTTGATGAGATGTGGACTTACTTGTACAAGAATACTAGGGCTTTTTACAAGCGGGTTTTCACTTGTTACGTGTACACGAAGCTGAGAGTTTACCTCATTTTGGGGGATAGGGATGAGAGTACTTTCCTTGAGGTCAAAAAGTATTTGCCTGACGAGGGTAGATGGGTGAGCGATGATTATAACTTGTACTTCTGGTTGAAAGACCACACGGTTGTCTCGCCAGTTAACCCGAACGAGTCCTTTCATTCCTCATTAAGGGATAGGCTAATTAGATTCAAGAGAGCAACGAAGGCAGTAAATAGGAGCATTCGTACCATGATGTACTCCATAGCCCTAGTCTTATGGGAGAGAAGGTTAATCCCAGAATTTGTAGCTTAACGACGACACTATCAATATATTCATCAATAGTAACGCTTAGCTATACACTTTAAATACTATTCTTACGATTTTATCTTATGAAGCTGGCAATTAATTATATACTGAAAGGAACTAGTTATAGACTTGTTATTAATGCAGAGAAGCTCAAAGTTTACGAGGAATTAGATAATGTACTAAAAGAAATCTGTGAAAAATTCAATGGTGAGGTGGAGGAGTATAGCGTAAGTAGGGCGATTCAGGGCTCCATTGCGATTTCTATTTGTTTTTATAGAATGAAAGTGACTTAATTGATCCTACATCAGTACACGAAAAGGGGACTAGCGCTAGGGCATACCATGAGACGCCTATTTTATCACGGGGTGACTCGCTCGTCCCCGAGTTACTTGGGGAGGACGCGCTATTAAATGAAACGGCTGAGATCGAGAGGAGGGCCCTGGAGGAGAGGAGGACCTCCCCCAGGTACGCCAGGGGGAAGGAGGTGAGGAGGAGGGGTTACGCCAGGTACAGGTTCTTGAAGGGGTTCAAGGTCTCCCTCCTGGGGTAGTGTACGGGCTGGAGTGGGTCACGGTGAGGTTGCCCGTGCTGTACAGGGGAGAGGGTGAGGACTGGAGTGGAGGAGTTGCTCAGGGAGGAGAGGCTAGTGCTCAGGTCCCTCCTCCTGCCCGTGTTGG
>Ga0208447_100208_pt1 | contig 9999 bp, 5 predicted proteins | sample BED_Slide_host_7_FD_187139 | JGI IMG/M metagenome (GOLD analysis project Ga0208447, IMG submission 187139) | Extremophilic microbial mat communities from Yellowstone National Park, USA - BED_Slide_host_7_15 (SPAdes) (version 2) | ecosystem: Environmental > Aquatic > Thermal springs > Hot (42-90C) >... | reverse complement strand
GGCCAGGGCGCTACAGTAAAGGGTGGAGAGGTAACCAACATACCACCTGACGTGCTCCAGAGACTCAGCATGACAAAGGACAAGTACAAGATAATTGAAAGCATGTGAGGCCCAGGGCCTAAGTTCTGAAGGTTTTTATCTTTTCTGCCTTTTTGTTCCTCTGGTGTGAGGATGCGCAGGCTCTACGCGGTGCTGGTTATACTTATGGTGTTGCTGACCCTCACGCCCGTAGAGCTACTTGTGGCCCCTCAGGCCAAGGCGTCAATAACTGCAGGCTACGCCCCTAGCGTTCTAAACATGCCTCCTATAGCCCTCCAGCCTGTCCTCAGCCTCCCAAGTGCACTCCCATATGCATCATTTATCAGCCCAACAACATTTGTTGCCTCCAACTACTACGTGTCAGCCGCAAGCGGCGCCATAGCGGCTGGCGTGGTCTGGGATGGGGACACGGTAGTGGCTACTGTGCCCTCAGGGGTTACGCTTAACCTCACTCAGGCCTTTGGAGACACTGGTGGTAACTATCGGCTAAGCCTTGACTGGGGTAACATCTACTACGCCATCCTTATGCCCAACTCCACAGCCCCAGCACTAGCTCTGTTTAACCCGCCAACGAGTACTAATTTTATGGGAATTGGAAGCACTGGTTGCCTATCTGCGGGCCCTGCCCAATCATTTATCTTCTATATTAACCCATTCCTGCCAATCGGGGTTGGCTGTAGCTGGACTGCAAACTTTGGGGTTGGCACAATAACGCCTGAAACGCTTTCTGACGGCAGGGTGACGTTTGTGGCTCCAATCGTGCTTGCCCAGGTTCCCAGCTCCAGCTATTGGCTATTGGCACTGGAAGACCCTGTGGCCTTCTATTACGCATACATTAACACAACAGAGCCCTTGGATGTGCCTGCTAATGTAACCGGTGGCTTTGGTCTTGGGGTCACTGACGTCCCACAGTTCAGCTCCTTGTTCACACTCTTTAGGTGGGGCAATAACTTCTTTCTGGGCTCACGGATAGAGATATGGATGACAAACTACCCGTTTATCATTGATATGGCTCCAAGGCCTGTGGTGCACTACAACAACTCCAACATAATATGGGTTGGCATAAGCTCGGGCGTGGCCTTCTACCCAGTGGAGGTCTCCACACCGCTTGTCACGCCATACTTTATGACCACGGGCCTTAACATCTCAGTAAGCCCAGGCATAGGCACCGTCACACTGCCCTATTCATTCTATAAATATGTAAACGGCATCCAGAGCTTTATAACATCTGGTGGTGGCTCTCTGTCTTCCTCCAACCTTACCCCTATCAATATTCAGGGTAGCTTAGTTAATGGGCCAATGCGTCCCACGCTTATTGTGGCCCCACTTGGCCTTATAGGCACTGGGGCGGCATTCCCCTGGTATCAGGTGGCGTATTTCAGCCCAAGCGATATCAACAACACGGCAGAGCTCTACCCGCTTGCCGTAGTCCCTGAGGGCTATGACACCTACCTCATAGTGGCTGGTGGCATAGGGGTAACTCACCTTTACATATTGAAGGTTGATGTAGTCCCTGGAGTGCTGAACTCAACTTATTCAGTGCCCAGTATAAGCCTCAGCCTTGTGAATGAAATCAACTTTGCAGGATATGGAAATCCCACCTCAGCCGTGGTAAATGGCTACTACGCCCTTGTAGGAACTGAGACAGGTAATGTAGTGCTTGTGAATCTGTTGAACGGCAAAATCCTGAACTACGTGCACGTGGCCAATGCCCCACTGTTTACATATAGCAGTTTACAGACTCAGCCAATCCCAGTCCCAGTGGTACCGTTCTTCACGGCAAACGTCAGTGAGAGCCTAATAGAGGCTGTATATCAGGCGTGGATACAAATATTTACTTGGCGTTACACAACCTTCTATAGCGGTTGGAACCTAGGTGAATTAAACTCAGGATTTCCGCAGTTACCTGACCCTCAGCTCTGGAAGGCGATAAAGCCATTCTATGGTGGCCAGCACGTTATAGCCCTAGTGGACTGGAACCTTAACACGCTTATCCTGACAGCCCCAGGCTACACAATACCTTTTGTGAATGATGTTGAGGGCACCAATGACCCTGAATATCTCTACATCAATGGCACAGTGTACCAGGTGGTTGAGACAGGCGCAATTAACCTGTGGAATAGGCCAGTAGCTGGGATTTCGGCCACTGGCTCCCTCCAGGCCGCTCTCGCAACAAACACCTCAGTCTCAGTGCCCTTACCGCTTGCCACTAAATATGCCTACGTAATTGACGGCGTCACCGTCCAGGTCAGCAAGCTCTCAGTTCTCCCAGGGCAGGTGGTGCACCTTGTGACATACCCGTGGCTACAGCAAGGGGAGATAGCCTACGCCCTTAACTACGGCCTCATCAACTCAAGCGTGCTCTACGCCAAGTACGGCTCTGTGTCCAACCTCACTACAACAAGCATCACATACCCAAGCTTCTACACCCAGTACCTTGCCAATGAGCTCTATGACGTAGGCCTCAGCAATGTGTCTAACCACTTTATCGTGACAATGGCAAACGTGAAGCTACACCCACCACCCTATTTCTACACGGCGTCAGTCTGGATAGGCACCTCAATAGACATCCCAGCCAATGCGCCAGTGCCTCTGTATAGCAATTTGCAGGCCACGGCAGGCTTCCAGGCCTACACTGATGTTGTGCCCATGCAGGGCAACAACCCAGAGGGCATCCTTGCCACGGCGTTCAAGGAAGGGGCTGGCCCAGCCTTTGCGACTTCTGCTGTGGGCTACGTGGCCAATGGAATCATATCAGCCTACATGACGTCAGTTACTGACGCCACGGCTTCCTCAGCGGCCCTCATAGCGTCAGCCAGCGTGCTCAGCACGGCCGTGGAGGTCAGCGGCTACGTGGGCATTGCCATTGTGGTCTGGGCTGGCATTGACTATGCGTTAGCAAAGTGGGCTGGCTTTGGCCAAGCATACGTGCAGAACTGGGTTGTGCTTGCCCCTGAGTTCTATGACGCGCAGAACGGAAGGATGTACACCGCAGTTGAGCTAGTGCTACCAGCTGAGGAAGCCGCTAACGTGCCGCATTATGAGCAAGTACTTGGCGCTTTCTTCAATGAGTCAGGCTTTTCTGGCTATTACTTCACGGCAGTCTACCCGTTCTACACATGGAGTCAGCTTAACGCCTCTATAGCCTCAGGCGCATACCAGCCAGAGGTGAACCTGACACAGCTGGCCCAGGGCCTGAGCTACCAGTATGGAATACCAATGAATGACCTTGTCCTCACTGGCGTGAAGCTACTCATAATAACAAGGATACACGCTAAAGAGACCTTCTGGCAGTATATCACTGGCCCAGTGGAGTTCCTGACGGCCACCGTGATTGGCGCAACTTACCTTGACATAGAGGGCACCACGAATGCCGTAACCTACACTGACCCAGCCCAGATAGCTGACATCCTACAGTATGCAAGCATTGATAACTTTACGGCACCGTTCCAGGCAGAGAACGGCCAGGCTGTAGCCTCTGTAGCTATACCTCCCAATGACAGGCTGGTGGTTCAGCTTGGAGGTTCACCTGGAGCCTACGCTAACGCCACCTTGGAGGTTCACGGCTACCTGATAACGCCGCTCTACAACACAAGCACAGGCATATGGTATGGTAATTTGACCTACAACCGCTCTATGCCTCTGGAGCTTGGCCAGACCGTCATTGCTGATGGCCTGCCAGTGCCCATCTACTCTGGCAATGTCTCACTTGACAACTTCACGGTGCCAGTCACAGGTCTCATGGGCAACCAGTACCAGGGCCTCTACTACTACACGGGTCACGTCATACCGCTTGGCACCATAACGGCTGGACAGACCCTTGCGTTCACCTTCTACTCCAACACATCATATCTAAGGCCGTATGCAGTGCCCCTGGCCAACATAACTGGCTCAGACCTGCCCATGTTCTACGGCTTTCTTGTGTACAACCCGCTTAACAGGACGGTGAACGCCACGCTGATAGCCCAGCTACAGTCTGCGCCGTTCAATATAACGCCAGTAATACTACAACAGAGGGTGACCCTAGCAGTTCCTCCAGGTGTCCACTACGTCTACATCCCGATGTCAGCCTTGGCCTCAGATGCCGCAAGCATAGGGTTCTACGTCAATTTGACCCTGGTGCTCTCAGGTGCTCCAAAGTATAACGCCACGACAACTGAGGTGTGGGCACCTGGCATAGGCCTTGGCTCTATAGCACAAAGACCTAAGCCACTTACAAACATAACGGTCTACGTCTACAATGCACTTAATGGCACGGTGATAGGCACTGGGGTGGCAAGACCTGGCTCGGACTCCCTGACGGCCCTTAACGGCACAGCATATGCAAACGGCACTAGCCTTGGCTCACTGGTACAGGGCATGGTGTTTGCTGGAGCCAACATAAAGGGCTGGCATGTGTACAGCATGACCCTAGGAGTGTTCTACAACAACACGGCCATATACATCCCAGCTGTGCCCAGCACTCTTAAGGCCACTGTGCCATGGGGTGTTTACCCGCTTGCTAACAGCACGGCCACCTACTACTGGCTGACTGTCTGGGTCACCTACTCAGATGGTGCACCTGCAAACGCTACGGTCTACGTCTATAACGGCAACAAGCTGATAAGGCAGGTGAACGCCTATGGTGCGGCCTACCTTGCCCTACCTAAGGGCACCTACCTTGTGTCAGCCAAGGTCTACTACCCGCTCAATGCCTCCAAGGGCAGTGAGGTGTTGAGCAATGTCACCGTGAACCTGACTTCAAACAGCCTGGTAAGGCTTAGCGCTCCAAACTGGGAGCTACCCTTCTATGATAATGTGCTGGCAATAGTTGGAGTTACTGGGCCCACCACCGCTGTGGCTGGCTATGACTTTGTTCTGCCGCTCAGGGTCTACGCCTACGTCCTGGCTGTCCCAAGGTCAAACCTGACCTATAGCAGTGCCCTTGGGTCTGGCGCTGTGACTTACAGCCTGTCTAACGGTAGCTCAGTGCTACCGCTCAACATACCTTTGAGGCCAGCAAATGGCACTTACATCTTCAAGATACGGTTCACCAACTACCAGAACTCCACGCCAATTAATGTCTCAGACACGGTTGCCTACTATAAGGTTGTGTTATGGGAGGTGGTCTATCTCTACGGCATGATATATTGGCACGTGGTGCACCAGGCACACCCACCATACCTATTGCCTGGCGACACGATAGCTGTGGACGTGGCCTACTTTGGCCCACCCATATCGGTGCCAGCCTACGCATGCTTTAACGTAACTTCACCTGACCTGAGCCAGTGGCCAAAGCTACTGACAAGGTCAATGGTAAGCTTTGGGGAGAGGTTCAAGCCGCTGGCAAACAGGGTCTTCTGGGTCAATAGCACTATGACAGTGCCCTTTGCACCATACCTGGTCTTAACGGCCTCTTACAACTCAACTGACCCATACGTGGTGCCCTGGTTCACTAACGTGACAGTGCCCATTGACCCAGTTGCTAACATCAGCATTGTGACCACCCTTGGAAGCCTGGTGTCTGGCAGGGCCGTGCCGCTCACGCTAAAGGTGATGTCTAACGTGTTGCCTTCACAGAGCCACCTTGCGTTCATTAACATCTATGACAACACAACCAACAAGTACGTGCTGACCCTGCTTACACAGCTCCAGCCCGTTATGTATATATCCAAGTATGTGACCATTGAGAACTCCAAGATACTTGGCATAATACCAGAGCCCATGCAGTACCACACCATGACCCTCATACTGACGGGCGTGAGCATTCCGTTTGAGTCAGTCGTGAGGGTGCTGGTGGTCTCAGACAGCTTCCTGGTGTTCTTCCTGTTATTCCTTGCTATCCTGCTACTGCTAGTCATAGCCGCTAACGCAACCTCAGGCGCATCACATGCCATATACAATGCCATGCATAGGTACATCAGAAGGGTAAACGCTGGCAGCGGCAGTAGATTTGTCAGGGAGGTCAGGGAGAGCGGGCAGGGCTGGGGCCGCTACGTCAGGAGGGTGGAGGAAAACAAGGACAGGAAGCACTACGTCAGGAAGGCCTGAGGCCAAGCTTCCTACCTGACAAGATTTTTAAGACTAGATATTTTCCCTCTCTCAGGGTAAGAGGCATATGTCTATGCCAAACATGGGCAAGTTAAACACGGGTAAGGCGCCAGGAATGATAGTGGCCCTCTTTGGTCTATTAGAGGCAGTTCTACCATTCATAATGGGCACTGGGTCTAACACTGTCGTGCTGGCCCTTGGAATCCTGACACTGCTTGGAGGCCTTGGAATGTACAATATGGCAAAGTGGGGCTACCTTCTGGCCTTTGCCGCTGACATAGTCCTCATAGTCTACAGCTTTGCAGTCAGCTACAATGTTGTCGTGCTACTGCTTGCCTTAATCCTCCTGTTTTACTTGATATATGTCAGCAAGAACTACGGCTTTGCTAAGAGGGCCTTTAGGCCCAGGGAGCCACACTATATAAGTGACGCTGAGAGGGCTCACAGGCACTATGTAGAGGGCTGAGGCCACAGCCTTTTCCATCCTTTTTTAATCTAGACAGTCTTTTTAAGACTGGGCTCAAAAGACCTTCAAGGGACAGGCCACTATGCGTGCAAGGGCCAGGAAGCTGGTGATAGGGGTTGCACTTGTTGTTGCGTTCACCCTTCTGGTTCTCCAGCCCTTCCTGTTACCGATAAATGCGCAGACAACAACCACGCTATCAAGCTCTGGCACAGGCGTAGTGGAGTCAAAGGACTGGCCGATTAAGCCCATCCTGACCAATGGCCTTGTTATTCTGGATGATACCGTAAAGCTGGCAGTTAATATCACAGTTAATAACACCCAGGCAATTGCAACATCAGCGCCGTTTGACCAATTCATAAATATATCTGAGCAAGAGCTGGCAAAGGCCCTTGGTTCAACTACGGCTTCTGTCTTATGGAGCCAAGCCATGTCATATCACTTCCTTAACCTGCTATTTGTGAACCCCTCTGGTAAGCCCCTCTATGCCTGGGTTATGAATTATACGTCCAGCTGGGTAGCAGTTTGGGTCAAGCTACCTAACGGAGTACCAGCCCATGGAACCGTTAATATAACAATGATGTTCACCAACGCCAGCCAGTACCCATATACTGGCATCTACTCAGCCGTTTACAAGGGTTACGATAACGGCAACTACACGTTCGCGCAATACGGGTTCTTCAATGACACGGTGCCCAGCTGGTGGAAGATAGGCGTTTACTCTGGTAGCTTCAGCCCGACACCTACGACGTCTGGGCTTGAAATGATAAATAATGGGCAAAGCGAGGGTACCTATGTTTACGCTCCAATACCCAATCTCAACGGCAACTACACCATAATCGTGTCGTGGTGGTATGACGGTAGCGCTGACGCCCTTGACCAGGAATTGTATGGGAACGTATCAGAACTATCAGGCGTTGGCAATATAGGCCCAACTGGTGGCGGTCAAACGCCATATGCGGCTTATGGCACGGTGGAACAGAACGAAATTTATGCATCAGCCGCATATATCAAGAACGCAACAACCTCCAGTAGCACTTCATTTGATGGTACAGGTACTCATTATGTAACGACATACTTCGCTGTTCAGGGGAACACCCAATACTATGGGTACTCTAACCATGTATCACCGTTCCAAATAACACTGCCATCCAGTTTTACAACTTTCCACTTGGTGACGGATAGAGCAACACCAACTGTATTCATAGGCGCAGGTGATGGTGGTGATACGTCATATATATACCTAGATACAGTAATCGTGATACCAACACCACCTAATAACGTAATGCCGTCTGTGGCTATTAAGCCGTTAAATTTCACGCCAGGTATAGCAGGTCAATACATAGCCTGGAGCTATAAGCCTGCAGGCAACACTCTCAACATAACCATATGGATAAAGAACTACACCACGGGAATTCACAGCTTCCCAGGCCTTGTAATTTACTCAGCTAACATGGGTAACTACACAAGCGATAACTCAACTAGCGGCTTCAGCGCCATCCTGGTGTCATTTGCTGGCGCAGTGGCCTATCACTCCTCTGACGCAAGTACTTACACCTTTATCAACACCTCAGCCTTCCCAGAGCCAAAGCCGCCGTTCAACATGACCGTCACCCTGGTTAAAGACCCCTTTGGTGATACCTCAGTTTTCAAGGTCTATATAAACAAGACCGTTTACATATTGAACGTTAGCCTGCCGCTCCCGTGGAGCCAGATAGGGTATATAGGCCTGAGAGCAGACCCTGACAACAACTTTACTTCCACAGACCCAACTGTTACGGCCTATAACACGACCGTAGGCGCCACGGTCACAGCCACCACTACAACCACCACAACCAAAACTATTGCAAATACAACCATCACATCAACCACCACAACAACCACAACAACCACAACCACGGTAACTGCAACAACCACAACAACCACAACAACCACAACCACGTCTACGGTCACGGCCACGTCTACGGTCACGGCCACCAAGGTTGTCACCGCAACAACCACATCTACGGTAACATCTACGGTAACTACGGCCGCTACTACAGTATACGCAACCACCACAATCACCTCTACGGTGACAGCGAAATCAGCCACGTCAAGCGGCCTGTCCCTGTCCTCAATCTATGTCCTTGTAGCCGTGGTGGTCATACTGGTGGCCATACCAGCTGGCATACTGGCCAGTAGGAGCACGGTGCAGGACAGCGGGCGCAGGTATGTGCAGAAGGCCTAGCTTTTAAACGCCTTTTTTAAGACTGGCTCTTTAGCCTTTTCCTGAGGGTCAGGGAGCTATGCCCTACCTCCCCTTTTCTTTTTTGCAAAGATATACTTCCTCCCAGCCATCTTTGGTGGTGAAGACCTTAGCACAGCCGCTCTTTTAGGAAGCCCGCAAGGGCACTGTAACAAGCGGTAAACCTGTGGACAGCCACTAGGGAGGCCTCATATTGGAGGAATAGGGAGGGGTCAGCACCGCATCCACAACCTTCACAGTCCACCTTAAGGATATCACCTGGCACATAGCTCCCATTCCACAGCCCGTGCCACTCAACACCCTTCACCTGTAGCCTTGGCTCTACCCTGTCAAAGGCTATCACCTTCCTTGCCCCTCTAGCCAGGAAGTACAGGCTACTAGAGCCCCAGTCAGCCCCTATGTCCACCACTACCCTGTCCTTCACGTCAATGTTGTAGGCCTCTAGGGCTTCCTCAAAGTAGTCTGCAAATTGCCTAGCGTCAATAGCGTTAAGCCTGGCAAGTAGCCACTCCCTGAGCCCTTTCCTTGTCCTATTGCACAGTGCCCTTGCCCTCCGGTATGAGCCTCAAAAGTGCCACCTCAGGCCAGCTCCCTAAACAGGTCTTTTAGCAGGTCTTCGGCTGTCTTCCTCTCAGTGTAGTGTAGAATGCTCTCAAGCGTGGTATGACCTGTAATTTTTGCCACCACGGAAGGGCTTACACCTCTTTTCAGCATGTAAGTTACAAAGGAATACCTGAGGGCATGGGTGTTGAAGCCGTAGGCCCTCCTACAGTAGGACTTGACGGCCTCTTTTGGCTTTTCCACGCCTGACAGCCAGGCACAGGCTTGCTCTAAGAGCACTCTCCCTTGGCCCTTCCTCAGTTCCTCGGGAAGCACCATAAGCCTTTGGTCTCTAGGGTCTCTGTGCTTTTCTATCTTCACAAGTACTTGGGTCTTCCCTGTTTCACAGAACTTCCTCAGTGCCTCCACAGCTTCACCTACCCTTGAGCCGTTCCTGAGCTGTATGAGCAAGACCACGTCCTGGGGCTTCCTTGCCCTGTGAAGGTGGCTTAGAATTTTCCGATAGGTTTCAATAAAATCTAAACCAGCATCCCACCCACGCTTAGGAAACTCAAAATCCTTTTCAGAAGGCTCTAAATCCTCTTCAAAAGTCCCACTCTCAGACCACTTAGGGCCACGCATTCCTCTCAGGCCCTGCTACCTTTTGTAGGAGCTACCTTTA
>Ga0208447_100206_pt1 | contig 10087 bp, 9 predicted proteins | sample BED_Slide_host_7_FD_187139 | JGI IMG/M metagenome (GOLD analysis project Ga0208447, IMG submission 187139) | Extremophilic microbial mat communities from Yellowstone National Park, USA - BED_Slide_host_7_15 (SPAdes) (version 2) | ecosystem: Environmental > Aquatic > Thermal springs > Hot (42-90C)... | reverse complement strand
ACCATCAAGACGAGTGCCAACCCGACCTTCCTGCTCCTCCCGTTCCTTCTCACTATGCCCAGGACCTGGTTGACCGCCTTGATCAGATCCTCCTTAGCCAGTTCGACCTGTCCCTTCCGGTTTGGCATCTTCATCTTTTCAGCGGGACGACGTCGAAAATTAAAAACTTCTCGCTAATACCGAGTTCTTTGTATTACCTCCCTAAGATTCCCATAACTGCTGCACTTCTAAATACGCCACGAGCAAACACTTAGTCCCTGCTCATCTGTGCCTCCAGGTGGTCATCTCCTTCAAAAGTAAATCCTTTAACACTCTCTTGAGTTTCGCGTAGTTGGTCTCCAGATCCTTTATCCTCAGGCTCGCTCTCTTGAACTTCAAACAGTCTGAACATTCCACACGTATATAGCCCTCCTCACCTCTCAAGGTCACCGGGAGCTCCTCCCCGTCAAGTACCAGGGTAATCCTCTTCCCCATGATGATCTCCCTCATGGATACTCCTTTTAACGCCGAATTTATGATACCTGAGAAGTTGAGGTTAGAAACTCGGTTGACGTGATTTCTCAAGTGGAGATATGCCCTCATGGATAACTCCTTGCAGGTGTCCCTTTCCCTAAGTGAGTTCAGACACGAGTAATAGAAAGTGCAACGGCCCGTGGAGGCAGGTTGTAGGAAGGCAGACCTGTGAACCCTCTTCGTGGATAGGGTAGTTGTGGTGGGGCACTTGAGTTTAAGGAGAAGCAGTCCTCCCCTGATCTTGTATTCCGCTATGACCTTCCCGCCTGCGGTCAACTTCCCCCTCTGAATCACCAACTTGGGTAGCTTAGTCCTTGGAGTAACCAACTTCTCGGACTTCTTGAGCAACTTGAACTCCTTTAACTCGGTAGAGGAGGAGTGAGGAGTGTTCATGTCCCTTGCAGGGAACATCCCCAGTTCTCCCAGAGTGACTTTGGACCACTCCTCGTGGGTCGAGTTGCCTCCCACATCCACTAACATACCTCCATCCAGTACCATAGACCTCACCTGAAGATAGGCTGTGATGGACCTGAGCCTCCTGGCAAGTATCACTCTTTCAGTCCTCCTCACACTGGCGAGAGAATAGACGACCTCTACTCCCTTCCTCTCCAAGCTTCTCCCTTCCTCGAAGTTGGCAGGAACAACCAACGATCCTTCCCCTGCAAGGGAAGCTACGATTTCCACCCTCCTCACGGAGTACCTCAACCACGAGATTGGGGAGTCATATGTGTACTGGAGCACGCGGAAGGGCTTATGATATCCCTCGAGCATCAACTCCTCGCTGGTGTTAAACAGTACGTAATCTGCCCAGGCTATCAGGGAGGGAGTGGCGAAGTTACTGACCACAACTTCAGTTTTCTCCTCTGTGGATCTGCCCAGTTCCCAAGGGAGCAAAACGTCGGCATCTTCTGCCTCGTCTTTCAGGTAACTCAAGAAGCTCGAGTCGAAGCCCGGAACCACCAGAAGGTACCTTCCCCTGTCTATCTCGGAGGCTATCTCTCTCGCTAGTTTCTTCACGTCTTTTGAGAGATGTCTCGCCCACTTTTATCTTTACGGGGGGTCGAGTGCCTTTTACCCTCATGTGTGGCACAAGTGCAGTGTTGAAACGCTCAAGTTCAATGCAATACTAGTAGCGGTTTACGATTCAACTAACTGCAGCAGTTATGGGACTTTCCCTTAAATATCGCCCTGTAATCAAGGCAAAATCTAATAACTGCTGTAACTGTTCATTACGAGCTCGTGTTCCGTTAAAAGCAGTGCTTGGGGCATTTCCAGGACATTGGAGAGGATAGGGGGAGTGACACCGAGGAGGAGAGCCCCAGGCACGTGAGTGGTGTCCCGCCACGTCACCTCTCTCGGCGATAACACTGCAGTCTCTCGTATTCCTCATAGAGGCTACAAGTTATACTCAATTTATCCTAGATAAACGACCCTAATTCAGGAGAGATATTACAATTCGTTGAGAGGATCCTAATCACCGGACGTGTTTTGAAAGATAACTTTTTAAGATAACATTGTAAGGAGAAAATATGAAAGATGAAGATGTAAAGGAAATAAATCAGATTAGGAAAAAATAGCAGAGGCGACGTTAAAGCTAGTGCTTTACATAGTCCTCTACGTAGTGGTGGAGGCACTGGTGAACAACCTTATCTTCCCTTTCCTGGAGAGTTTAAAGTTCTACCTACCGACTTCTTCGGGCTCCGTAGCCATAACTAACTCCATCGGAGGGTATCAGCCATACGTTAATGTACTCCTTTCGCTCCTTTTCGGCTACCTCATACTTCAAGCCTTCATCTCAGTGGTTTACTGGAACCTTAGGTTAAAGTATGACCATCCAACTGCAGCTTCCATGAGGAGCGTATTGAGATTAGTAGGGGTAGGAGCCCTGGTGGCGGCCATAGCTGGAGGAGTAGCTGGAGGGACAGCGGGAGTTGCCCTGGGCGGGTTCTTGGGGATAGTGATAGGCTTCGCCTCCCAACAGGTTTTAGGTCAGGCTGTGGCTGGCCTCTTTCTCCTCCTCTCCAGACCCTTTAGAATAAAGGACCACATAAGCGTCACTGGAGAAGAGGGAACTGTAGAGGAAATAACCACTCTATTCACCTACGTTCTCAAATCCGATGAGACGGTCGCCATAATCCCCAACAACACTGTGTTCGGGAATAAGATATATCTCTTCCCTCCTAAACCGCCACAGGAGAGTAAACAGGAGGAAGCCCTGCAAAAGTGACCAATGCTTTCCTTTTTAAACCTGGATCCATCCAGTCTAGTGAAATGAACCCCTTGCTCTTGATACTATTAGGTCTTGCAGATGGTGCGTTGACTGGGATCACGGGTTCCTCCGGAGTGCTAGTGGTAGTGCCTGTATTAACTTTCCTTGGATACTCGTTCCAAGAGGCCGTGGGTGTCAGTCTGGCCATAGACGTCATCACCACGACCTCAGTGGTCTATGCCTACTTAAGATATGGAGACGTGAAGCTGAGGGTGGCTGGGCTCATGGGAGTGGGGGCGGTCCTAGGAGCTCAACTGGGAGTGAGACTAGCCCTTTACCTGAATCCGACTCCCCTTGAGATAGCGTTCTCACTCTTTGCTGGGATCATGGCCGTGGTCTCCTTCCGTAGATCGATTAAGGGAGTTAAGTTAGATAACATCAGTAAAGTGAGGAGGGGGTGGCTGGCCCTTCCCTTGAGTATCTGCGTTGGGGTATTAACCGGAACCCTAGGGACCAGCGGGGGGATAATGTTCATTGCCATAATGATGATGATCTACTCCATGGACGTTAGGGTCATGATAGGCACTGGAACTTTGGCCATGCTCCTCTCAGCCCTGAGTGGTAGCCTGGGCTATGCCATCTCAGGAAATTTAGATCTGGCCACGTCATTGATCATTGGAATAGCGGCGTTGGGTTCTGGCTATCTCTTCTCAAAGCTCGCCCATAGGTTGAGACCCTCCATAATCTACGCGTCTTTGGGGACCGTGTTCGTGATAACTTGCCTCTCTGAGGTAATAAGGCTCATCCGAATGTGAAAGCGTTCAGATCATGTAGGGAAGAAAACGTTATTATTTGATAAGCAGGATTAAACCTTGAGCGGGGGTGCCCGAGCTAGGCCAAAGGGGGTGGACTGAGGCTCCACTGGAGTAGTCCTGCGCGGGTTCAAATCCCGCCCCCCGCACTTCTCTCCAGTTCCTGAACCTTGAGAATTTTTGACCTAAAAGTGAAGTTAAGGGCGAAGACTTCGCCGTTTATTACGTAGATGGACGTTCGGTGCAACTTAAACTGTGGAACCTCGACGTAAAAATCCTTAAGAGTGCCCACGTGGGCTTTAAGATCTCTTCCTAGGTCTAAGTTAGACCCTGTACCTGAGTTTCCCCACTAGACCACCGAAGGTCTTCCTAACCCATTCAGCCTCTGGTACCTCCTCGCCAACTATGTATACCTTAGTTCCATACTTCTCCGCTTCCTGGGCTATCTTCTCTAATTCTGGCCTACCCTCGTCGTAGACTATCATTTTATCTACAGCGCCCATGCTTAAGGCCTTGTTGACCTCCTCAATTCCATACACTACTAACCCGTCATCCTTTGCCATGTGATACTTCAGCTCCTCGATGAGATCCTCTATCTCAACGTATTTCTGATTCTTGAGCAAATCCTTTGATTTCATTACCATCTCCCTCAATCCTGCCTCTCCCTGATAGCCTATGTCCACCAGAGGAAGGAGGATGAGCTTCTTCAGTCTGTAGTCCAAGTAGTCCGAGTCGTAGAAATCCTTCTTTGCGTACCCTGGTCCCCCCAGCAGTATACCCTTGAGCTTCCCGCTTTCCAAGTAAGGGAGAAAGTAACTGTTCACCTTCTCTCCGAAACTCTTCAGGAAATCATGATATAACTCCTCTATTATTCTGTCAATCCTTCTTTGTGATTGTCCTCCCATCATGTGTTTCCCAGGTACGTAGCCCTCCTCCTCGTCTAGTACCTCTATCCTGGAACCTCTAAGTAATCCTATGGTGCCTTGGTCTCTCTCCACGATCAAGAGACCGTAAACGTCGCTCGTCTCCACCATGTCCTCCAGGAACTCCGTGTGAAACTGTTTGTCTGTCCTGTAGAAGTACACTGTGACCTTCTCTGGAGGGGAGAACATGTAACACTTGAATTCATTGGTATCGAAGTTTTGCCCGCAAAACATCACGAGACCTGTCTCTGGTACCTTGTTTATGGCCACCAGCCTGTCTATTGCAGACGTGATAGCTGACTCCACAGCGTCCCTGGTCCTCTTCAACTTTATGTTCTGTGCTATGGATGCCTCTTGCCTAAGCATGTTCACCACATCTGAAACAGGCCTGCCCGGGGGTATGTAAAGGGATAGCAGTACGGTGGCTGGAGCACTCCATTTCTTCAACTCCCTAAGTAGGACCTTGAGCTCCTGTCTACTTATCTGATACCTGTCAAAGACTCATCCCTGATCAATTAGATTGGGGAAGCCGGGAGTTAAAAAATCAGTGTCTGAAGACGTGACTTGAATCATATCGTGTGAAAATCGATATCTAAATGGAAAGCGAAAAGCAATCAAGACGATGTGTTTACCCGTGGCGTAACTTACCTTCTTTAACCACTTCTAAATACGCCACGGGCACCCCTGCTGAGGGCTCATACACGGTCACCCCCAGATCATTAAGGCTGGTCGAGGGAAACTTAAATACCCTCCCGTCCTCGTGCGCGGTGCCCGTCATCAGCTAGGAGGTCATCAAAAGGAAATTCCTTGGTAACACCATATGAGCATAACCCACGTGGCATTGGATTTAAAAGTGAAGTGATTAAAATGTTTAAAAGTTACGCAGGAATGTTATAGTCTTTAGGCCTTTCCTCTAAATTAGCCTCCTCCTCCTCATCTCGTCCTCAATCTTGTTCAAGCTTATGGGAGGCCTGACTCCGTAGCTTTCCTCGAAGTCCCTCTCCAACTCACTGACCTTTACGCCCTTCCTCTCCTCGAGCAACTTCCTAACCAAGTTTATTTCGTCCTCCCAATAATTCCAGGGGTACATGAACCAGGCCCATTCAGTGATTATCTGGGCGAAGAAGTCTGGCTGATACTTTGACGAGGAAGCTATGTGTTGTAACGTTGCAGTCCTTAAGACTTTAGGCGAGAAGTTCTCCGTAACGAACTTGCTGGTCAAAATGAGGCTATCGCCTGTATCTGTTATGTCGTCAACTATCAGTACCTTCTTATCGCTGAGATCGACCTTGTAGGGATACTTTATCCTCGCCTCAGGAGTGTGGGAAGCAGTCACCACCCAGTGCTCCACCTTGAGGGAGAGTACGTCTACCACACCTAGGGCGTCGGCCAACAATCTGGCTGGCACCAATCCTCCCCTAGCTACTGCTATTATGACGTCTGGAGAGTAGGATACCTTTATCTTCTCTGCCAACTCATCTGACAGCCTAACTATGTCAGCCCAAGTCACAACCTTCACTGGAATCTTGGGCAACTGTAAAACCCTTCACCCGTTTTATTTGAACCTTAATCAATTTTATGGTTCCCTTGAGTCGGTTTGAACACTTGTTGCGCTGTAGCTCTGTGGAGAGTCGAAGCTCTGCCTGAACCTATCTCGTGACTGACCACCACGAGATCTTCAGTTCGGCCTCATCGTCCTAGACTTCGCACCGTTCTCTCAGCTGACGCCCGCGTTAGTATGTAAAAAGAGTAGAGATAGTTTCATAAACGTAAGAGAGTTCAATCCCATACAGGGGATAGGAGCTCGTATGTTCCGAGCTTACGTCCTTATCCTCTTTCGAGATAAGGGAGCTCACTTTAACTTCTCGTCAAGCCACTTCTCCCATAGTAGTCCGTTCTCGTCCATCCCTCGCACTATTTCATAACCCATGGACATCCACAGGGCCATCCCTCCTATCATGTACACTGCTCTCTTCTTATAGAGGTGTGGCATCCCATAGGTAGCCACCCTAGCCCTGTTGCCGTGCTCGCATATCACAGCAACTTCCTTGTCGCTGAAGTACTCTGAAAGTACCTCAAGGTAGTCCATGGGTATTAGGAGGGCACCAGGTATGTGATGGTCCACATACTCCTCTGGTGTCCTTATGTCCAAAAGGAGCAACTGGTTCCTCTTCCAGAGTCTCCTCACCATGGACGGAGGCATGTCCACAACATTCTTGTAAAACGGAGTCGAGTACTGCTCTATAATCTGCATACGTTAACATCGTTAAAGGGGGTTTAAATATTTTCCTTTTGATTTGTTCTAATACCTAAGTGGTAAAAATTACTCTAAAATAAATTAAATGGTTTTATTTAAAGATTTCACGTCTAAGGTAAGTTTTTAAAATGACGCCAGAGAAGTGTAATTGTGTAGTTAACGATGACCGACCTATTTGAGAGATTCAGGGATAACTTGGCAAAGTACAAGAGAATGGGACTGAACCCGCTTTCGCTGGCAACCGGTTGTGCGGTAAAGGTGGATCTGATAGACACGGTCTACCCGGCCCTGGAGAAGATTAGGGCGAAACTATTGGAGAACAACATAGAGCTTATGCCCAGGGAGGATACGGACATCTTCATCAGCAGGGAGAGTGAGACCTTAAAAAGGGTTATAAACGGAGGAGAATTCGACGCCGACAGGGCCGTGAGTCTGATCCAAGTCAATCAAGAGACTGCCGGTAACCCAGAGAAATTCGCTGAGTTCCTCATGAGAGTCTACACGGGCGTGAAGACGAGGAGGAGGCTCGTCGTAGGAAAAGGGCACTCCATAGTTACCACCAACCCTAGGGGAGAGGTGGCGGTGCTAGACCTCATAAAGCTGGACGGAGGGAGGCTAAAGTCTTACACCTTGGCCAACAACGACACCATACAGATTGTTGATCCCCTTGAGGATCCGGGTACACAAATGCAGGTTGACGTTGGGGTCTCAAACTCCCTTAACGATCTCTTCACCAAGGGAGCGTTTCAGGACCTCAAGATGATCCCGGTGGCTGACGCACCTGATCCTGAGCTCAAGGAGAAATTGATGAGGAACTTCGAGAACTTCTCCAGAAGATACAACGTACCAGTCATTGATGAAGTACAGCCCAGCACTGGAACCCTGATGATAGGTGCTACGATCCTAGGTAGGTCAGATCACGAGTTGCCAACCTTTTACGACAGAGTAGACGAGGGAATGGAGATCCTGGTAACTAGGCCAGTTGGAGAGCTGACCCCAATAAACGTTCACATGTGGCTTCTGACAGTACCAGAGTTATTGGAGCTAATGGAGTCTAGAGGTATCACCCTCGGGAAGGTCGAGGAGGTTAAGAGCAAGGCCCTCAGGTACATGTCAGTTCCTAACTTTGCGACGGCGAAGGTTATATACGAGCATCTTCCTGAGTTCGGGGGAACGTTTGACAAGGACTCTCACGTGGCCATGACCACAGATGTCACTGGTCCGGGAATATTTGTAATAAAGGAGTTCGCCGATAAGGCTAAGGTCGACGTGGAACTCTATGACATACCAGTAGTGGACAGGGACATCTGTGAATTTGCAACGGAGAACTTCATAATTCCAAACTCCACTGCTGGAACCAACGGGGCTACAGTTTTGTTTGCTTCTAGGAAAGTAATTGATGATGTGGCCCAAAGACTGCAGAGAGATGGACTGGAACCAAGAGTTATTGGGAGAGTGATAAGGAAGGGAACAGGAATAGTGTACGTCAAGAAAGACGTGTGCAAGTTGATCCACAGGGAGAATATACTGAAGTACTTTAAGGTGAGAGATTCTTAGCCCGAATGGCCCGTCTGAACTCGAGAAATTTCAGCAGTTATTAGATTTCGCCTAGATTACAGGGCGATATTTAAGGGAAAATCCCATAAATGCTGAAATTAATTTCTTGTGCATTAATCACCGGCATAAGAGGAACCTTTTGGAAGCGGATAGTGGACTTTTGGAACTAAGTGATCCTGTTAGCGGTTAGACCTAATAGGCTGGCACTTCTGGGAATTATTGATAACTTAGGATGTTCTCACTCCCTGTGAGTCTCTTTCTCCCTGCAAACCCTTCCTCAACGTAATGCCAGTACCTTATGTCGTCTTCGTCTGCCTTCCAACAGAGGTATGCAGGCCTATCGTTTATGACAGCTGGAAAGTCCACCAAGCCTAGTGAGACGTCCCTAATTATGATCCCCTTTTCCGTTATGTCCCTGACCACTGAGTCTACCTTCAGGGAGTAGTGCTCTATGAATTCTTTCTTTCCGCTCAGGAGTGCCCTCTCGGCGTTCAAGTGGGCCTCTCTGAGCTCTTTAAGTTTCTCCCTGACCCACGGGAGGAGCTCCTTGGCGGTTTTAAGGTCAAAGTACTTGTACTCCATCCACATATGTAATTCTCCCATGACATTTTAAACCTAAGTAAATCAGTGAGTTAATATCGTCACTGTTCTGCCCTTGTAAGGCTCATCATCACATTTGAGTGTTGAGGGGAAGATTTAGTGGTTTACTGTTAACTGAGTTCCTCAACTACGTCAATAAATTAGGACGTTTGTGAGGAATTCGCCTACGCGTAATTTGAATTACCAGCTAACGAGATTTTCCCATGGGTATCACCCTGTAAGAAAGACGTAATGCAATGACCGGTGTTGGAGCTCCTCGTTTATCCGGTCCCTCAGTGAGCGGGTCACGTTCCCCTGAGCTCGAAGAGGGCTCGCGACTACGTATTCCTTTAGGCGTATCACGAAGGAGCGAGAGTAGGGAGCGCGAGCTAAGAAGGGAGTCCCTAGGAGGGACGATTCTACCTTGAATGCCTAACCCTCCGTTCATGAGGCTCATCGGTCACACTTACCCTTACCAATGGCGTTCCAGTAAAACTCCGCGTTTCTTCTGTGGGCCCTCGCCACTGTCCCTGAAATCTAGTGAGTTCCTCACTGGAGGCGCTCGTTGAATCTGTCCTCTCTCGTAAACGTCTAGACCTCAGGTCTTCAAGGGTTTTAACTTTTGAACAAGTAAGTAAAAATATGAACAGAAGAGTCAGGTTATCCGGCGTTCTCCTCGTCGTAGGAACTACACAGTTCTGGGCGTTCACCCTTTTGGCAGAGGAGCTTTACAAGGGATATAACTTAAATTACAATTATATTAGCGACCTAGGAGTTGGACCGACGTCCTTCATCTTCAACGGGTCTGTCATAGCCTTAGGGATCCTCGTGCTAATGAGCGGAATACTCATAGGGAGGAAGTCACTGACGACCCTTTTCGTGATAGGTGGGCTAGGTATGATCGGGGTTGGGATATTCCCTGAAACCACGGGGCCCCCTCACCTGATCTCGGCTCTGTTGGCATTCCTCTTCTCCTCGTTGGCCTCTTTTCCGGCTACAAGGATGGTGAGGGGGAGTGTGAGGGTTCTCTTCCCGATCTTGGGGTTGACCTCCTTGATCTCTCTGGCTCTCTTCGTCTTCAAGGTATTTGGAACCTTGGGTCCTGGAGGGGTTGAGAGGTTCATAGTTCTACCCGATCTAATATGGGCAACTTCCTTCGGTTCCCTAATCTCGGGAGGTGAAGTAGTTGAGGCTTAAGAGACCTTTCAGAATAAAGGTGTTGGAGGCCCTGGGTTCC
>Ga0208447_100205_pt1 | contig 10127 bp, 15 predicted proteins | sample BED_Slide_host_7_FD_187139 | JGI IMG/M metagenome (GOLD analysis project Ga0208447, IMG submission 187139) | Extremophilic microbial mat communities from Yellowstone National Park, USA - BED_Slide_host_7_15 (SPAdes) (version 2) | ecosystem: Environmental > Aquatic > Thermal springs > Hot (42-90C)... | reverse complement strand
GAACTTCAGGATAGAGAAGAAAGAAGTAAGAATTTAAGAGAATTAGCAAAGAAATATGATATTAACAATTTATACGTTAGATTTCTAGAATAAAAAAATCGAAAACTAAAAGTATATTTATAAATGTCATATGAAATATAATATTTTATGGGAATAGGTCGAGGCACAAAAAAGGAATATTATTGTTATATTTGTAAAATAGAAATTGTTAGTTTGAAGAATTTCAAAAAACATATGATATTACATTATGATGGTAAAAGATGTCCGCTTTGTCAAATACAAACAAAACAATTTCTTCCACATCTTGTAAAATTTCATATTAAACCTAATAAAACCAATTTGTTATACAGAGATTTAGCGATATTAGTTAGGGAATCTAACAATCCATATATTCTATATAATCCAAAGTTAGGTCTAGATAAAGAACAAAGAAAGAAAATTTGGAAATTAGCATCAAAACGGTGATATAATATGGGAATAGGTAAAGGATTAAAAAAGGAATATTATTGTTATATTTGTAAAAAAGAAATTAGAGGTATAAAGGAATTTAAGAAACATATATATAAACATTACGATAAAATTCACTGTCCTTTATGTCTAATGACAACTGGAGATTTATCAACTCATCTTACAAAATTTCATATTAGACCTAGTCAATCTAGACTATTATACAGAGATTTAGCGATATTAGTCAAAGAAGCCGGAACAACAAAAATATTAAAGGAACTAAATATAAAATTAGAACGACATGAAAAAGAAATGATTTGGCATTTTCTTACAAAAAGATGATTCAAGAAGTGATGAGAAATGGGGGCTATAAAAGGAGTTCCAAAAAAATTCTATTGTTATCATTGCAAAATTGAACTAAAAAATGAGACTGAATTCAAGAGACATATGAAAAAACATTTTAAAAATTATAAATGCCCAATATGCAATATGAAAACTGGTAGACTATCAATACATTTGGAATTCTATCACATTAGACCAAATAGGTCACGATTATTGCACAGAGATTTAGCAATTCTTGTTAAGGAAGTTAATAGTGCAAGTATTCTTAATAATTCAGAATTAAAACTTACAAATTCAGATAAAAACTTAATAAGAGATTTAGTTAAAAAATTATAATTATCTTTACTTTTTATTTAAGTTTTATTTCCATTTTCATTTAATATTTTTAATACATCTACCATTTGTTTTTCTTTCAATAATTCTATTAATTTATCATATGTTTTTCTTCCTAATTCCGTAAGTCTATATTTATAATTAACTTTAATCCAAAACGGAATTCTTGACATAGAATTTAATCTTTCTGAAACATCTTCACAATAATTTTCAATACAATCAATTTTTATATTTAGTAATTTTGACAATTCTATAATTGTTTTATGAATTTTTTTGCTAGAATTTCCCTTTTTACTAATTGCTAGAATTATTAACATATCTAAATCATCTAATGTATAATCTTTTATAATTTCCATTATAACACCTCAATTTTCAAGTTTTGTTATTTTCTTTACTTTGTTTTAGTAAAACATATGCATCTTTACTAATTTCTTCAGACATATTTTTTATCATTTCTAGAACTGTTAATATGTCATTTTCTGTTAATTTTTCATTATCATAAATTTCTTCGATTAAACCTAACTGAAGTTGTAATAAAATTTCAATTTTTATTAAATCTGCCTTGCTTACCATGTTTCTTCTAAGATAAAAAAATATATTACGACAAATATAAAACATTATAAAATTTTAATCTAATTTCTTTTTCAATTCCTCAATTTGTTTCTTTAATTCATTTTGATTTATCTTTAATTCCTCAATCTGAATTTTTAAATTTTGTAATTCTGAATTAACTATTTCCTTAACAGCTTCTTTTAGAGCTTGTTTTATCTTAAGATAAAGTTGAACAATTGCGAATAATGTAGTTATAAATGTAGAAATTACAGTTAAAATAAGAGTTATTTCATTCATCTTCTAATCCCTCCAATTCATCTTCTAAATTATCTAAATTCAATCCTTCTTTTTCTTTGAATTTTTGTTGTACAGAATCTACTTGTTTAGCATAAGGCTGAGGATAAACTACGCGAAAATCTCCAATATCTATTTGATTAGTCTTTGGGTCTTTTACTATAAGAAATTGAAAATAAAATGTAAAACCTGGAACATACATATCGACAATCATGGGAAAATTTATATTTTTTAAAACGATAATTGAATGAGGCAAATAACGTGATAACCCGTAAATTTGACCTCTATTTTCTAGTTCTCTAATTTTATCTATTGCAATTCTTACAGGACCGAAAATATTTGAAAATTCATCTTTTATGGACATGATTATTTTTTTACTAAATCTTAAATAAAAAAAGACAAACCCAATATCACATATTAGCAATATAAGGAATATTGCTTTGCGGAATAATATGTAAAAGGTAATCGAAAAATTTTTATACCTAAATTTCGAAATATATATTGGGGAAAAAAATGAGCATGAAACAAGTTGAAAAGAAAATAATTGAGATAGCACATATGTTTGTTGAAGAATATGGAAGTGATGCGTTAAAAACAAAATCGGATATGTGGGCAAAATATATAATACCTAATCTCACTTACAATGAAAGGGAAATATTCAAACACAATCAATTCAAGTTATTAGTTCTTTTTTATAAAACGATAGTTACAGACTTACGAAACAAGAAATGATAACTTTAAGTTAATTTTCTTTTTTGTTTTTCTTTTATCTTTCTAATTATGTCTTCTTTTAATTTCTCTAATTCTTCTTTATTTTCAATCTCGAGAAAATAATATTTCCCATCTTTTATAATTCTCATAACTATCATCACGTTTAATTAACTAGTTAATATTTCTAAAATTTTCTTTTTGTCAATTTTATAAGGAATGTAAAATTTTCCATCCCATGTATTCGGGTCAAAATTCCATCCCTTTTTCTTTTTAACTATCATAATTTTTTTCTTTTTAACTATCATGACTATCATTTTTCTATCTTTGTGCAATATTATTAAAGTTTTTGTAGTAAAAAATTGGCTTATATTCTTTAACTTTTGTACTTTTTTGAGCTAATTTTATTGAATTTTCGATTTGGGCTTGACCTTGTAATTTCTCTCCTAATTGTTGTGCAAATTGTAAATCTGTATCTGAAATTCCGTAGAATTTCCACTTTGTTTTCCAATAATTCAAGAATTCGTTATAAGGAAGTGTCCTTTTCCCAGTTTGATAACTGTAGTTTTGTTGATATGGATATCTAGCAATTTCTATAATTGCTGAGGCAATCATTTTAGCATACCAAACATTTGGATATTTTTTGTTCACAATTTTCTGTACTTGTAAATATTGTTGATATGTAACAGCATAATTTTCAATTTCTGAGCTATAAGCTATATTCAATCCGCCTGGACTTGGGTCATATAAATGCATTTTGAATAGATTTCCGAATATTGAAATTACAGTTTTATCAGCTGTTAATATGGAAATTAGATTATCCAAAGTTACATCATTTGGATTAAATTCTGGAATTAAAATTGTTAAGTCAAGTGGCGTATAGTCCAAAATCATACCGAAAACATTAGCAAAGTTTTGCAAAATCATGCCGTTTTGTAACTGGACTTTGTAACTTTGTGAATCTTGAATTTCTGGGACTAAAACACATCTATCTAACCATCCAACGTCTAAAGCGAATCCACTATTAATTATATCATTCAGATTTGGAACAAATGAAACTATAAATTTAGCTAAATCTGGAAGTTGATTATAATTCAAATTAAGAACATTTAATAAATCTGAAATTCCAGTATTTTGAATATTAGAAAGTGAATAATTGTCTACATTTGGAATTTGAGTATTTCCAACACCTAATGTTGAAATGTCTACAGAAACATTTGAATTTGTTAAACTATCAAAATATTTCTCTAGTTTTTTACATGCTTCATTTCTATTAATAATTGTATTAGCTGACTGGAATACACTTAGGTCAAAATATGTTTCATCAAATACAGCTGGCTGATATAAAACTTTACAAAGGTCTACATAATAATCGTAAAGTTGTGTAGATTTATTAACAAAATTAATTCCAGAAGTTTGTCCAAATATTGAAATTTGACCTAATTGTAGAAAACTTTGGATGTTTGTATTCGGGTTAAAATTTGAAATTGCTAGATTGTTCAAAGCCGAAAGTAAAGCTGAAATAATTGAGGCATATGCAATTCCATAATTCGTATTTATGCCAGGGGGAACTTGAATATTCTCGAGAGGAGTTGGAAGAACAGATTCAACTCCAGCGTTAAACATTACAGAAAATGCTGGGAATGATTGTCTGTTAAGTACTTTTTGATAAAGTTTATATTTCATTTGTGCAATATTTCTATTACTTTTTCTCTTTCCCATAATTGAAATATTTGTAATTGTTAAAATAAAAACACAATTCTAATATACAATATTATGTATATTAGCTTTACAATTTGACGTTATCATATTCAAAACAATAAGTATATATTTGTCATAATTTGTTTTGAAAATATATGGAACTTAAATTTAGAATAGAAGAAGCTGAAAACAAAGAAATGATAAAATTTGTGAGAATGTTAATCGACTATTATCATTCTCAACATATGCCCATGGGTGGTGGAGCTGGAAAGAATTCTAGATATTTTATGTATATTGCTAATGACGGTGAACAAGATTTTATAGTAGCTGTAGCTTGGCTTCACGATAACACTCCATTCCGTTATATAGCTCAACATTACAATATTCCATCTGACAGAAGTTATTTTATTAGAAGAGTTACAAAAACAGCTCCAGGAGATTATGCCGTAAACTTTCTAATTGATTTATCACAAAAATTGAGAAATGATGGATTTGAAGTATTATGGACTCTTGGATTTCCAGACCATTCAAATGCTTTATACAAAAAAGCTGGATTTCAAGAAGTAGGGAAAACTAATAGAACTGGTCATCCAATTTTTGTGAAAAAATTATAACATTTCTTCTTGATTTTTTTTACTATCATATATTGCTTTAAAAATTGACATAAAGAATGAAAGTTCTTTCTCATCTTCAATTTCCATTCCTAGAAAATATGCAAAATACAAAAGAGCTGAGGCTTTATCAATTTTCCCGTCTGGATAACTTGTAAATACATCTAAAATTGCATTTTCTAAATAACTAACTTCTTTTTTTAACTTTTCTATATTTTCTTTATCTAATTTTACTTCATTTGATGCAATTTCTATTATTTTTTCCAAAACTGGATTCATAACTATCGATTTAAAAAATTCTAATCTGACATATTTAAACATTTAAATGTCATAATTTCTAAATTTAATTTGATGAATATTAGGCAATCTGGGAAATATTATGAATATAAAACACTTGAGTTTTTAGATAAAAATGGTTATAATGCAATAAGAATGCCGGTTTCTGGAACTGGAAAACAAGCTATACCAGATATTATAGCCACAAAGAACAATACAATTTATCCAATAGAAGTAAAATCTACGTCTAAAGATTTCGTTATTGTAGACAATTTTCAGATAGAAAAATTATTCGAATTTTGTGAGATGTTCAATTTCTGTAACTGTCAGCCTCTAATAATTGTTCATTATAAAAAACATAAAAATGTCATAATATACAATTTAACTCAAGATGTCAGAAAACAAAAGAAAGTCAAATTTGAATTCAGAAACTATAGCTAAGTTATATCTAGCTTTAGATGATTTAACTATGGCATTAGCGACATGTGATGATGAACATGTTAGAAAATCTGAAGTATTTCAAAAAGCGTTAGAAGTTGTGAAAGTTGTAAAGGAAATGAGAAAATTACAAGTAAAAACAGAGGAAGAGAAAAATGAATGAAGATAAAGAAGGATTAAAAGCATATTTAAACTATATAAAACTAACATTTGACCTCAGTAATAAAAAGATGCAAAGAATAGAAAAAGAAGTTGAATATTTATATTATGAAGTGTATAAAGTACTAGAGAAATATCCAGATGGAAAAATAGAACCGCTTTCTTTTATTGTCTATGTAGCTTACGTTTTAGGAGCGATTATTGATGATAATGAGACTCTAGAAAAATTCATAGAAGTTCTAAAAGATTTATATAATATGAAAAAAGAACCATAATTGAAAATAAATCCTAAATTTCAATTTTTTTAAACTTAAAGAGATAATATTTTTTAAATTTCAATAAATTCAATTTTTTTCTATTTCGAATTAAATTATCAAATGACAAGTCATTTTGGAAAAATTTCAAGTTAAAGAGATAACAGATTTGGGATGGAAACAAATTCAAATTTTTTATATTTGGAATTAAGTTTCCAGTTTGTTCGACTTTAATTCTGAAATTAAGAAATTCCAAATTTGTCTCACACCGTGAAACTATTTGGATTTATTTCGGAATTCAGAGACATGTTTCACGGGTTATATCTTTTGACCTAAAATTTTTTTCTTTTTAAATGCCGTCACGTCGTTATTTTACGTAAATTTAAGGGCAAAAAATTAAAAATCACGAGAGATAAGGGTTTAAAAATATTTTGGTAAAAGTTTAAAAGTTGATTTATAAAATGACCATTACAATTTTGTAACTCGAAACTGAGAAAAAATATCATATGAAAAATTGAAAGAACTTTTAATTTTGTATTTTTTGACATTTCAATTTCTTTTCTTTGTCATGAAAAAATAAATAATAACATTATACATATTATAATAATATGAGTTTCATATTGGATTTAGGAAGTTTAGGGACATTTTTTTCAGATGAACTATCGGCTCTTGAAAATTTTACAAATTTTTTAGCTTCTGACTTTACAAACTTTTTTAATTCTGTAGTTAAAGATATTGAAAATATTACAAGTTTCATAGGTAATGCAATTTCTGATATTCCAACATTTATGCAAAAAATTGCTAACAATTTCTTGACTATTTTACAAAACTTTGTACAAACTGCAATTCCAGTAGTTTCTGGATTTTTATCATGGCTTGAAGGACAAATTGTAAATGTATTTCAAGATTTATCAAATGTTGCCTCACAATTCATTAATGATGCCTACGGATTTTTCTCTAATGTAGTTAATGCATTTTCAAGTGTATTAGCCGATATTACTGTAGATTTTCTTGTTGGTTTCGGACAGAATATGAGCCATATAGCTAGCGGAATTTCTCAAATTGCTGAATTTATTACACCATTTGCTACACCAATTATACTCGGTAAGTTTTTGCCAGTTATAGTTGATAAATTAGCTGAAATTCTTCCAGAAATTGAGATTAAATTCTTCCAGAAATTGAGATTGACCTATCTCCAGTCGGATTAGGTGGGAAAGTCCCGATTAAATTTGGCGAAATTATTAAAGCTTTCGCTGAAACTGCTGTAGATTTTCTAAATGAAGTAAGAGAGGAAGCTCAAACAACTTTGAAAGAATTTATTAAAGAACCATTTATTTCAGATTTCAAGATTTCAGCTAGAGAAATATTTAATCAAATTGGTCTTGGGGACCTTCCGTTTGCTGACCCGCCATTCTATTTAATTGCAAGATGGGTAGCTGTAAGAAGTTTTGAGGAAATTAAAGACCATTTAAAGGAAACAATTCTACTTACCGGATATCCGGAATGGTTTACTGATGCTTATTTGTCTCCACCAATTGATGATTTTGCACCTAAAAATCCATTGTTTAGGTCTGTACAAATACGTGATGTAATTCTAGCTTCTCAATATGGAATTTTAGATATTTCTTCAGTTTCACAATATGCATATAATAACTTGATAACTCCGAAAACTGCTAAATTAATGTATCAAAATGAGACGGCAAGACTTCTACAAAGGGCTGTTGAACAAGGAATTAGACAATTTGTAATTTCTCCAGAAGATGCATATCAAGAAATAATACAAAATGTCAATTTGTCTGGAAAAGATTTATTTTTGAAATATTTTAAACTTGAATATGATTATTCAGTACAAAGAATTGTTAGACAATTTTTACGTAGTCTCTTAAGTAGAGCTTTATCAGATTACGGAAGACCATATGTAGATTTAAAATATCTAGAATCTACAATTAATACAATATTTAAGGAATTAAATTATCCCAAAGAAGTTCAAGATGTCTTTAACGTAATGATTGCCCAATCACAACTTGTCTATACTAATCAGCTTATCTTAAGCCAATTGGAACAAATTACTAGATTAGGAATTTTTAACGAAAATCAAGTAAAGAAAACCTTGAAAGATAACAATTTTAATGAACAAGTGGCTCTTGAAATTCTTAATTTTGAACTTCAGCGTGTTAGATTACAATATCTCCTAAAAGAATATCAACTTAAACTAGAGAATTTTGTTGTTAATTCAGGAAATGCTGAAAAAGATTTAAAGAGTCTCGGATTTGATTCTTCCATAATTTCAACGTTAATATTGGAATATCAAACAATTCCATTAATAAAATATCAAATTTCACAGATTGAAAATTTAGCTAGAAAAGGATATTTATCATCTGATGAAATTAAGAAACAATTACATTCATTAGGAGTAATTAAAGAATTTGAAGACATATTTTCCAGTTATGTAAACCAAGAAATTGCAATATCTTCCACATTATCAATTATAAAAGAACAATTGAGAAACTTCCTAATTGATTCTAAAACTGTGGATTCTGAGTTAAGAAAATTGAAAATTAACGATTATCTTGTAAATGAAATAATACAAGAAGATTATAATATACCAATTACTAAATTACAATTATCTTATATAGAAACTTTAGCTAGGAATTTATATTATGACCAAAATCAATTAACTGGAGAATTATCGAAGATTTTGAAAGACAAAACAGCTATTGATTTATATAGTCAAAAGTTCTATTTTGAGTATGTATTTCCAAAAATTATCAGTTATTATAGAACTTTAGCAAGACATGGAATAATTGGAAATATTAAAGGTTTACCAAAAGAAATTGTGGAATATGAAATTAATCCAGATGTTCAAATTTATCAACTTGAAATATTACTAGAATACATAAAGTCTTCATTAAGAGATTTAGAAATTAAGCCTGATAATGCCGTTAAAGAACTTGAAAAATTAGGAATGGAAAAGAATATAGCGAATTTGTTTGTACAAACTTATATACCAACATTCTACGACATTCGTACAATTATTAGAAACATTATAGAAGGTCAGATATACAAAGTCGGGAAAATTCCAGTAAACTTAGGAAATGCTGAACAACAGTTAAGACAATTAGGAATCCCAGATGACCAAATAAAGATTCTTCTGGACCAATATGCCTCAAGTTTTGGTTTAAGAATTTGGGAAACATATTTACCGAAAATTGAGGAAATCGAGAAAGCGTTTAAGTACAATTATCCAATTCAGAAACTTATAGAATTGTCTTTTATACCTTCAGAATTTATAAATCTATATTTAGATGTTTATCAACACGAATTAATTGGTGTTTATGTACATACACTTAAGACTGAATATATAGATACTTTGATTTATGGAGTACAAAATTCACAATTAGAAAATCTGTTGAAACAATATGGAATAAATGATGTATTTTTAGGAGTTCTAAAACTTTCAGCACAGATAAAGAAATTGATAATGGGATATCAAGAACTATATTTAACGCCATCTAAAGCACTTTCCGTTGCTGAATATGTATCAAACCCAACTCAATTTCTACAAAAAGTATTCTCAGAATTCCAAATTCCGTCAGATTTACAAAATACTTATCTGGAATATGCTAGAAATAGAAGAGTTAGGTCATATGTAAGTGAAATAATATCAACAATTAGTTTATTAATCGAAAAAGGTAAAATTGACTTTGGAACCGCTCAATCTTATCTACAACAACTACAGAAATATGGATTAACAAATGACGAAATCCAGTTAATCTTATTAAATTGGCAATTACGCTCAAATTTGTCCAGTTAATAAATTATATTCCATGAACATAAATCCATGCCACTACGAGGCTGAAAGTATAAGTTATTCAGATTTAAAAAATCTAGAAGAAAACGTTTTTTATCAAATAAAATATGATGGAACACATGTCTGTCTGAAATATGAACAACAATTGAAAATACATACTAGGAAAGACATCCCACATGACAAAACTTTTCAAGAACTTTT
>Ga0208447_100196_pt1 | contig 10522 bp, 18 predicted proteins | sample BED_Slide_host_7_FD_187139 | JGI IMG/M metagenome (GOLD analysis project Ga0208447, IMG submission 187139) | Extremophilic microbial mat communities from Yellowstone National Park, USA - BED_Slide_host_7_15 (SPAdes) (version 2) | ecosystem: Environmental > Aquatic > Thermal springs > Hot (42-90C)... | reverse complement strand
TAGCGTGAGACGGCGGTTCAACGATGTATTACCAGTTCAATAGATAAGTGTTACGTATTGCGAACGTAGTCTTACCTGTATTTGGTGACGTCATCTCCATTGCGTGTAATACTTGACCATTTACTTTAAGCGTCGTCATGAACCTCAAGTTGACAAGTTTGGCGATTCGGAATAGGTTTTCGTCAGACGCATTGCTGTTGAAAAGTTGTTTAGTAGACGGTGTGACGTACCCGTAACCTAATACTGGTATCTCCCAAATCGCTATGTCGTCTGACTCAGCCACTTCAATCAGTTCCTTACCTCTCTCCTCCTTTGTCGTCGCAATTAGTGGTTCAATTGATGTCGCAACATAAGAGTTGAACTGGCGTTGAACGGTTATGAGCAGTAATTCCGTTTGAATTAACTCTGCCAGGTTGTCGTCGACCATTCTTGCATCTACATATATGGTGCCACTCGGGAATTTGAGTACGTAGAACGTACCCGACCTTTTAGATATGATAGATACAGAACTAGGCTTACCGATTATCTTAGCCTCGCCGTACATCGTCGACCTAGCCAATAAATAGGGGTTATTCGCGTGCTTCCACGCCTTTATCACTTCCTCTTTATTACTTGTCTTCACGGCTACCAATAGTTCGGGCGGTACGTCATCCGAATGTGTATACGGCACCATGTAATCCGTAATCCGCATATCGATCACGTCAATCCCGTACTATTTTAGACGGTGCCAACGCTTCCCTGATTGTGTCACACACTTGATCAACGTCGACGGCGAACGCTATTCCGTCTTCGTATATGTATTTGTTTTTCGTTTCAGGGTCTGAGTATATCTCAAAAGCTATCTTAGGCGGGTTGGTCTGTATGACGTAGGTTTTTACAGTTACTTCTTTCCTATCGACCAGGTATTTCCGCTCGACCATGGTCGTAATAAAAAGTGTATAAGGGGTATATAAAACTTTTGCTTACGTCAAGCTAATAACGCTATCGCTTCTTCGGGCGTCTTTACAGCCGTAGTAAGAGCAGGGACTACAATAACTTTAACGTAAGGGCTTACCTCAAATAGCCTCTTAACGTCGTCGCCTACGGCAACGGGTATTCCCACCATATTTCTCAGCCTGAAAAGCACGTAAGTCGGGACGCCGTTGGTGCTGTAGTTAGGCACTTTACATGTTACTCTATATCCCTTGTACTTATCATATCCCAGCAACTTTTTGGATATTTCCCTTGCGTACATCGTTGAATTAATTATCGTGTCTGACACATATACTATATGTGCGTCAAACGTAAATGGATTAAACACGACGCACACGACCATGGCTATTCACCTAGCATGGCATACATAAATGATGTGACCTGATCCGGTGTAAAGAAAAATCTAACGAGTCCGCGTGAAACATAGTATGACGGTGCCTTAGTACGTCTTTGTACACTTCCTACTACAGTTGAGACGACATACTGTGTTGCTTGATCGTATGACGATGTCACCATAATCGGTTTCGCCATAGTCCTAACCCCCGATGTCTCCGACGTACGGAACACCACATATGCTGTACTACACAATGGTGCAAATACACTTTTTACTTCACTTATTTTAACGTTTGCGTTACCTAACGCTTTCTTCGCCTCACGCAACAGCAAACCTTCAAAGAATTTTAGCCAAGTCGACGCCGTACCGTCTACCTTTTTGTTCGGGTTTCCTATTTTTTCTACAGCTTTCATAGGGACTACTACAGGTGTATTGCGGATGTCAAATGTAAAGGCTACGATCTCGAAAACCGTCGGGATATATGTAGTATAAACTACTATAACCGGCTCTTGAACCGGGTAACAATTCGGCTGTACTCCGAGTTGGCTTGCACCGTTCACTGTAACCTCACCTTCACTGCGTCGATTTTCAATAACTTATCTATGACAACGGAATGATAAAAGTTACTCTTTACGTACTCGTGTAAGTTGAACCTCATCTCATATATCTCGTCCCTGTCATTGCCGTCAAAATAGTATAACGCCTCTTTAAACGCACGTATGACGTCATTGTAGTCGAATATTGGCGACGGGAAGTATCTGCCCGGTGCTACCGGCGATTCTCTTAACTTGAACCCGTATACCGGTACCTTAAACTGTAGTATATGTTCATGACCTTTTCCGACGAACGGTGCATCTACATATATACTGTCAAACCTTATCGCTGGCGTCCCGACAGACATGGCTTCAGCCGGTGGCAAACCGAACCCTTCGCTTTCCGATAACCAAATTATCGCTTTTGCCTGTCGCATATAGTCGTAGATTTGTTCTTCAGACAGTGTAAACGCCTTAATGTCGCACCATTCCCTATCACATATCTTTAACGTCCTCGTTAATGCATTGAGGTCACTCAGTACTTGGTAAGCCAGTTTCTCGTTTTTGTGACCGTCTTTGGTGACGGTAGCTACAAGGATGAAGTCATACTTGTAATCTGTAGGGTTCTGTCTGACCTTTTCGAAAACGTTATCGGCAATTTCATCGTCTACGGCACGTGGAACGATGTAATTGAGTATTCCGTGCATCGTCAGTACTTGACTGTTCCATGCTGACGTTGTAACTACAGTGAAGTCTCTGACGATTTTGCTAGGAGGTATGTCAGACATGAGCCACGCCGAATCTACCCAATATATTGCGTTAGGTGGTAGGAGCGTAGATAAGTAATATGAGAACGTCATCCACATATCTGATATAACTATTGCGACGTCCGGAGAAGGTCTATACGTCAATTCCAACTTCTTGGACTCGTCGTCCTTAGCTATGTGCTTGTTGTAGTACTTGACTAAGTTCCTAGCGACGACGTCGAACGAACAGTTAGTACAAGGTGAGTGGACTTGAGTATACTTACCGAACTTTATTTTGACTTTCGGTACTGCAATGTCCAACTTCAAGCTGTGTCCACCTTAGACATTAGTAGGGGAACACCTTAGGTACTGCGTAAAGAATTACTATGTTGTAAACCGGAATTCGGCTAATTTTTACCCACACGGTGAAGCCGTTAGTCGATAACGAGTCTATTAATTTAGATAAAGTACTGCCGGACATGCCCTCACGACCGCCCACCAGCGTTATCTTGTACGCATTCAACTTAGGTACATATGTAATATTGTATCTTATTATACCGGTAGTCACCAGGTTAGACTGAATTATCCTTTTCAAAGCCGTTATCCTTTGATTAGTCAGCGACACGTTGACCACCTCTACTTTTTCTGAGCCAAGACGTTGATCACATAAATAATTGTATACATCGGGCTGATTAGGTTGATGTTTATCGGGGCATTTGAAACGGCAGACACTATATGAGCCAACACGTCGCCTACCTCTCTTTAATATAGTCAGCCATTATTTATATATTTAACTGATAAAGACTAGCATAAATATGAATATTAGCTGTTAAAATTGAATAAAGAGACCAGTTTAATGAGGGGGTCACCACCACGGTGACCCCCTTAAACAAAAAACTAACTTGAAATTGGCTTATTGTCTTACTCTCCTCTTCAGTCCTGCGAGTGCCGGCTTCATGTAGTTGTTGTACCAGTAGTTCCACGCCACTGCTCCTCTTAGCCCTAGGTCGTGCTTACGCCTTCTATAATGTTCCTTGAGATACGCAAATGTCTCAGCAAATGCTCTGCCGTACATATCATATTTTGCACCCTTGAACATCCCTGCGTATATAAGCCCTAGCGACCACTGCCTCGTATAGTTGTATGACGCCGGAAATGCTACTACAGGTACGGAGAACACAGACAGTTGCGGTGCGTTCTCTGCCGGTGCTAGCGTCGGGGCTAAGGTTACGGCTTCAGAGGACATTTATTAATCACCTTATGCTATTTGTTAGGTTCCGCCGAAGAGACCGGTGATGTTACCCAGTAGTCCGCCGAAACCGCCGAGGGCGTAGTTCACTATGCCGAATATTATTCCTACCGTGAAGATCAACGGCAGGTATTGGATGAAGATGTTGAATATTTCGTTTATCGCTGACATCAGACCGCTTAGGCTTATTGTAGTGGACGACATTGCGAGATAATGCTTGTTTAACAGGTTAATAAAGGTATCTGTTTGACATACACCATCAGTTAGTTGAGTGTACGACGTGTCCATATGCGTCTTACTCTTCCTCTTCTTCGTCTACGTCGCCCATGAATATATCGTCCTTCTTGACTACGTTACCTTTAGTTTGTACATTACCGTCGCCACTAGCGTTATACTTAGGTGTGGCACTAATTGGAATGTTAAGGCGTGACCTCATTTCTTCCAATATCTGGTTCATCAGCTGTTGTCTTAATGCGTTGAACATCTCAGCAAACGGGTTGTTAGTCATCTGGTTATTCATCGATTCGACGTTCTGTACAACTTCACGTACTACCTGAGATGGGGACGGCATGTCAGACGAATATGGGTTGCCAGCGTTTAACGCACTTACATAGGCGTTAATCTTTATTGCCTTTTGTAAGCATGCTTCAATTTCGTCATACGTCATATAATTAGGATCAATTATTCTTCTTACAGCATTAAGTATGACGTCAAGTAAACTGCCGTGTCCCGACACCAAAGACTCCAGCTTCTCTACCTCTTTCTTGGTCAGGTACCTGGTCAATATCTTGTATAAAGTTGTGTTAACGTCCTCGCTCATATCTTCGTCACCTGCACGAAATTTATCTTGATATAGTGATATAGCATGATCTTGCCCGTCTCCTTATCTGTTACCCGTCTGGTCTTGAATTCTAACCTAATTGGCTTATTGCGATTGACCTCCTTCCACATATTATCAAATACGTCTAACATGTCTTTCAATGGGACGTAGTACAACATATAACCGTCGCCCGCTATGACGCTTGTATTTACAAATCCGACCTCCTTTAAGTTGGTTATTATGTGCGACGTCTTAATGACCATGCATATACCGTATTCCTTGTCATACTCACACTCAGATAAGTATATCTTTGCGTCTTTCACTTGGTTCTTAATATCACTATAAAAGTACCTAAATATATCGTCGAACCTTATCTTAAATTCTAAGAAATTATTGCCATGTCGAACTAATTCCGCTGTAGGGAAGCGTTGAACGAGTGCATTTGTCCATTGCTGTATGACATTTAATTGACCAACTATGTCTGACGGATTAATCCCGTTAGGCACGTTATTTGGCATATTGTTTGCCGACATCGGGTAAGAAATAGGTAGTCGAAATATTAAATTTTTATTTTTCCCGAAGCGTACACTACAGTGTGAGAGTAGTCACATTTATGGGAAACGCTACGTACATTAAGGAAGTGATTGTCAAAAATAAGCTGACGGATATCTACATTGATTTGTCATACGTTTACAGCTTACAGCAAAAGACTTTTCAGTTTTTATCTGCGTCAGACATTGAAGCTTTAAAAAACGAATTGACGTCGCACGGTGTAAATGTAGTTACGTATGACACAGGCGTTAAGTATGTTGGTGAACAATTTGAAATGTATAATAGGCGACTGAGGATAGCTAAAATGATATACAAAATAGCGAGCGATATAGATGACGACATACTCTTCGTAGACAGCGACGTCATACTTAATGATTACGTATTTAAGGAGATTATGTCAGACGAGCCGTCAACTATATGTATCCCTGCTTTAATGAAACCATTAACGTCAATCATATTCGACTTCTGCTATTCGACGAACATATATGTACCACGCAAGTACGTAACAGCACTTAGAGATATCGTCAGACAATATATTGAAGGTAACTGGCATACATTTCATCCGATAGACATATACATCAATGTCCGCTTAGGTACATATAGAACGTTATATGTCAAAGGCGTATGCCACTACATTAACGGTATGTTATACTGTCTGTAGTAGGAATTACGTCTGACATTTGTTAAAGCTTATTTTCTTCATTTACAAATGACAGCGACACAGCCGTGTCTCAAGTCCCTCCGGCAATCGGACACGTCGCACAACCAAACAAGAACGGAAACAGTTCGACGAAGCTGATAAGGATAATGTTAATCCTATTCGGTACCATGACGTTAATTGCAGTGCCTGTGCTTGGATACTTCTTGGGTAATTTCATCGGCGTACATATGTCAGCAAGCGATGTCGAACAGGGATACTCATACGGCGGGTTGCTCTACACGATCTACAACACGACGCGCAACCCCGTATACGGTGTCGAGTCACAACAGGTTCAATCAATCGGTATAACGACTGCACAGGGTGACGTGACGACGCTGTCGATGATGGGACTTGTAAGCGGGTTGACAGTAGACCCGTTCATCGCATACGTATTCATAAGAGAGTACGAGAAGCTAGAAGAGGAGTAAAGTAAAGTCATACGTTTTTTCTTTTTTCAATGATATTTTTAAAGCCGGTACACACATATAATATAGGATGTCGGAAGCGTTATTGGCATTAGCCGGAGCGGGTGGTGCTGTAGGTAGCATAGGCGACGCATTAGGCAAGGTAATCGGCGACCTGGAGTTAGCAATATCAAAGGTAGGCTCGGCAATTATAAAAGCGTTTAAATCTGTGTTTGATAAGGTTTTATCACTAGCCGTTAAAATAGCCAGAGTAATTATTATGTTCTTCCGCTTAGCAATACGTTATATAATAATGTTCTTACGATATGCTTATAGATATGTTTCATCGTTCTACAGACATTTTCAGCAAGACCCGTGGCACACGTTGGAATTCGCAGGCAGTATAGCAATATTAATTAACAACGGCGTATTCTCATGAGGTGATTAAATGACCGAACAGAACCAGATCACAAAAGAACAGGCAATTGAAATATTGAAGAATGTAACGGTATCGTTCGACATAAATGAAAACGCTATTGTCATATCTACTAAGAAGTTACTGTCATACTTCCTTAGCAACACAAATGAGTTAGACAAGATAATTAAGGTAGATGTTAATGAAAACAATGAGATAACGGTATACGCTTCAGTTAAACCGTCTAACCCTAACATAAAGTCGGCGATACTCAAAGTAGTGCTTAAGCCCGACGCCTTTAAGATTCAGTACTTTAAGTACAAGCTAATTAAGACCGATGATGACGTACATATTAAGATATACATAGGACAGGATAAAGAAGGTAAAGTGTCAGACGCAAATGCAGACGGTGAGATCGACTTTTAGTCACCGGCAACATTTATAGCCTTAAATGCTGTTCATATGATTAGGAAGTGACGGTCATGAGCGTCAGAATAGATAGTAAGTTCAAAATTACGCTGAAAAGAAAAGACAATACGTTACACGAATTGAAGAAGCACAATAATATAGATCCATTTTATGAGACTCTATTACGGTCACTGTTTACTGTCGGTTCTGCAACCTCGGCCACTTTTTACAGCCCGCCGGTTCCGAACTACCAACCCTATCAAACTTACCCGCCTACCGGTCAACGAAACGTATTACTAAATTACGGAGTTTACCCGCCGGCGAACGTGTACTTTGTATTACTAAATAACGGAAATGTCGTTAAATGGATACCGGCTCAGCTGAAATTGTTCAACGAAAACTTTAATACTATCAGCACGTCGGGGTGCAATAACAATATAGGGCCGTGTAATTTACAAAACATGTCGTTTTATTTAGGATATGAAGCGATTGACGGGTCTAGTGATATTTATGCATTCAATGAAATAGCAATAGTAGCGGGGTCGCAAACAACAATACCTGTGACGCCACCCAGTAACGCATACCCAATAGCAGGAACTACTATAAATACTTTTACTAAGAGTGACGGTGATGTATTAGGATTATCATGGCTGGCATCGGTTACAATATCTTCTAATAATATATTATACTTACCCGGTTGTACGGATTTGTCACTGACGTACAGCAGTAACCTCGGCGGTTTGACCGGGTTTGAACCGTACCTGTGCGTCAACATACCTTACATCATCGTAGGACTGTCACTGATACCGTACGGTCAAATACCCCAGAATTCGTTCTTATATAAACAGGTGAACAACTTACTCGCCATTCTTGGGATAACGACGCCTGTCAGCACTCCGCTAGGTCAACTCCTCAACTTTGCGGGTATTTCACATTACGTCATCGGTGAAACCGCATATCTATGGCCTAGTCCGATTTCCGTAAACCAGTCCAGTTCAGTCACTTATTTCCTACTATACCGTATATTATACAACGAAAACAATTACCTCTTTATTTACACATTGCCACAGACACAGACGTTGCAACCCAACACATTATATGTCCCGGAGCTTGACGTCGCGTTCAACCCGAATGAAATCACCGGACATGCTTATGCGACAATGCGATGAATTAGAGATGAGTAACCATGTCATCTTTTCTTAATATAGGACAAGAAATTCAAAACGCATTATCGTCGCTTTCTTCAGGGTTATTGTCGGGTTTAAACAATGTCGCCAACACCATATACAACGGGTTCCAAGCCTTAGCCAACTTCATTAACCAATTACCGTCGAACATACAAGCTTTTCTTGAAACTGTAGCGAGTGCCATCACTCTTTACGGGTATACTATCGGTGCATTTCTTTACAACAGTTTCGTGGCGTTAGGAAACGCACTGAATTCGGTAATGACACCGATTCGGGACGGGATCGAATGGCTGGGTTCGTCAATACTGAATGTTTTCGGGACACTGTGGAACGACCTAAAAGCATTTGTGTCTTACATATACAATACCACTGCGTCAGCAATATCAAGCGTTGTTAGCGTAGTACAGGATATAATTAATGACATAAAGAACACCGCCGTTAACACGTATAACTTCCTTGCCAACATAATGAACGATATTTACAACGCTTTCGTTTTCGTTTTCAACGCTATATTTAATTTACCTCAGTTCTTCAGTCAGACGGCTGAATTCTTCAACTCACTCTTCAGCGGTGGGTTCGGAGGGTCTAATTTATTAAATATAGTACCCGGTCTTGTCGCCAGTGAGTCTTCAAGGATAGCGTCAGCGTTACCCGACGTAGTTGCGTACAACACTTTCATGGAAATGATGCCGAAAATGATATACGGCATTGCGAACTCACCGTTCTTCGGGGACGGTATAAAAGGGGCGTTCAGCAAGGCTATGTTGATGGTGGCGTCACCCGTGCTGAGTGCGTTCGTCGCCATGTTCACTAAGAGCTTCATGGACAACTTGTTCACACCAGCACGTACGACGCAGACCGTTAGCAGACCGTCGTCTCCACAGCTACAGCCGTTCACCGTTTCACCGTCAGCTCAACTGCCACAGCGTAGTCTGTCTAATGCCAGTGTAAGTGACGTAGGACAGTTACAAGTACCTAATCTGTCGCCTAGTCAAGTCCAGATAAGTGTGCCGTGTCCCGGTACAAGCGGTACGTCAACGCAAACTAATGCATCCGGTGTGCAAGTTCCGAACCCCGATCTCTTACAGAGCCTTCTCCAGCAATTGAATAGTATATTACAATCTCAAGGTGCTAACGTAACTCAAGGGTTTACCGATTCACTTGGCATTACCCCGACCCTTTCCATGATATCGTTAGGGTCAACGCAACCTTCATCTAGCGGATCCGGTCAGTCGTCGTCTTCATCGGGTTCTTCGTCAAGTGGAGGTGGAGGCGGAGGCGGTACGCGAAGACCCACTTATGAATAAAATTATGACAGTACTATCAGCAACGACCATGCCATAATAAAAAACTTTTTAAACTGTACTTTTACATTATAGCATATGCGGATAGATTTCGACTTCCTGGACTTGAGCAGATGGGATAACTTCTACCGCTTTTTTAAAGCCGTATATGAATTGAAAATGGTAGGCGACGTAAGGGTAACTAAGACGTTCAAGGGATATCATATCTATTCACCATACGATACTGATCCTAAGAAAGAGCTGACGCTGAGAGAGTATTTTGGCGACGACAGCATTAGGATAATGTATGACGAGGAACGGATGAGAAAAGTGCCTCACCTGTTCGACGTATTGTACAACTATAAAGTCGCCGGTACATTCAAGGTAATAAAAGGTAGAACGGTATTGGTAAAGACTGAGGAGTACGAGGAGGAGGAGGTATATGTCTGACAGGACTCAAATCAAGTTGAGGGTCGACATTACATATGATGACGTCCTACGCATGTTCAACGAAGTTGAACGGAAAATCAGAGAAGAAGTTGTCAAACTCTTACCTTACCCCGACGTCAAACTTACCTTATCAAGCTTCTGTCTACACAAAACTGTAGACGATTTGCACGTCGCCATCATCAAGTATAAAGCTGACGTAAGGTACTATGACCTGAGAGACACAAAGAACATAGACGTCGTCATACGGAGTGACGGTATATATGCCGTACTTTAAGTATTTGGACTGGGTCAACGAATTCTTACCCAACGTCGACTCAGAGCTTCAGGCTACCGCCTTTCTGACTTATAGACAGATGTTAGCCGGTACAGCTTTATCGTCTATGTTCAGCGGAAGGCGTTACAAAGTCGTCAGACAGACAATGGTAAGTCATGACGTTGCACGGCTGACTAACGACTATGTACCGCTGAC
>Ga0208447_100195_pt1 | contig 10556 bp, 10 predicted proteins | sample BED_Slide_host_7_FD_187139 | JGI IMG/M metagenome (GOLD analysis project Ga0208447, IMG submission 187139) | Extremophilic microbial mat communities from Yellowstone National Park, USA - BED_Slide_host_7_15 (SPAdes) (version 2) | ecosystem: Environmental > Aquatic > Thermal springs > Hot (42-90C)... | reverse complement strand
TCTCTACCCTTTTCTGGACGAAGAAGTACGCCACGTCTTCGAAGTCCTTTACGCCTAAAGACGCGAACAAGTAGGGGTTTACCCCGCCTTCTAATATGTCGTCCACTTTTATGCCCTTTACTTTGTCTGCCACTTTCGCCGAGAACTCCCTAAAAGCTACTAGGGCCCTTTCTACCCTTTCCTTGACCTCTGGGGGCGGTTCCTTTACTGCCATGTAGATTAATACGCGCTCTGTTAAATAAACTCCCCGGTTAACATCACTAAGTACTGAGAACCGGCTATTTAAGAGTACATTACCTACGCAATCTCTGTAATAATACACTATGAATTGGAGGATTTTCGAAAGGATGCGGTGTCCTGTACTTCTAAAAATGAGAGCTTACAAGATATCCTTAGATCATTTTCAGGTTTTGAAATGTTTTAGTTAAGAAGCTTAACAATAGTTAAGAGTATATGAGTAATCTATTTAACTTAAAGTTTAGGACATTCAATTTCCTTAAAGAAGTCACTCACGTTATTGCCGTTTACAACATCGTAGTCTGGATCCTTTAATACTTCTAAACAGATAGGTTTCGATGTTATGTTATCACAGTACACATTAACCCTTATTATGTCCCTTGCTCTCACTCTTGCTCTATCATCTATGGGTCCCAGTGCGGGATTCCTATTGCATCGTATTACAGAATATTTGCCATTTAGTGTTGTTTTACCTATAACTACTAAATCCGCTATTTCATAATCTCCCTTTGCTATATCCAGCGGTCTAAATTGATCCTTTATATCAGTATACACTCCTTCCCATCTAATCCAGTGGAGCAAAACTCCGCCAAAAGTTTCCGGCACGGAATTTCTGATAATCTCCGCCTTAGCTATGCACTCTCTTGCAGCAGTATCACCGTTATTGGAAACTTTAATTCTAATCAGTTTCGCCTCCTCAAAGTTCAGGTTAGCAATATTAATAGAAACCGGCTTGTTGATATTGGAATACTCGAATTCTACATCTAGCTTAGGCTTAACCTTCATAATCCTTACTTGCTCCTGTAATGAGTCCGTTTGCTTCTTCATCTCTTCAATTTGCTGCTTTAATGTTTCGTTCTGCTTACTCATCTCCTTATACTGCTTATAGTAGATAACTATGCTGGCTATCAGTGCTGCAGTTGTAATAATGCTTATAGTAACCGATATACTTACCATAATAGACCTATTTCCTGATGCATAGCTTTAAAAAGATATTAGGTAAACAATGTAACCTCCGCAGTTTACTGTTTTAGTTTAGAAAAATTTATACAACTAGGAATAGGAAAGGCTCCTCTGTCCACTTTTACTTTCGACTCTTTTTACAGCTTCGGTAGTAGCTATTACTATCTATTTGAGTACAATACAAGTTTTAATGAAGATTTAAATTATAACGTGCTCAAATGCATTTGTGGAATATAAGGAAGTACTCATGGAACATTTAAGTCCGTTTAGGATCTTATATTTTAAAGATAAGACTATTTTGTGGAATGAAATGTTGAAAAATGATTTAGTAATAATTAAACTAGCATTGTTAAGCGACTATAATAAGATACCGCCTAGATTGTTAAAAGTCTTGAGTAATCCACCGTTTGAACAGTTTATTTCGAGAATAGGTGTTTTGAATATTGAAGAGATTAGATATAAGAATTGGAGGTTTTTCTCAATTTTACCACCTCTTTCTGAAGAACTTAAGAAGACATATAACATAGAAAAATTTGCAATATACGGAATAAGGAAGCATTACAACCCCGAAACGAGATTATTTGACCCAGACACGCCAGATACCATAATTATAAAGCCCGTGAGTTTGGAGGAGGCGTATAGATTTGTTCAATCTCTTTAACAATAAGAAGAGAATAAAGAAGAATATAGATAAATTACAGAAGATACTTAAAGAGTATAAAGTTAAGATAGTTTTCACTTATAGTCCAAGTAGCTTGCTTGGTCCTTATAGTAAGTCTATTATAGCATGCGATTGGAAACTCCATCTTGTAGAGGAACCACCTAAAGAGGTCTGGGAAAGATTTCTTCAATATTTCGGGATTGACAGCAAACCAGATGTTATTTATGTAGATTACAACAGGAGCAAGTATAAAATAACACTCCTAAAAGAAAATGAGGTTGAAGAATTCTTAGTAAATCAATGCAGCCAACTACTCCATAAAAACCATCAGTATAGTTAATTTAGCAGCAAATTCAAATTAACGAGATATCATACAGCTAACTCTTCGTAATTTTTCTTTCTTTTACTTTTTGCGCTTCTTCATAGTTCTCTAAAAATTCCTTCCAACGGTTCTTTCCCTCAATTCTTATATTCTCGTTTTTAGCCACTTCTAATACGAGTTTTAGAATATCAGCAAACTCTTTATCTGAATTCACAGGATATTTTAAAACATACGTATTATACGATATTTCGTATAGTTCAGGTAGTAAAATTTTCTTAATCGACGAGCTTATTTTACTACTTAAATTAATTAAAAAATTATAATCATTGGATATTATTTCAATAGCGTTACATATTTCTTTTTTATCCTTTCAATCCTTACGTAAGGAGTTTGAGGTAAGGTAGCTTGACGAGTTGCTATCAAATCACTTTTAGCCCTCTCTGGTTGCATTTCGCTTTCTATTATAGGAGGTACTTCATGAACTTCACTATTTCCCTTTTCCTCTTCAGCAGTTATACCCGGTACGGTAACTCTACCGTTTTCTTCTTGTTTATTCTTTGCCATGATTTTAATAATGCACGAAGAGCTAAAAAGGGATTATTCTTGCCCTCTATGGCTATTTAAGAATACATTACCTATGCAATTTATGAACTGTACAAATGATAAAGTCTGCTCGAATCTAATCAAGAAATATTCTAAAAATAAAGATTACTATAAAAATTTATTTAATATCCGTAACCTATAATATCCCATTTATCCTTAAATTCTGATAAAAACTTCATATCGTTAAGCCAATAGCTTACTTTTCTATTCTTATCCCTCTTTACTAATTTCTCAATTATATTCTCTTTCTTAAGTACAAAAGCCCACGGTTCACTCTTAAGTTCATTCAACAAAACTATAACATAAAATTCTGCAATTAGATTATTCAAATTCGACCCGAAGGGAACCGGATTTCGTTTAAATAGTCCCTTAACTTGAATAGTATGCATTTTCGTTCCATCCTGACTATATATTACAATATCAACGCCTCTTGTATTTCTAGAAGTAGGCAGCACATTCCATCCATGACGAGAAAGAATGTATGCCGTATAATAAAGAGCTATATTACCTATCACCTGGTTGCTATAACTCTTATTAGTTTTAGTCATGGAGAAAATATGTCATCTTCTAAAATTTATTATTTAGCTTCGAGAGTCCAGAGTACCTCGGGTAAATGTTTGACTATGTATAACTTTTTATGAAGAGAAAGAAGGGCTTTTTACACATCAAAAGCACCCTGGGCCTTAAGCTTTTTCACTCTTCTGTTTTTCATTATCAAAACTTCCAGTAGTAGTAAATAATATAGTCTTTAAAAAGAGATTAAAGATGCCATTGAATTTTTTAACCTGTATGCAGGTAGAGTCTCTTGTGAATTTGGAACAAAAAGTAAAATATACTATAGAATTTCTAGTAGAAATTTCTAAGGAATTTGATGAAAGTTTGCCATGGGAGTTAGGATTTAGTGGTGGAAAAGACTCCACTACCACCTTAACCTTGTTAATTGAGGCAATGAAAAAAGGAGCTAATATACCAAAACTTTATGTAGTATATGCTGATACACTTTTAGAACATCCTGTATTAAGAAAGGAAACACTAGATGTTTTAGAAAGTTTAAGAATATTTAAGAACATAGAGCCGGTCAGACTGTCACCAAAGGAAGATTTTATTACTATGATGGTTGAACGTGGCTATCCAGCACCTAATCATCGCTTTAGGTGGTGTATGGCTAGGTTGAAGATAAGGCCTATGCAAGAATTTATGAGAAAGCTAGGAAAATTTGTCCAGGTAAGTGGTGTTAGAATTACTGAAAGTGCTGAAAGAGCAAAGAACATTAAACATTACGGAAAATTTGAAAAGATTGTTAAAATAGGGAACCCAATTATTATACCAATTTTAGACTGGACTACTGAGGATGTATTCAATTTTCTAAGGACGTGGAAGAGGTGGGATGGTAAGGATTTTAGTTATCTGTTAAAATTGTACGAAGTAAAAGAAGAAAATGGTTGTGGGTGTGCATTAACTACTGACGTTAGGTTTGGATGCTGGGTTTGTACTGTAGTAAAGATAGATAAAATGCCAGTGGATCCCATTCTTAAGTGGGCTAGACAAAGAATTTTAGAGATATCAAGGGATCCAGGGCTAAGAAATTATGATAATGTGGGAAGACCGAGAAGCTTAAATGAGGAGGGTAGAAAAGAAGTTGCAAAAGTATTTTTAGAAGTTGCTGAAAAATATCCAGAGGCTTTGGGTTATAATATAGATGAATTAAAGGAAAAATTAAAGAAAATAATTGAAGAATAGTTCTTAAACCATTGTGAGAGTTACTAATTCATATTTGCTAAGTAGGCAAGATTTTAACCAATCTTCAACTTCTTTTATAGGATATAACTCGACTAAATTTCTATAAGGAGTGGAGGATGGTATAGGATACCTCAAGCTGTAGATTGTATTCAATAAAGTAGTAAGGTTATTTCTACCAATATTCTGTACTATTTGTCTAATATTGTTTTTACCTTGGTCACTAACCTCTTCATCGTTGTTAGTTATCCAATTAATCCATTCACTCTCTCTCATGATTACTGGAAGAGGTATATCTACTCTTATTAACCCAGATGTGGGGGAAAATACTGGGTAGTTTTCTGAAAGAAGTTCTCCCCTTAGGCGAAATAAAGCACTTAAGATATATGTTGGCAAATAGTTATCTTCCCTTCCTTCTGCGTCTTGATCTTCTATGAGTCTAGTCCATAAATAGAGATATGCATCTCCTGAAATTGCATTAAAATTTATTGTTAGACTTTCAGGTATTTTAACTACTTTCTTTACTACTCCTACTATGTTTTTCAAGATACGATAAGCAGTTTTAGCGTTTTGAGCATCACGTAAATCTCTTACTACTCCCCTTAAATTTGGATCTATTAACCCAATATATTTAAACAGAGGTGCTATTGGTCCATCAATTATTATTAACTCATTTTTAACACTCTTTGAAGTTTCTATTAATAAATAAAGTTCAAGAGTTCTTAATAATTCTTTTACTCTATTTTTAGCTGTAGATATTATTTTACTAGAAGCTATCATTTCATTTTCACTGATTAAAGGTCTATGAGTAAGTTGTCCATTCTGGTCCCTATATTCACCCAAAGTTATAGTAGTATCTGAAAAGATAATTTCCCTGTTAGAATTTCTGAAAAGACTTCCAAACCTAGAAAATTCTATTATTGGTACTCCAGCAGGCAATATTGAGTGACCTAACCTTTTTGATGCTACTGTAAAAGGAAATACTACAGAAATTAACTCCTTCTTCTGTAAAGGAATTAATTCCCTATTACTTAATTTCATGGCCCCAGCTATTAAATGAGCTATAACCAGTGGTACATAAACGCCTTGTGCTTCTATTGCTCCTACTACTCTGTATCTCATAACACCATCTATAAAAATTAAATCATTTTGTAGGCTAGGAAGTCTTGATCTAGGTTTGGAAGTCTTTTCAGATTCAGATTCAGAAAGTCTTATTATATCTAAAAGCTCTGAATTCCTTACTGAATATTGAGCTATATATTGTTCTTCGGGATCATCATCTGCAAGCCCTAAATTAGGAAACTGATGAACTGTGTTTTTAAACCATTGTTTTAGGTCCTCAACCTTAAAGGTTGAAGATTGAGCCATAACAATCACTGGAGCTCGTGTAGCATTATTGGGAATCTTACTTTTATAGGGGAATTATAAGAAGCAAGCTGATATACGACAACATCACCTTGCGCAAGTTCTGGTATTAAGGTTTTTAAATCACCAAATTTTCTATACTCATCATTTTTCAGTTCAGCGTCATCAGTATTACCGATTATATACGTTGACGCATTTCCATAAACTTGCTCATCTATTAATGAAGCGAATTGTTGCGCTCCTATTAATCCTATGTTAAGACTTCTTGCTCTAGCTGCAATATCTATTATTGATTCTTTTATTGGTGAATTGGACTTCTTAGGTGCAAATTTATTTAACTCGTCCACAAATACTAGAATATGATCAAAAGGATTATTAGATTGTTGAATTTGTAAAAGCTGATTCAATACATTATTAAATAATAGCCTTTGCATAACCTCACTAGGGAAATTGAGTTGAATTATATGTATACCTTCATGTATGTTAGTGCCAGTTATAGGATTACCTCTCTGTCTGTCCATCCTTAAACCAAAGTCCCTGTTTCCTTGAAGAAAATTTGCTACACGTCTAGCTACAGCCCTTATTGTACGTTCATCATACGTATTTCGAGCACCAGGTACTCCGAAGAATATACCCCTATTCTGCCCTTGTATTACTTCTCTAGCATCTTTTAATAATTGAGTAAATGTTATATTTTGATTTCTTTGGTTTTGAATTTGATCTTCTATATATGAAGCTAGTGCAGTTACATATTGTTGCTGTGGATCTGTAAGGCTATCATAATCTCCTCCAGAAAGCACTTCTTCTAATTCCTTACGACTTAAATCTCCAATGCCATAACTGTATATTCCTGGTTGTGGAGTAATACCCTGAATGCATCTATCAGTAAGGCCGTAAGTCCAGAAATACAATTGAGGTCCGTTAGCATCAGATGGTATAAGGTCAGAAGGTGAATTCAAATTAAATTCTTGCTTTAATCGTCTCCACAATCCTATATTCATGGAAGCTAACTCAGGACGATTTCCAAAATACCTTTTTATAGCATCTTCTACTTGATCCCAAGATCGCATCTGTAAGATGTTTCCTATTCTAAATAAATCACATTGCTTCACATTAAATGCTACTACGGCTACTCTCCTATTATTATTTCTAGCCCATTGCAAGAATGAGAAGATGAGAAATAACGCATATGTAGTTTTGGCAGCTAATCCAGACTTACCAGTTATCATAACATGAGCTCCTTCTGGACCAGCAATATATCTAGCATCATAGTATAATGGAATCCAACTATTAGGGTTTTGCGGATCTGAGAAGCTATATAGAAATCCCGCTACTACCCTGTTTCTAGGACTAATAGTTTGATTTAGAAAATCAATATCTTGTTGATCGGCAAACCTAACTCTCATCCTTGAGGTTGGGGGCTTAGTTATTGCTGGTTCTCTTCTTAAAACTCTTACTTTATATACTGTTATTACTCTGGGTTCTATATGTAACTGAGCTGAAGGATTGCCTACCTCACTACTATAAAATTCAGCTAATGCATTTTCTGCCGATGAAGTAGAATACGAGTCCACTACCAGTCCCACTATTTTATTCTTATCATCTTCTGCAACTAATATTGTGGATCCAACTTCTATGTTTTCGTCTTTTGCTACCCAAACGCAAAATTCATTGTGCTTAGCACGATCACGATCAGATATTATAACCTTACCTATATAATTAGTTTGAGGCGTTTGCGGCTGAACACTTTGCTGAGTGTTTTGCTGCATTTGTAAGCTAGAGATATTATCAGAAGATTGGACTACTTGTTGGCTATCTTGTTGAGCTTGTTGTATTGACAAATTATCTTTTGATAAATCTCTACTACTTTTATTCTCTTCTGACACTTTAAACCACCATCAAATTAATCATTTCCTAATTACTTCTATCATGGATGAGATCATGACTTTTTCATCGCCTTTATGTGGTTCTAATGATACCAATCTAACTCCTAACATTTTTTCTACGAGAGCTGTTTGAATTATTACCTTTGACCTAGGTTTGTTGGTAAGTTTTACGGTTAGATTATCTTTATCAAATATCACGATTCCCATAGCTTCTAATCTACTAAACAATGAAGAGAGTTTTGCAATTTTCTTTATATTGCTACCTATTTCGCTTTCTAAACTTATCTCTTCTTTTACAATTAGTTTTTGTAATATATCTAAATCGTTAGTACTAGATACTTCAGAAAGCTCCTTGTCTGCCCAAACATAAATACCTCTTAACGTTTCATCCTCTTGTTCAAATATTGGGCTAATAGTCCACGCACTATAGTAGCCAGTACCCACGGGCATTATAAATCCTAGTTTTGAGATATCCCATTTTATTTTAGTTATTTGAGATAAATCAGATGTCCCTATCTTATCTTTAATTATCTCATTCATTTCTTGTTCTGATATAAATCCTCTCTTTATAACCTCCAGGATTATTTTTGCTTTATCACCGCCATCTTCTAGAACCTTTGATATTATTTTTTCTGCTTCTTTTAACATACTCTCAGTGTTCCTCTCAGTGTTCTTATGACCAAGATTTCTTAATACATGTCTAGCTACAGTAAGAGATAGAACACGCCTTTCTCCATTTATTTCGAAAATATCAATGGCGCCTAACTCCCTCAAATTCCTTGTCTTCATATGTCTACTTATACCTAGCATATGCTCAGCCCATCTTTCATATCTGTATTCCCCTATATGCTCCAAAAGTAATTTCGTCAAATTACCCTTACCACTTAATATTTCATCTACTGTTGGAAATCTAGATGTAATATCAGCATATATGCTTAATGCAGGCAACCATGCCCTTGAAGGTATGGCAGTTATTACACTAAATCCTTGCTTTATTAACCTCGATACAGCTTCGATTCCAGTACCTGCTATAGGCTCAACCACAGAATCTTTTATATTATTTGGAGAAGAGTACAGCTTTACTATCCCATATGCTTCTCCTTCTTTTACATAATTTATTATATCATTAAGGCTAACTCCTCTAGTCCATACAGAGAAAAGAGATATTTTTTCTTTAATTTTTTCAATATCCATTGGAGTCGCATAAATATGTGGAGGCAAACTAGTATCCAACGTCCTTGAAAGATGTATGGGTACATTAATAATCGTCCTAGTTAAATCAGATAAGATATTTATTTTTTCTTTATTTTCAATTGCATAAATTTGCGCAGCATTTGCAAGTTCAACAGCTACGCCTACTAGTAATTGCTCGCCATTTTTCAGCTCCTTAATAATTTTGTCTACTAAATCTGGTAATTTCAAATTAGGTACTACATAATCAATTGAAATTTTGATTGTAATATCATTCGACTTTATAGTTTTCATCTTAGTATCTTTGTATATCATTTTGTCAAATTCTGGTATTAAATTTCTTGAATCTAATTTAATACCATGCTTCTCTATAGAATTCTTTAATGTGTGATAGACTTCAAGACCTTTTTGCGTCAACATCAACTTTACAGACTTGCCAGACTTCTGAACCTTTATGAGTTCTCTTAATTCCTCATCTTTAAGCATCTCGTTAACTATATTCCTAGCCCTAGATAGTGATCTACCGCTAAGTGCCACTATATCTTCATATGTTGCGTAGCCCATTCCTAAATCTTCTTGATAGTATCCAATTATTAATATCGCTGTACATTTACTTTCTCCTAACTTTAATTCATAGCCGGACATATCCGCCATATGCTTTAATCTTTATCATTTATAAATTTATCCTCGCTGATTTGGGTAATATCATAGTGATAATTTATGTTAATTCCACAAACTCTCTAACAACTACTCACATTAGTTGATTTTTCATCAAACAAGGGAGTTTATTTTGTTTATTTCACTTTATTATTATTATTTCTATTTTTAGAGAACTACTTTATGAAGAGAATATACTTCATCACCGCCCTGGTCCGCTTTCTTTTCCCCTTCATCGGCCCCCCAGTTTTTTGAAAAAAGCAGCTTAGTAGTATCTGAGACAGGTTAAGCAGTCCTGGAATAAGCAGGGTTTTAGGCCCTAAATTAGCAGCTAAGGCTATAGGACCTTGTAAAGCAGTTTTTCTAAAAACATAGTTAGTAGAAAACTCCGGAGCTAGTAGGGATTAGCAGTTTTAGGTTTTGGGTTATAGGGCGTTAGCCCTTATACTGTGATAAATTCTATTTGAAGAGAAGGGAATTAAGGTTTAGAGAATAGGGAAGAATAAGGATTAGCGCAGTTGTAAATAGTTAAGCAGTGTTTAGAATTATTTATATAGAGAAGGGAAAGGGGTTATAATGAAAGCCGTTATGAATAATGGGCTAAAAATTAAGGCCCTGGAGAGGAAGAGGTGCTTAGGGGAAAGGAACCTTATAAAAGTAAGTATCTTGAAAGAGGATTAGAAGCTAGTTTAGCAGTAAGAAGTGTCTAAGTCTGGGCAAATGGAAAGAAGATAGCAAAGAGTTAGTCTAGCAAAGCAGATTTGAAGCAGAGAAGGAAAAAGTAGTAAGATTTGCAGAGCAAAAAGCAGAGTAGTAGAAGTGTTTGTTATAAGCAAAGCAGAAGCAGAGAGAATTAGTAAAGTGAGCAAAGCTGCAGATTAAGAGTAAAAGCAGAAAGCAGCAAAAGTAGAAAGAGTAAGAGAAAGAGAGTTAG
>Ga0208447_100192_pt1 | contig 10652 bp, 11 predicted proteins | sample BED_Slide_host_7_FD_187139 | JGI IMG/M metagenome (GOLD analysis project Ga0208447, IMG submission 187139) | Extremophilic microbial mat communities from Yellowstone National Park, USA - BED_Slide_host_7_15 (SPAdes) (version 2) | ecosystem: Environmental > Aquatic > Thermal springs > Hot (42-90C)... | reverse complement strand
TTACAGAACGGTTCAGTTCGATGGAACCTCCGCTGTGGGTGAAGGGGGATCGAGGTTGCTCTGAGAAGCAGGAAATCTCCATCGCGAGGTGGAGATGCCCCGTCCGTGAGGGCGGGGTAGTTCACGGAATTGAATTAGAATCTATTAACGCCAAATCACGAAGTGGAATTTGCAGGGCAACCTTTTTACCTTCCTCTGAAGAATGGCTCAGATGATAACCCCGCTTTATTCCATCGAAATTTTCGTTGCCGCCTTGCTGGCGGGGCTGCTTGGTTCACTTACGGGCCTTGGAGGAGGCGTGGTACTAACACCTGTCTTAATACTTTTTCTGGGGGTCCCCATACAGTACGCCTTGGGAACCTCGCTAATATCAACAATAGCCACATCGAGCGGAGCGGCCTCCGCCTATGTAAAGGATGAGTTATCCAACATGAGAATAGGAATATCCCTGGAGATAGGGACAACCTCTGGTGCCATAGTTGGCTCCCTCACCTTGTATGAGATAGAGAGGCTTCATCTTCTCAATATAATTGCCATTATATTTGGTGCTGTGCTGATATTCTCCACATTTCCAAACTTCGCCAAAATGAAGACCGAGGTTCCTGAAGGTGTTAAACCGGACTTCTTCACTAGGAAGCTGAAGCTAATGGGGACATATTACGATCAGGCCTTGAAGAGGGACGTCAAGTACGTAGGTAGAAGATATCCCCTTGGGTTGGTGGGAATGTTCATAGCAGGATTCATGTCTGGGCTTCTTGGTATTGGATCTGGGGCTTTCAAGGTGTTGGCGATGGACTTCATGATGACTTTGCCCTTCAAGATAAGTACCGCTACCAGTAACTTCATGATAGGAGTGACGGCGGCCACAAGTTCTGGGCTCTACTGGAGTTTCGGTTTCATAGATCCTGTATTGGTGGCATCTACAATACCTGCAGTACTTTTGGGCTCCCTGATAGGCACCAGGTATCTCAACAGGCTGATGAGTAGGAGGCTTAGGCAACTGTTCACTGTTGTGCTCATACTCCTGGGGGTACAGCTAATACTCAGAGGGATAGGGGTGCTTCCATGAATCTTGAGCGGATTGTGAGTCTGACCTTAAGAATCGGGGTGATCCTTTCATCCGCTTTGGTTATCCTGGGGTTGATCCTTTTCTATGTGGAAGGTAGGGGAGTTACCATTAATTCATCCTACTTCGATCTAACCCGTCTAGCTTACGGCATAGCCCATTTGGATCCCCTGGCCATAATTTTGTTGGGAGTCTTGGTGCTTGTGGCCACTCCCGTAATACGGGTACTTGAGTTAGGGGTGAATTATGTCGTTAGCGATAAGGATAAGCTTTACGTGATCTTGAGCTTTGCGGTGCTTACACTTATGCTGGTGGGTATACTCCTATTGCCTAGAATAGTTGGTTAAATCAACGAACACTTTTCACAGGTTGAATCCCAGCCTCTCCCTAAGGTATGCGGAGACCGCAGTCGACGGAGCCCCGACCGCCAGGAATGTCATCCCTGTGGGGAAGGTGAATAGATTTGAATTTCTGGCGAATGACCTGAAGACGTTTGACCGCAGTTCCCCCTCGTGAACCTCAAATCTTGTGAACCATTGGTTGGGCCTTATTAAGGTAAACATCCCGTCCACCTCATTGCATGGTGTGTTAACTTTGATCATTCCGTCCTCATCGACCATCTCTATGGTTAGGGGGTATGATTTGAAGGGCAGAAGAACTTTGGTCACTAAAATTCTCACATCGTATGTGGGAAAAGTGGAACACCCTGTGCTACCAACAACATCAAAGCCGTCAGTTTTCTCTTTTAACTCCATCACGTTGAAAAAATCCAGCTCTGGGATATTCCATGTCAAAAGTTCCCTCTCGTTGGGTAGTATGACCCCCACCTTTACCTTAAAGGGAGGACGCGGGATTCTTCCTTTTTCCTCCTTAGTTAGGGAGAAGGGATAAATGCCGGATTCTATTCCTGCCTCCCTTAGTGCTCCAGAGAGTTCCATTGCAGCTCCATAATCCGTTAAGGGATATACGATCACTTTCCTATAATGCCTGGCGGCCAGGAAGGCGTCACGCAGTTTGTCCCTCCTGGATACAACCACAGCCTCCTCGCCCCTACTTATAAAGAACTTCCTTTTCGTTATGTTAAGTTCACCGAAAATTCTCCTCAACTTCTCTGTTGTCCTGTTGTCTATTTCCGTCATCATTAGCAGGTCCATTTACCGCAGACAATGGTAGTGTATTCAAATAATTAAATTTCCCTTTCCCGGTTCTAGTCCGTTATCAGAGACTGCTCATTAGCGACAATGACCGTGTAAACTATCAGGGACAACGAGGTCCCGTTGTTTTCAAAGGAGTCTTAAAGTGAACTCTGATAGACGGAGTTTCCTTTGGATCTCCTTCCCTCTAACGTAACCGAGAGTACTGCGAGAAATTAGAAATCTATTTCTGCTCTATATATTTTTTAGACACCCTCTCAGCCACCTGGAAGAGTTCTTCATACATCTGTTTCAGACCAAGTTCCATCGCTTCCTTGGCTGTCCTACTCATCTTAAATCCAGGGACTGTGGAGTAAAGGTATTGTAGGACCAGGTATGATGGATAGCTCCAGACGCCAACCTTGGGCTCCTTTGAAAGGAATGATGACATTATTCTCTCTATTTCTTCATTTTTGGTATTAGTCTCATGGCTTCCCTCGGGAGAGTTTGGGGGCTGAACAACTGAACTCTCTAGGGTCTGGGGCGAGTTTACCCTTTGACTCTGGACTCTGTATTCAGTGCTGCTCGGTACAGAGACTTCACCTGGAGACTCTCTACTCTGGACCTCAGAGGCTCCTCTCTGAGAGTCTTCCCTCTCTACTCCTCTCTTCTCTCTCCTCTTAAGGAGGAAATCCAATTCACTCATTGCGTGACCGCCTTTGCCAGAGAGTCGTAGTATTGATAAAGTCTGGACTTCTTTGTCCTGAATCCCTCGTACCTCACTGCAGGAACTCCCAGTCTAGACGCATCAGTGAACACTCTAGATAGGGGAATTGCAACGTCTAGAAACTGGATTGAAGATGTCCTCTCCGTTAATGGCTTCTTCCCTCCATTGGTGAACGCCATCGCTCTCCTGTTAAGTCCCTGAAGTCTTGAGTCTAGATTCTTCAGAACTTCTAAGGTTAAAGGTTGAGGCGTAACTGGCACAACCACCCTGTCCGCCGCCATTGTTGCGGAGAGTGATAATGTGCCAAGGTTAGGTGGAGTGTCCACCACCAGGAAATCGAAACTCTCCGACACTTTCTTTATGGAGGATATGGTGGTCTCCACGTCGCCCTCTAGCTCCTTCCTCAGTAGACCTAAGTGCGCGGGAAATACTTCCACATCAAATATGGTGACGCTCTTGGCTCCTAATTCCCTCTCCGCCCTCTCCCTCCTCATACCAAAGGACATTGTTGCCCCTCCCTCCGGGTCCAAGTCCAGGAGACCGACGTTCCTCGTTCTGGCCAGGACGTAAGCGAGGTTCACTGAGGTGGTTGTCTTTCCCACTCCTCCCTTCTGGTTCACCACTGTAACTATCATGTCTAGACTCTCCTTTCATTGGATTCAAAAGACGGCCTCCCAGATGTTACTCTAGGGGATATTCTCTGGAGGTCTGACTCTAGAGTTCGGCCTTCATCGTAACTAATAGTTACTTTTAATAATTTCAAATATTTTTCCTACAAGCCAGATTAGGGATGCGGTAGCTGAGCCTGTTGAGTTAATCATGGTCTAGGAGTATGAATAGGTTGATGAAATTGATATGAAGCCCAGTCCGCAAGGGCAACACAATGGAATACTCAATTCTTTGAAAAAGCTCAAGATAGAAGGTCAGCCACGTGAAGGACCTTGAATCTTCTCCATAGGCTCATTGTACAGGACGGATTCGTGGATATCACAAGCTCTACACCTGTTCTCTCCACCTTCTTGGCCTTGACCTGGAAGATGGAGTCAGCGAGGTCCTCCTGGAAGAGGAAGTAACTACCACCTGCCCCACATTCAAAGGAGGGGTCGTCCATTTCCACTATCTCCGCTTTCATCCTCCTCAATAGGGATCTCGTGTATCCTGATATTCCCACTACCTTAGCGTGACACGGTTCGTGTAGCGTTACCCTAATCTTCACATTGGGAACATCGAGGCCCTTCTTCTCAACGAATTCAGAGAAATCGTAGACGTTCACGTCCTTCCATCTCTCCTTCATGTGAGCGGCGCAGTTGGACGAGAGAACCACTACCTCTTTTCCCTTAAGGCTGAGGGACCACTTTGACGCCATCTCCTCCGCCCTTCCCCTCTCTCCCTCCCCCTGATGGGGTAGTCCACAACATCCGTTTACCACTTCCACCCTGTACCATCTCCTCAAATACCTGAGGGCTCTCTCAACTGTTGGCCTCATTACCACGGAGGTTAGGCACCCAGGAAAGAGGAAGATCTCTGGTCTCTGGTCTCTATACTCCAGAGGGTCGTACACCTCCTTGACGAACTGTTTCAGTCTCAGAGACGTTGGCCCTGAACCTCTCATGGTTAACCTTAACGCCATGGCCAACGCTTTAGGTGATTCCAATAGCCTATGCATTCCGGCCGCCGCAGCGTCAGCCTTCCTGTGGGATGATATGAGGTTCCCATAGGGCACACCGCTTGGACAAGCCTCCTCGCACCTCCTACAGAAGACGCACGTCTCCAATCCCTGACTCTCTATACCCAATCTCATTGCCATTATTCTCCCCCTTGGGGAGTGGACCTCGGACCTGGTAACCACGTATGTTGGACATGCCTCAAGGCAGAAACCGCAGTGGACACATTCGTTCAACTCAATCACCCTCCCACAAGGTCCTTAGCTGTCCCACAGGTTCGCAGCCTTCCAACCTCAACATTTTACATTTGTTCAGTATCCTAGACCGATCGAAGACTTTCTTAACTCTCCTCATGGCCTCCAAGTCCTCCTCCGAGTAGTAGAACCCCATGAATCCGATCTTTTCCACCCCTATCCCATGTTCCCCACTGGGTACTCCTCCGCTCTCCACCGCGACCTTAGCGATCTCCCTGGCCGCATGTAATGCTCTCCGCAAGTTTTCGGGGTCCTGCGGGTCATATGGTACTAAGGGGTGTAGGTTCCCATCCCCAGCGTGGAATACGTTGGCCACCTTGACTGAATATCTCTCAGATATCTTGGATATCTGTTCAAGAACTTCAGGTAATTTGGTTATGAGGATGTTGTTATCCAGGGTGAGGTAGGCGGGAGAGACGGCACCCATTGCGGGGAACGCGCCCTTTCTTCCCCTCCAAAGTTTATCGGCCTCCTCCTGGCTCCTGGCCGTGATCACGCGGCCTCCGGCCTCATTGAAAGCGGCCTCGGTCCTCCTAATCTCCTCCTCCACCTGAGCTCCATATCCGTCCAACTCCACCAATATGATGGCCTCAGCTCTCGGGTAACCCGTCTTGAACTTACTTCTTTCCACCGCCTCTATGGAGTTCCTGTCCATCATCTCCATGGCGGCAGGAACTACTCCCCTTTGATATGTGTTTATTACCGCCTGTCCTGCGTCCCTCAAGGAATCGAACGTGCCCATTAGGGTCAACGTGGTAGCGGGCCTGGGGGTTAAACGCAATCTAGCCCTCAATACAACCCCCAGGGTGCCCTCGGCACCAACGAATATGCCAGCGTCATCCATTACACTCCTCCCTCCCACATCAATCACTTCTCCGTTGGTTAACATGACCCTCAGTCCCACCACGTGATTGAAGGTGGGGCCGTACTTCACCACGTGTATTCCTCCAGAGTCGTGGGATACGTTTCCACCTATTGATGAAACTGAGTAGCTGGAGGGGTCTGGTGCGTAGAATACGTCGGGGGGAGCGTTCTTCGTGACCATTATGTTCGCTATGCCAGGTCCAACGGTGATCTCCATTCCCTCCAGGCTGAGCACCCTGTTCAGTCTGCTCATTGAGACCACGACCTCGCCGTTAATTGGTATGGAGGCGCCGCTCAGACTGGTTCCCGTTCCCCTCACGACGAACGGTTCCCCCCTCATCAGTAAGGTCTTCACCACCTTCACGGCCTCCTCCTCGTTCTCAGGTAAAACCACCGCCTCAGGATCCCTCCCTGCTACCGTAAATCCGTCTAGAGAGTAGAGTCTTCGCTCTTCAGTGGTAATGACCCATTGCTCTCCAACCACGGAGCGAAGCTCCTGGAGCAATGACATGGTAGAATGTCTCTTTCCTAAGTTAAATACACACGGTGTTTTAAATTACCCAATCACTTAAATACCTCACGTGGACTGGACGTCGACCCTGGAGCGGGAGGTGAAGTTGAGGGAGGCTAAGGGTCCCTTCAAGTTCGTGGCGGAGCCCGAGACCTACGGCCAGGTCGCCTACGTACTTACCAACGCAAACAAATTCAAGTTCACAGTGACTCCTCTGGGTAGGGGGAGCCATCTCATTGGTCCTCCCAGGGGAAGCGACGTAGCCCTCTCCACTCTGAGGCTAAACGGTGTTGTGGAAGTTAGTAGGCCCAACTCCTTCGTCACCGTAAAGGCGGGGAGTGACTTCAACGAGGTTCAAAGGACGCTCTCAAAGGATGGACTCTTCCTTCCCTTCATCCATAACGGTACGGTGGGAGGATTGGCTTCAATAAACGCACCAGGGCCCTTCTCCACGTGGGCGGGCTTTCCCAGGAACGCTTTGCTGGGCTCGAGGTTGGTAACAGGATATGGGTCGCTCATATTATCTGGAGGCAGGACGGCCAAGTTCTCCAGCGGGTATAAGATATGGAAGGCCCTGTCCGGTACAATGGGATGGTTGGGTGTGTACGTTGAACTCACCTTCAGGACTCTCCCCTCACCTGAGGAGGTGAAGGTAGGTGAGGTGGGCGGGGAATGGCGTTCCATCCTGAGGTTCAGGCCGTGGGGTTTGCTCTTCAACGTGGAAGAAGGTAAGGGGAGGACCCTGGCCGTTTTCGCGGGAAGTAAGAACTATGTGGATTCGGTCCTCAGGGATGCTGGACTGCGGGAGACGGAGATGCCTAACCTGGAGTTGGATTGTCCCAAGGTGATCGGACTCCACGTAACCAGGGGCACTGAGGATCAAGTCCTCTCCTCCCTCTCCCCCAGCAGGGGGATAGGGTTCTTGGGTACTGGATACTCTAGGCTCTGTACCGAAGAGTCTGAGGGGTTTATTAGGTCCAAGATAAGGGGTTTCGCCGTGGTGGAGAGAGGGAAGGCCAAGGACTATTGGGGATTCTCGTCCACAGTTCTCTGTCTTCTAAAGGAGGCTCTGGATCCAGGAAGGGTTCTCTCCCCAGGTCTTTTCGACAACTGTCTTACAGGTTAAGTGGCAATCACTTATTAGGCATCGGATGCATAGTATTCTTGTGAGAACAATGAGTACCGTTCACCAAGTATATCTTGAAGTACAGTTAGACAAGAATGACATAATCAAGCTCGACGAGTTTGTTACACTGTGCGCCATTGAATCCTACGCTTAATATTTCTTCGAGAGTAGTTCCCTCCAAACCTTAGCACCTTCGTCCAGTCCGCTAACTACCTCATACCCCATGTACATCCAAGCCTGTAAACCTCCGGCCATGTAGTAGGCCTTTTTTCTATAGAGGTGGGGCATACCGAAGGTCGTGTAATACGCCCTATTCCCATGCTCACATATCACCGCCACGTCCTTATCCGCGAAGAAATCAGATAGTTCCTCCAGGTAGTTCATTGGAATTAGTACAGAACCTGGTATATGATGAGCGGCATACTCCTGTGGAGTGCGAATGTCAAGCATGAGCACCTTCCCTTGTTTCCACATTCGCCTTACCTCGGAGGGATATGAATATATTATGTGTCCGTAGAAGGGCGTATATGTGTTCTCCACTACCATCATGGTTGTTCGTGGGATAGAGGAGAGATCCCCTAAATCCTGTTCCTACTAATCGTAGCCTCCATAATTCCTACCAGGATTACATTATTTTTTGCTAAATAAGTTCAATTAAACTCAGGTTTCATCCTTCGGAACACCAGGCCGTAGTGATAGGGGCCCACATCGAACTCCGTCTCTAACAGGAAGTCCCTGAATTGTTTGATGTAATCTTCCTTGGACATTCTTAGACTAGGGGGAGGACCCATGGGTGCATCCTTCCTCCAGTCAACCACTATGACCTTTCCATCCCCTTTAAGGATCCTAAGGACCTCCATATAGGTTGCCTCCCTATCCATGTCGTGAAAGGAGTCGGCGAGGAGAACTATGTCAATTGAGTTGGGAGGAATTGAGGTCTTTGATGAATCTTCGTTAAGCACGATCGCGCCGTTCAATTTCCTTACGAACTCCAGCGACTTGGAGCTCCTATCGACGCAGTAGAGGGTGGAGGCTAACTTGATCAGTTCCCTGCAGTAGTAGCCAGGACCGCATCCCAACTCCGCCACAACTTCACCTCCCCTCAACAGCTTAGGTATGAACTTGGAGGGATCCTCGAACTTTGCCCTCTCGGGGCTTAGCAGAATCCTTATCATTTCTTCCTCGTTGTGCCTATGCATGTTTTCACTCGCTGACAGCTCTTATCATAGGTTTTATTGGTTCCTGGAGTACATTCCAGAGGTAGTCCACGGCGTTCTCCAGTATTCTCTCCCTCACCATTGAAAGGTTCTTCCAGTCGAAGAGGGAGGGCTCCAGGTAGCATGTGAGGCCGCAGGCGTTGCAACTCTCGAACTTAGACCAATCGTAGCTATTCCACAACTCCTCAATGTCTGTCTCCCATACCAGCGAACTTCCACTGTACTCGTTTAGGACGTAACACGGAGTGACTATCCTCCCCTGGGGGTCCACGTTTATGGTTAGCCACGGCTTGCACTTCCACGGTCTTCCTCCGTACCATGACAATAGAATTGACTCAAAGTACTCCTTTGAGTTAACTATTGGCTCCCCGCTCAGTTTCATTTTAAGTAAGGTAAGGAGCACCTCCCTCAGTCTCTCCCTTTCCGGTGACAACTTTTCCGCCGTACTGTAGTCGTAGGATGGCTGGAAGCTCACCGACACCCCAAGTTCCTTGGCGAGGTTTACCATATTTACCGCTTGGTCCATGTTTTCTGAGCCCAGGGTCACATTAATTGTGGTCTCAACGTAATCCTTGGCTACTTTTATCCCCTCAACTGTTCTCATGAATGCTCCCTCCACCCCCCTTATTTTGTCGTGTACTTCTCCAATCCCATCCAAGGAAACAAATAGGTTCTCCAAATAGCGTCTAACTTCCATGAATCTGTCCTTGAGCATCAGGCCGTTGGTTACAAGGGATGTATGAAATCTGTCGTGAGATTCCCTTAGAATTTCCGGCAGGTCCCTTCTAAGGAAGGGCTCTCCACCCTCGAATCCCATGAACAACACCCCGGCGTCCGCTAACGTATTCATCATCTTTACCTCCTCCTGAAGGGAAAGCAGTCTTTGGTCCTTCCTCCTCCAGAAGGGACACATCCTGCAACGGAGGTTGCAGGAGTAGAGTAGTTTGTGCCCTGCAATGAGTGGGAGCCTCGACCCCCTTGCCTCCCTCACCCCCCTTAGAATTCCTCTAAGTAACACTGGCCTAAAGGTGGCCATGACATATGATCTTCTACCAGTTTAAAATAGATTCCCACTAATCTCATTAACAAAGTCAATGGCAGATTCAAGGAAGCCCACTATGATGGTGTAGACGAAAAGCTACTTCTCCCCCTCTCAACAAGTGCCTTTAACTTTCTGGGGGGTTAAGGGGGCGGAAGTCCCCCTCCGTGAGGTGGGGGATGAATACCCCCCTTACAGAAACCTTTTTATACTAAAAAAGAGATAAATACATAGACCTCTGGCTGTAAGAGCTGAGGTCGTACCCTTGGGACTGGGGGAACTGAAGCCTGTGGAGAGCAAACCCTCCGTAACCCCTCTTCCACACGGGGCATTACAGAACGGTTCAGTTCGATGGAACCTCCGCTGTGGGTGAAGGGGGATCGAGGTTGCTCTGAGAAGCAGGAAATCTCCATCGCGAGGTGGGGATGCCCCGTCCGTGAGGGCGGGGTAGTTCACAACGAGTAACAACACTCTCGTGAGAGCTCCAACCCCGTGATTTATAGCCTAATGTCTACACTGTCCCCACTACGGCTCCAAGGTGTAAATGAAGTTCTTAGAAAGCTAATTTAAGGGTGGGCCATATGTTTCACTATGACAATACCCTTTTCACCTGGAGACTTCAAGATAGAACTCAAGGAAGAACATGAGCTCCTCAGGCAGTCTGTAAGGGAGCTATGTGAGACCAAGATCAGACCCTATGTGGAGAAGGGAGAGAAGGAGAGGTACATTCCACCTGAGGTTAGAGCCGCGGTGGTTGAAGCTGGACTCATGGGGTTTAACGTTAAGCCCGAGTACGGTGGCCAAGGGGCAGATATACTCTCTCAAGCCATAGCCACGGAGGAGATGACCAGGGTCTGGACCTCACTTTCCACCCACGTTTTCATCCATTGGCTCTTCAGCACAACCCTTCAACTTTTCGGTTCCGAGAGGCAGCGCTCCCAGCACTTACCTGAAGTCGCCTCAGGTAAGGCAGTTGTTGCCTTCGCCAACACTGAGCCTGGGGGTGGCTCAGACGTGGCCGGAATGAAGACCACGGCAAAGAGGGTGGACT
>Ga0208447_100191_pt1 | contig 10672 bp, 8 predicted proteins | sample BED_Slide_host_7_FD_187139 | JGI IMG/M metagenome (GOLD analysis project Ga0208447, IMG submission 187139) | Extremophilic microbial mat communities from Yellowstone National Park, USA - BED_Slide_host_7_15 (SPAdes) (version 2) | ecosystem: Environmental > Aquatic > Thermal springs > Hot (42-90C)... | reverse complement strand
CCCTTAAATATCGCCCTGTAATCAAGGCAAAATCTAATAACTGGTGTAAGATAAATACTTTGTAATCTAAAAGAGACTATAATACAAACCATTGGACTTATCGCTAATAGTTCACAGTAATTAGAGAAACTAGAAACACTTTCAAGACATCACATCAATCTCTGTTACAAGTATCACCTCAGGTCGATATTAGTCAATTCTTATTAAGTACTAAGTAAATATCAGATTAACTAAGAAAATTCGATAGACCCACTGGTATTAGGAAATTCTATATTAAATTCAAATACTAAGGAGATAATGGGAGTTGAAATTAAAAAACTTAGGTTTTAGGAGTATCGGAGATCATACCCAAAGACACGTCGAAGGCCTCCAGATCCACACTTCCACCCGCAAACACTGGATCCCATTTTACCAGAAGCACTACTATCAATGAGATCAATGGTGCTATGGAGAGATAAAGGAGAGCATTATAGAGACCCACGTAGGACTTAAGCAGTGGGAGTAAGTAGAAACCCAATATGCTTCCGACTCTCAGCATTCCTTGGGTGAAACCGGTGCCAACTCCCCTAATGTTAGGAGGGAAAGAGAGTGTTGCCATGGTCATCCCCTGAGAGCCTGGGCCTGAAGAGTGAAAGAAAATGAAAAGCCCCAAAAGCACGGCATTCACAGCTATTGGCAGATATTTTCCTAATAATCCTAGGGCCACGAGGAGTATGAAACAGGGTATTAAACCGATTATCGTGAGTCTTCTTACACCGATCTTGTGAGTGAAGAGTGCCTGCCACGTCCCTCCCGCTATTCCTGCGACGTTAACCAGAGCTGTCCCTAAGACGGCTAGAAGAGTGTTCCCAGAGAATATTGCACTGAGAATGACGGGCAAATAGAAACCCACTGCGAAGTACTGGAGACTCTCTTCAACTGATATGGTAGTAGAGAGTAGGGTCCTCTTTCTATACCCCTTTTTGAATAGTTTCCTAAAATCTCCGAAACTAGTCACATTTTCAAGTGTTTGCTTAACCTTTATGTCGTCATATCCGTTAGTCCTCAGGAATTCCTCGATATCCTTTGGCGAACCTCTGGCGAATATCTATAATGGGCTCTCTTTCATATACTTATATCTTAGTGTGATAATTATGACTGCTGGAATGGCCCCCAAACCAATGACCCACCTCCATATATTCAGTCCAAAGTAACTATAATCCAAATACATCAGGAATGCTACGGTATAGATTATCACTGTAGCTATATACCACATGGCCTGCCAAAGGTTAACGTTTCTTCCCTTGGACTTGAGCGAGGAATATTCGGCTATCAGCGATAGTGCAGCAGGGAAATCTATTCCAACTCCTACTCCTATTAGAAAACGGAAGAAGAGCAGCATTGGAAAGTTTACGGAAAGAGCCGCACCTATAGCCCCTATCACGAATAAGATGAGATCTATAAGGAACATTTCATATCTACCAATCCTATCTATTAGCCTCCCACCGTATAGCGCTCCCACCAGGGCACCGAAGGCCATGGCAGCAGTCATGGTGCCTACTAAGAAAGCAGTTAGATGAAATACCTGAGTTAGTTGTAATACACCTATTCCAATACTTCCGAAGTCGTAAGCGTCTATGAACGTTCCACCTAAAGTCAGAAGGATCGTTCCTATACCTAGTTTGACCTTTATATCCCCCCTATTCATAAGTTCGAATAATTCTCTTCTACTGTTAATAATTTTTGTCAATCTTTCTTCACCTCAATCCATTTTTCGTATAGCTTGTATATCGCATTGGCGTCCAGTTCTCCCAATCCTTCTCTTTCAGCAATAGTGTATACATGTAATATGACAGAAGCTATGGGCATAGGAACCCTCTGTTCCTCCGCATACTCTACAGCTAGATGGATATCTTTCCTAGTGAAACTCAGGGAGAACCTAGGGGAGAAATCTCCGTTCAAAACCCAAGGGAGTCTCAATTCAGCCTGATATGACCATCCTCCCGTGTCCTTGAGGGCCTTGTAGAACACGTTTGGGTCTATTCCATTGGCCTTAGCCACACTGAAGGCCTCTAACAGTAGAGCCATGTTTCCCAGTCCTATAACGTTGCTCAGTAACTTGAACAGGACAGCATTCCTTATCTCTCCCATGTAGTGTATGCTTTTCCCTAAATTCTCCAAGAACTGTTTGAGTTCCTCGAAAATCTCTTTCTTTCCTCCAACGAAGAGCGGTGATTCACCGACCTCAGCTTGGGCTGGCCCCTTTCCTAAGGTAACCACAAGCATTTTGCATCCCCTTCTTTCACATTCCTTCTCAATATCCTCCTCTGTTCTCACGTCTATTGTGCTTGTATCAATTACGTAGGAACCTCTTCTGATACCTTCCATTATTCCCATATCTCCTAGGTAGACCGATCTTACCGTCTTGCCATCAGGTAAGCTAGTGATCACTACTTCGGTGCTCTCAGCGACCTCCTTCGGGTTGTTTGAGGGGATGGCTCCTTTCTCTTGCACCCTCTTAACGGCCTCGTTTCTGACATCATAGACATGAATCGTGAACCCCCTTTTGAGGAGATTCGTGGCGATCCCTCCACCCATCTTTCCAAGTCCTATTACTCCCACTACGGGTTTCCGTCCTTCCCTCAAAACGTGATCCTGAGTTAGAGAGGACATATTCTGTCATTTTAAATACTAGATAAAGTTCTTATTTAATTTTGCGGTAGTTCTGAGGTATACGATATTAAATTGTAGTAAATATACATCATAAAATTATTGATTAGTACACAGTATCATTAATTATAGTGAAAATAGTCTGCCGGCTCCGCTTAGTTAAACTATTAATCGATGAAGGTCGCGCGGGAAGTCCTATTTCCTCCAAAACGCTTAAGCTACAGAGAGCGCAAATCCGTTCCGTTTATATTCTAAATATAAAATGAGAATAAGTTTATAAGTATAGATACAAGACTGTATACATGCAAGCTATAATAGGGGAGAGGGAGGTATCCTCTCAGAAGCTCATTGAGGTAAGGAACCCCGCGAGTGGGGAAGTAGTGGATACTGTTCCCTCACTAGATCGGGATCAGGTCAGAGAAGCCATCGATGTGGCCTATAACTCACAGGAGAAACTACTTGCCATGGCGGTAGCCAAGAGGAGTAAGGCCTTGCTTCAGATAGCTTCGCTCATAAGGGAGAGCCTCAACGATCTCGCTGTGCTCATGACGAGAGAGACCGGAAGGCCGATCAAGAGCTCTAGGGGAGAGATCGAAAGGACTGCCCAGATCTTTGAGCTGGCAGCCGCTGAGGTCAGGAGGGTGATGGAGGGAAAGTACGTACCCTTGGATGCCTATGAGTTCCCACCTGGGAATGAGAGGAGGTTCGCCCTAGTGAGGAGGGAACCGCTGGGTGTGGTCGCGGCCATAACCCCTTTCAATTTCCCTGCTGCTAGTTTCGCACACAAGGTGGCCCCAGCACTAGCGGTGGGGAATACGGTGGTGTTCAAGCCGTCTTCTTTGACGCCTCTCACGCAGATGAGATTAGCAACTCTAGTCCTGAGGGTTTTTCCAAGGGGTGTCCTCAACGTGATAACCGGAGACTCGACCATGATAGGCGACGAGTTCGTGAACAACGAGAAGGTCAGCTTGATAACTTTCACAGGCTCTGCCTCTGTAGGTCTAGAGTTGGCCAGTAGAGCTGTTAAGCAGGGGAAGAGGGTGATTATGGAGTTGGGGGGAAGTGACGCCATGATAGTCCTCGAAGACGCTGATCTGAAGAGAGCCGTTAAGTCGGCAGTCATTGGAAGGTTCGACTTTGCTGGTCAGTTCTGTAATGCCACCAAGAGGGTAATTGTTAGAAGGGAGGTTGAGGATCAGTTCCTGAAGATGTTGAAGGAGGAACTCAAGAAGTTGAAGGCTGGAGATCCCTTGGACGAGTCCGTGGATGTCGCCCCACTAATTTCTGAGCAGGCTAGGGACAGGATGAGGGAATTTTTGGAAGATGCGGTAAAGGGAGGAGGTGAGATAGTGTTCCAGATTGACGTCCCTAAGCATGGAAACTATTTCCCACCAACCGTGTTCAAGGCCCCGCCTAAACTGAAGCTCAGGGCATTGTGGGAGGAAACGTTCGGTCCCATCCTACCCGTAATACCTGTGGACAGCGACGATGAGGCTATCAAGGTGGCTAACTCCACTGAGTACGGGTTAGACGCATCGGTCTTCACTTCCAACTTCTCGAGAGCCTATGAGATCGCCACAAAGTTGAAAGTAGGCACAGTAGTCATAAACGATACTACTAGGTTGAGGTGGGACAACTTACCCTTCGGTGGAGTGAAGAAGAGTGGTATAGGAAGGGAGAGCATAGTGGACACCATGACAGAGATGACTGAGACTAAGTTGTTAGTGTACTCCATTTAACGAGATGGGCTGATTTTGCGTTGAAAATATTTTTATGTTTGTTCATTATAATTTTTATATAAAACATGAGCTCTCACACCGTGTAAGCTCTGCTCAAAGGTAAGTGATCCAAAGATGTGAACTTCGTGCTGTTGAGCTCCAAGGATTCCCACGATCCGCGTACCGCAATTTGTAGGTGGTTGAGGGCTTAAGTCCTCACACTCGATTACGATTGAACACAAAGTGAGTAGAATGAAAGTGTAGGGAGAGACTTAACTCTTTCACGTAACTACTCGTTATTTTCAATTTTCTAAATATCGTTTTGACGTCGGTCATGTTCATGTAGTATTACCCAAGAATTCTCTCTTGATGATCTCCCAACTGATGACGGGCACTGCTCACGAGGAAGGGAGAAGTTGGATGGGTATTGAAGTTTCCCTCGACTAGCCCCAATGATTTAAGGGTGACTGTGTATGATCCCTTAGGAGGGGTGCCAGTGGCGGAATTAGAAGTGGTTAAAGAAGGTAAGTTACGCCACGGGTAAACACGGTTTCCTGGAATCCATAATAAAGATTGATAATTTCTAACTACTGATTTTTAACAAGATATTATGTGAGTCGACTAATATTGGTGTATTGAAGATATAGAGAATGAAAGGCCCTTTTTATCGTCTTTGGTTCAGAGAAGGCCACGTCTAACCTAGGCATAGGGAGTGGACAAAGGATATTAGGACGAGGATTGATGTGAAATAATGACCCATGTGAAAACGCGGCTCCATTATCAGGACCTGACTCAGAAGAATTTTCAGATAAAATAAGTTAAGGTTGTGTCGAATGTTTCAAAATTTCCTCTCTCTGATCGTGATACAAATTTCAAACATAAGAGAATTAAAAAAAAGTAGAGTACTAAAATTATTTCCACAATTGCTCCAGAGATTTACCTTTCGTCTCTGGGAGCATCACTATAGTTGCAATGAGAGCCACTACAGCGGCAGCCATCATCACATAAAGTGACTCGTGGAAGCTCATCAGTGGAAATACTACTGTTGAGAAAGTAGCAGCTATGATCCTTGAAACTCCCTGTTTCCAACCCTCCATGGTTCCTCTAATCCTGGTAGGGGCCAGCTCTGCAGAGAGGTCAAGGTGTAGTCCTCCTTGGAAGTTCAGGAAGAGGGCAAGGAGCGAGTATATCACAAGGAGAGTGAGCTTGCCTATTGTGCTAGGTACAAATATCAAAGCCAGAAACGCCAAGATACTACCTATCCATCCCACGTTGGCCAGAGGCTTCCTTCCGAACCTATCTATGGTGAATGCTATGATCAATATTGCTATTATATTCTCTATCCAGAACAAAGCGGAGGCGGTCTCCACAGGTAAACTGAGGGATGTGGCAAAGAGCGAGCTCAAGACTCCCGCTGCGACGAAAGCTATCTGATAACCTGTATAGTATATAGCTATAAACGCGGCGTTCTTGGAAAACTTAGTCAACAATTCCTTATAATAGGTGTTCCTGTTCGTCTCTGGTTTCGTCGTCTTTATTAAGGTCTTTTCCTCGTCTGTCAGCGGTCTCTCGATTATGTTTTCAACTACTGTTATGGCCTCATCGGTTCTGTTCCTCTCAAGAAGCCACCTGGGAGACTCTGGACTACCCAACCTCGCCACTGCTATGATTACTGCTGGAATTATTGCCGAGGCTACCATGTAACGCCACGCATTGAGACCCCCGACACCAAGTAACCAATAACCGATCAGTATTGCCGCGAGCGCCCCCAGAGGATAGAAGAGGATATCGTAGGCCATGAACTTCCCCCTGGACTTCACGGGAACGAACTCCGCCAGGTATGAGCTGGCAATGGGATAGTCTAGGCCCACCCCTATTCCCACCAGAAGTCTCAACAGGAAGAGCATCTATCCGTTAATTGATATGGCTGACAGCCCAGCTATAATGACGAAGAAGACCAGATCTATGACAAACATGGTTTTCCTTCCTATCTTGTCAACGAGGTATCCTGATATTAGTGCGCCGATTCCGGTTCCTATCACCACAGCTACACCTATGGCGGTGACTAGTAGGGCGGTCAAGTGGAACACCGCCTTCAACTGGTTAAGTCCAGGAGTTAGGACAACCGTGTTATAGGCATCTACAAAAACCCCTCCTCCCACCAACAGCAACATCTTATAGTGGAACCATTTCTCTTTGGAGAGATCTAAATTACTGAATAGTCTCTCCTTAACCTTATCCCAAGTAAGGGACTTATCTGCCATTTGAATCTCATTCTACTTTGTTATAATGTGGTATATAATTTTTTGTTATATAGTACAGTTAATGAGGTATACGAAATTGAGTGAAAATTTAAATACATCATCATAAAAGTGGGAAGGTATCAGATTGATCTCTAGAGTTAAATAACAGTATTTAAGGGTCATGTTGTTTTCCCCAGAAGATAGTTGGCAATTAAAATGGAGAAGATCTTTGGGGTTTTGTTAAACCGGAGAACTTTGTACAATTGTAAGCAGCTGTTCTCTAAGATACCTCAGTTAGACGGGATTTATGGAGTACACTTTAGCCCATCATCAGCTCGTGTAGATTAACGGACGATAACTTACCCTCAGGACTAGAGAAATCTGTGACTCTCCACCATCTATAGGAAAAGGTTATGGGGATAGAGTATACAAGACCCTTATCAAGAATGGGAAGTCACGTGAGGGTTTGGATAAGTTCATGTTGAGGTGGGAAAGGTCGTGGATGGGTGGGCTATGTAGAAAGGTAATTTTAATTTAAGGTAAAATCTAGAGTCACGCTCAGTAGAGATAAAATATATACCTCTCTGGGGAATGCAACGTCTAGGTAGCACATGAAGGTAAGTGCAGAAGAGTTGAGAGGCCTCATCGTGGACATATTGCTTCAAAGGGGATTAGAGGAACCTCAGATTGTCGCTGAACATTTTGTGGAGGCTGAACTGAGGGGCCATTCGTCGCATGGAGTTCAAAGGGTCGTTCCGTTGGTGAAGGGATTAGAGCTGGGAACCATCAGGAGGAAACTAGAATTCAAGGTAGTCAAGGAGACACCCTCCTCATTGCTCATTGATGCAATGCACAGCGTGGGCATAACCCTTTGGGCGTCTTTAATTCAGAGGAGTTTTCAGGAGCCGATTTCAATAATAGCAGTTAGAAATGCCTCTCACATAGGGTTTCTGGGATACTACACAGAGCGGTTGGCAAGAAAGGGATATGTGACTCTAATGATAGGAAACGCTGAACCCTCAGTGGTCTTCCCTGGAAAAAGGTTAAGGGTACTCTCTACCACACCCATCTCCATATCTATTCCCCATGAACCACCTTTCGTATTGGACATGGCCTTATCAGCTACCTCAAGGGGAAAGATAATAGAATCCCTCAGGAGAGGCGAGCCTATACAGCGTGGCCTAGCTGTGGACGAGGAAGGGAATCCGACGACCGATCCAGGAAAAGCCCTTAGAGGTGGACTCCTACCAATGGGAGGCACTAAGGGGTTTTTCCTAATGCTAGGCATAGAGCTCCTAGTCTCATTCATAACGGGCTCTGCAGTCGGTCCTGAGGTAAAGGGAGTACTTAACACAGAAAATCCTCCCAATAAAGGGGAAGTATTAATCGTCATAAACCCTCAGTTCCTTGAGAGCAATATTGGGGCCCTGAGTTCAATGAGGGGGATCTTGGACGCACCACTGCCAGGGGAGCATTCACTATTAACCAGAGAGAAGAGACTCCGTGAAGGGATAGATATAGACGAGACTCTGTGGAAGACCCTCATGGACTTGAGGAACAAAAACCCCTATTTCTCAGGAGGGTGATCATTTGAACTGTATACATTATGGTATATACACAAAGTATATTAATAGCATAGACAATTCTAACTTATGCCGAGAGGTCTTATTCACTCAGAGTCAGATGACGTCTGTGTGGTAACTACAGACGTCCAAAAAGGGGAGGAAGTGTTATGTGCCTATCTAGAGAAACCTGCTTCCCACGTAATGCTGAAGAGCCTAGACGATATTCCCCTAGGGCATAAAATAGCCTTGAGGGACATAAAGGCTGGGGAGAAGGTACTGAAGTACGGTAGGGTCATAGGAATTGCTACCAAAGACGTGATGAAAGGCCAGCACGTACATGTCCACAACCTAAGGTCATTGAGGTGGGGAAGGAGATGATGACAATAAAGGGTTACGTAAGAGAGAATGGGTCTGTGGGGGTAAGGAACCACGTTCTGGTCTTGCCCATAGACGATCTATCAAACTCAGCAGCTGTGGGAGTTGCAAAGCTGGTTAGGGGAACAACCGCGATACCCCACCCATACGGTAGACTACAATTCGGAAGGGATTTGGACCTTCTGTTTCACATTCTCTCGGGTACGGGAGCAAACCCGAACGTAGCCGGGGTAGTAGTAATAGGCATAGAGGACAATTGGGCCAATAAGGTTGCCGACGGCATAGCTAGGACAGGAAAGCCTGTAGAGGTCTTCCCCATAGAGGGTTATGGAGACCTCAAGACAATAGAGAGGGCGTCCAGGAAGGCCAAGGAGATGGTTCAAGAGGCAAGTGAGAAGCAGAGAACCGAAGTTGATATATCTTCCATAGTCATGAGCGTGAAGTGTGGGGAATCTGATACCACGTCTGGTCTGGCCTCAAACCCCTCTGTTGGTGTAGTGGTGGATAAGATGGTGGACTTGGGAGCTGTGGCGATGTTCGGTGAGACCTCAGAGCTAACAGGGGCGGAGGACATAGTTGCGGAGAAGATGGCCACCCCGGAGCTTAGGGAGAAGTTCCTAAAGATATACAAGGAGTACGTTGACGTTATAGAGCGTGAAGGGGTGGACCTACTTGGGTCTCAGCCCACTCAGGGTAACATCAAGGGAGGTCTCTCAACCATTGAGGAGAAGGCTCTTGGAAACATCCAGAAGCTTGGACACAGGAAGGTTAACTGCGTCTTAGATTACCTAGATCCCCTCAGGAGGGAGAAGGGAGGTACCCTATGTTTCGTAAATACCTCCTCCGCTGCTGCAGAGGCAGTAACCCTGTTCGCCGCAAAGGGTTCAGTGGTACACCTGTTCACTACTGGGCAAGGAAACATAGTGGGCCATCCCATCATCCCGGTCATTAAGATAACTGGGAATCCTAAGACCGCAAAGTTCATGAGTGAGCACATTGACGTAGACGTCTCAGATCTCTTGGACTTGAAGATCTCCTTGGAGGAAGCTGGGGAAAGGGTATTCAATTACATGTTGAGGGTACTGAATGGCAGGCTCACGGCGGCTGAGGTACTCCAACACGACGAGTTCTCGCCCATAAAGCTGTACATAAGTGCCTGATATCTCAGGGTGAGGACTCTGTGAAGGTAGAGGTTTTCAAGCTTTCCATACCTTTTTTGATCTATCCGGAATCCGAGTGGACAGATTCCTGGGCAGTTCACCTCTATGTTAAGGTTTCCAAGGGTGACGTAGTTGGGTGGGGAGAGACCCTGGTGGCGGGAAGTGGGATAATAGGGGCGTACTCCTCTGTGATAGAGGAGCTGATCTCCCCCGTCATCTCCAAGTTTAACTTAGAGTCTCCCTGGGATGTTGAGAATATATTAGAGAAACTCATGTTCACTGCAGGAACTTGTGGGGTAGTGACCGGTGCCATAAGTTCTGTTGAGATGGCCCTCTGGGACTTGAGGGCAAAGGAACTTGGGACATCCGTGGCAAATCTTTTGGGAGGCAAGATCAGGGACCAAATCCCGGTCTACGCCAGTTTGCCAAGGTACTCCAGAGTTCAGGACGTAATTGAGGCCACCAAGAAGGCGTTGGAGAAAGGATTCAGTGTGGTCAAACTTCATCAACCACCAGGTAACGTATTGGAGGCAGTGAAGGAGATAAGGGAGAGGATTGGAAACGAGGTTAAGCTAACCTTGGACCTCAACGCTCCCTTCGACCTCAAGGAGGCCAGGGTCTTCGTTGAAAAGGTCAATAGGTACGAGATAGAGTGGGTGGAGGAGCCTATATGGCCTCCCAACGACTACTATTCCCTTGAGAAACTCTGTCGGATTTCCCCTGTGCCCGTAGCTGCTGGGGAAAACGAATACACACTCCACGGCTTCAGGAACCTTCTGGAAGCCGGAGTATCGTATCTCCAACCAGATGTGGCCAAGATAGGAGGAGTAAGCAAAATGATGAAGGTGATCGATCTAGCTTCATCGTATAACGTGAGGGTTGCACCTCACGATAGACCAGACTCCTCCCCCTTGGCCTCCGTACATACTCTCCATATAGCTTCTGCCAGGCCTGAGGTACAG
>Ga0208447_100182_pt1 | contig 11050 bp, 21 predicted proteins | sample BED_Slide_host_7_FD_187139 | JGI IMG/M metagenome (GOLD analysis project Ga0208447, IMG submission 187139) | Extremophilic microbial mat communities from Yellowstone National Park, USA - BED_Slide_host_7_15 (SPAdes) (version 2) | ecosystem: Environmental > Aquatic > Thermal springs > Hot (42-90C)... | reverse complement strand
TGAACGTGTACGGGCATGTGGACTTATATGACCATAATAATAATGTACCGATAGAGATAAAAACTTCTAGTACTTTTGATATACAACACGCTATACAACTTAATATATATATGTATATGTTGAAGGCTAGGACTGGTACACTGTTCTATATTTCTACTAAGTCCATGCACGAATGCAGTATTACTAACGATTACCTTGTTTGTGACGACATCAATTTCATGGGGAACCAGATGGGGGTTGAGCTACCTCACGTTAGCGATTACTTTATTTCAGAATTGGTTAAGAAGTACAAAGAAGGTAAAAATATAGGTCACTTAGGACAATGCAAATACTGTAAGTTTATGGGTTGTACAAAAAAAGATATTATTGATATACAATAACTCCTTTTCCACGTTTAAATTTTGTATTTGGTGTTATACTGTCTACTTTCGCTTCCGTCCGCGTTAAGTTATCATCTATCCTATTTACTATCTTATTTAGTATACCGTTTAACACTATGGATATATTTTGTGCATTATGTGACCTTATTATCCTTATCACTTTTTCGCTTTCGTTTTTGCTCAATTTTGCACCAACTCTTATATTTACACCTTTTTCCAGTAGTACATTTGCAAACCCGTCATCCACGTGGATATATATCATGAAGTAATTCTTTTTGGTTTTGTTATATATTTTCACGCGTACGTTATTATCTCTAAATTCTTCACACATATCCATTATATACCTTGTTGTTTCGAAATGCTTTTCTTCACCTAGGCATGTCATACTTTATATTATGTCCTTTAGTTTATAAGCTTATTTTATACCGATGGTTCAAATAGGTGTTGTCCTTTCTGTAAAATTTTTATATACACTCTTTACTTTAATATTAGGGTTACTTGTCATGTTAATTGAGGACAGAATTTATCATTTAATTAAACTGTTACTTTATACTGCTAAAGAGGAGAATACACAAGTCACTCCTACTAAATTACAAAAGATTTTCTTTTTACTTGAGAAGGAGAAAGGAGTTAATTTAGGACTGGATTTTAAGCCTTGGTTCTTTGGTGCAAATTCATCAAAACTACAAGATTGTGTTAGTAGGTTAATAGATTTAGGAGATATTGATTGGGATGGAGATGAAGTAAAAGACCCAATAAGTGATGCAGTAATAGCTTACAAGAAGTATTACATTTTGACGAGTGAATTTAAGCCTGAGAAAGAAGATAAGGAGGTTCAAGCGTTTTTTAGAGAATGGGTTATAAAAAGTAAAGATGAGATTCTAAAGTACATGTACAATAAATATCCAGAATACTTTAAATACTCTATCATTGGAGACAAGATTAAAATTAAGTTTTAAACCTAGAACCTTAGTATTTCATTATGTTTCATGTGCTTTATTATTTGTAGGTAAATCTGTATTTCTTTTATGTTTATTGCTAAATATAGGTCTATCGGTATTGTCATTGAATCATATTTATTCAGTATTAACATTACCTCATCTATTCTATTTCTAGGTATATAGAGGTTGGTACTATTACAGAAACGTGCTACTTTCCAACCTGTAGCTTCATTTTTCAGTGGTATACATATTGTCCTTACATTTTCACCATGTAGGAACGGTTTTAATATGTCTTCCCTTTCAATTATTATATCGCTATCTGTTATTAATAGGTCGTCTTTATTATCTTCTAGTATCCTTTGTAGCATGTACCTTATCCTGTACCACCGCTTTATTTTCTCGTTGGTACCGTCATATTTTATCTGAGAATCTACTATTACCGTTTCAACACCGTCTATTTTACTTGGTTTCTTCAATTTCCCTTCAGTTTCGTAATAAAATGACTTGTCCAGGTATACCTTATCTATATGATTTTCACTTATCTTCTGTTTCAAAAATGTGCCGTTCCCTGCAAATGTCACACTTTTCATACTTCCATTAAAGTTTATTATCTTGTAAGGAGATATATATCTAGTATGTCGTCATCAGAACCTAACACACAACCCAACAACAGGATCGGTATCGTAGGTGCATTAGGTAAATATGCTCCTATTATAGCTATTATAGTGTACACTGCTATATTTGCAGTAATAGGATATGTTGCGGGCAATTTCCTAGGTCTCCTCCTCAGTGCCGTATACGGTCAAGCTTCAGCAGACTCCTACCTAGCGTCATCAGTACTTAACGCTACCAACGTAGGCAACCAAACCGTCCACGTAGTACAATCACAAGGTGCATATTACTACCTCATGTCAATGACTATACCTAACACTTACTCGCTCATCGGACTCTTCCTAGGCGGTCTTATAGGCTTGCTCATTGCAATAGCTTACATAGAGGCAAAACATTCAAGCTAAATTTTTTTACTTTTTTTTCAAAATATTTATTCTACCTTGATGCCTTCTTTCTCTAGTGCTGTTTCTACGCCTTCTTCCAAGTCGATTATCCTCTTCACCAGTCTGTACATGTTTACATGTTTTCTTACTTCTACCTCTAGGTAATCATCATCATTTAATTTTCTCCTTATTATAACTTTTGAAGGCGTAATTAACAAGTAGTACCTATGCATATAGCTAGTTTCCATGCTTATTACAAGGTGTTTATTTACTTGGTTGTATTTTATGTAGAAGTCTTCACTCTTTACTTTCACTTCGTCATCTTTCTTTTTTGACCCTGAAACTGAAGTTAATTTTTTATATATCTTGTCCTTCCCGCTTTCACTCATATCTAGATACCCTCTTTAATATCTGAAGTTGTCTACAAAAATCTGGTTGTTCTTTTGTGACTGTGATGTAGACCCTAAAGCCGTCCAGGTGTACTATGTAGGTATTGTCTACTTCCAGTTCGCTAATATCCGTCTTGAATGTCTTACCGTCCATCTTAACTTTTATACCACTCGTGTTACTTCTACTCCTTGCCATTTTTACCCATATTTACCTTTTCTTTCCTTTCCTTATTATCTCTTTTCTTTCTTTTTTGATTTTCTCCACATTAATTATTCTGGCTTTTCTTTTCTTGTAGTCATAAATCATTTTCTTTATTTCTTCTTCAGATTTTCCTAGCTCTTTCATTGCACTAGCTTTTACAAATAATTTCTTCTGTTCTTCCAGTTGTGATATCATCATGCTAATGAGCTGATTTACTGAACCGAAGTCAGGTAGACCGTTTTGGACATTTTCCTCCATCATACTTCGTAATTTTTGTATCTGTCTATCTATTTCTTCTATTACACTGTCATAGTCCTTTTCCGACATAAGAAAAAATATATTAATTCGATGATATAAAAGTACATGTATGAGCGAAGAAAATGACCCAATAAAAGAGTTAGAAAATGTAAAGGAAGAAGAACAAACGGTAGACGAATTACCTCCTAGTGACGTCAGTGTGATACCTAGGGAAGAGAAAGAACCAAAGGAACTACTTGAGGAGCTTAAAAAACAGATAGTCCAGGAGTTAAAATCATATCAGGTTAATGAATTGTATTTCAAAGACCCTATTTCTAAGGTAGTCCTACAAGTTAAAGACGGTAAATGTGATATATACGCTGATGTGGATGGCAAGGTAATAGAAATTATGAAATATGCAGATGCTAACCCTTCACTATGGCGTTTATTCCTCGTCATGTTAGGTCATAAATTAAATGAAGTAAAGATGAAATATTTGGAAGCAAAAGCACTAAGGAAAAAGAAATTCCTTTAATACATTCAAAATATTTTTATATCCCTCTTCAATAATATAACATGAGCAATATGGATAGAAGGAGGACATATACTAAGGACTCATCTGACCTATACTACGAAAAAATGGTAAAGATGAGGCTAGGCTATGCTGGTCTCGAAGAAGCTAAAAGGATAGCGTTAAATATGACACAAGCTTGGCAAGACTCATTCGGTAATTTCTACGCTAAACTGCATAACAACAGATACGTGACTAGAATGGCTGAGACTTTAGCATCTGGTGGTATGAAGGGTAAAGCTATAAGGTATGTCAATTACGTTATAGAGAACCTACTTCTAACGGGTAGAGTCTCATATGGAGCAGTTAAGTCGAAGCTAATGAAGAACGGCATATCTGAGGTAGGTAGTGTTTACCTCATTGCATCAACTGCGTGTGCATCAACTACAATCCCAACAGTTACACAATTCTATAGCGAATATAACCCAACGCTTTTACAAGGACTTAAAGAGCTATGTCCTAGGATAGGTAACAGCTTTGACGAATTTATGGCTAATGGTGTTGCTGGAGATTTTGAGACCCTTTTCACTACATACCCAACACCTAATTTACCTAGAAGCACAGCGTACTATTACGTCACTGGTAGAGTCGCAGTAACATCAGCACAAGAGGGTACTGCTGGTGGTAAATACGAACACCCTGCAGGTGTAGCCTCAGTAACCGTAGATGAGGGTCAAGCCGTGAATAGGTTAAACTCAATATTAAATAATTTAAAAAGGTTAAGTGGTGAGTAATAAATGACAGTAGGTAGGAGATATTCAATTTCAAGTCTACCAAGATATTACATGAAGATGGTATCTAGGTACTTCTCAATTACTGCAGGTGCTGTAGCAGTTGAGACAGTAACTTCGGTACCTGGTGCTATTGACACTGCACAAGTTTCCGCGTTCACAGTAGCGTCAAACTGGGTAAACGGTTTCCATACATACAGTGAACTCAGGTACAAAGTCTTACCAATCCTAGCTAAGTACGGCGTCAATAGGAGCAACGCTTACATCTTTATGGCTGAGCTTCAACATGCATACAAACAACTGGTACAAAAGGACGTTACTACTGTTGATGAGATAGTTGATAGGTTCATCACTGCAATATGGGGTAACCAAGCTTCTCAAAGGCAAATACTTGACATACCCATAGATACCATGGCTAACATAGTCCAAGACTTGCTAGGACTCATCGGAATAAAAGCTACCGTAACTATACCTTCTTAAACCTGACTTAGTAAGTTAAATTCAATTATTTTTTTCTCTTTCATCTTTTTCTCCAAGTAGTTGTAGTCCTCAGTCCTTGGAATGTATATTACGAAACGGTTGGCATACCTTTGAACTCTACCTAGAAACACCATGTTATCGACTGTAATTACTATTGATGTCCTGTGGTATTCGTAAAGTATCTTGTTGTTCCTAGGAAAAATTATTATGCTATCATTTACTTTACTTATCCTTCCCTTCATTATCATCTTTCTTCTCCTCATTCTTCTTCTTCATTTCCCTCAATTTCTCTATCTCTTCAAGGTCAATCACGTCCTTATTCTCTGCACCCTGTTGTCCTCTCCTAGCGTTTCTTAACATATCCGCTAGGTACTCTTCCAACCCACCACCTGACCCAACACCACTCGGTACAACGCTAAGGAACTTCTTTACCTGCACTATCTGAGCGTAGCACGTCTGCAAATCCTGTACTGTTAGCCTACCCTTCACATGGTTTACATAAGCTGTAGCTAGCGTCCTTATATTGTTCTTTATTTCTTTGTTCTCTTCCTTCAGGTCTTCTATCTCTTTCTCTAGCTTGGCTATTTTTTCTAGTAATTCACTCCTCTCGCTCATAATTTCTTCACCATCTCCTCTACACTTTCAGCGTCCTCCTGATTGTATTTTACAAATTGGATGTAATAATACTTTCCTTCTATGCTAGCCTCAGTCCTCTTCATCTTAAATAACCTCAAGAAATTGACGTATTTCTTCTTTAGTTGTTGAGTCACTTTATTCATGATTTCCACAGCAAAGGGCATTAGCTCTATTACCATTACGTATTCCTCGTGAGTAGGTAATATTATGGACACTCTAATCCCGTATTTCTGTTCTATCAGTCTCTGTATTTCTATTGCTATGTTCTTATTTAATTTACCTGATTTATCTTGTCTGTAAACGAATAGCTTATTCCCCTTTATGTCTGTTACCGTATCGGGGTACTCTTTCTTTATTATCTTGTCTAATACCTCTTTTAACTTGTTGTATTCAATTAATATAGCAAATGAGAAATTAGTTAGCCTTACTATGTCTACTGGGATATCTTTCGTTGCCAACAAGTATATTATTAACGCGAAACGACTGGAAGGGTACTTTAACCCTACTTGTTTTTCCCATTCCTCTATATCGTTTTTCTTCTCATCTTCTTCTTTACTCATATGTATAATGTATTAATCAGACGTATTAAAAAATATTATATTAGCCTATGCCGTAGATATAATTGGGGAACAAAGTATGTCTCTAGCCTTAGGAAATCTATTCGGAGATTTCGCAAACTTTTTCGGTGCAGTGTTCAACGGTATAGCTAACCTTGTAACAGAGGGTATAAATGCTCTTACACCTTATATAGGATACATCGTTGAAGGTGGTGTCTTACTGAGCTTAGGTGTGTTACTCGGTAAGTCCATAAAGGCATTCACTAATGGATTACCATTCGTCAATAGCATCTTTGGAATCTTCAAGAGCGTAATACCTTAAGCTAAGTAATTTTTTATTTTTTTATTATTTCTAAAAACCTTTCTGTTATTCTCTTGTAGTGGTATTCTTTTACGTATTCTCCTCTATTCACTTCTTTCTTGTTTTCTAATGCATATTTCATTTTCTCGTAAGCGTCTTCCTTGTCCACGTTTACCATGTAACCTACGTGATAGGGGTTATCCTTCCATACACGTATGTAGCCGTTTGTCTTAATCCAATATACGTCTTCCTTACTAAGTGGTATATCAGTCCATGCACCGTCAGAAGGTATAATTACCGTCTTACCTAATGCTAACATTTCTAATACAGGGATTTCATACGCTCCACCTCTTACGGGGTATAGGAAGTAATCCATAGAGTTGTAATAAGAATAAAGTAACTCCTCAGTCATAAAGCCGAGTATGGGTACCACTATATTCCTTGAACTTTGGTCTATCATCTTGATTTTTGAGAAGAACTTAACGTTATTGTACTCCTTACTTATCCTATCTGCTACGTATAATGCTATGTCGTATCCTTTCCTTTCAGGCGAATGCTGTGAATAAAGCATGACCTTTTTTACTCCTTTGTAATTTAAATCTACATGGTTCATTTTCAAATATTTTCCTTCTGATATAGTTGGTGACAAGGCATGGGGTAACACTTCAACAGGACAGAGGAGTTTACCGAAAGCTTCCTTACTCCACCTGGACGGTGTTAGCAGTATGTCAGGGTTAAGGTCTTCCACTAACCGGAATGCCTTATCGCTGAGGCGTGTTGTGTCAGATACCTCAAACCCTACTACCATAGGTTTACTCACGCTTCGAATTTTCTTTATTTCTTCTATTGATATTGTAGGATGCCCTATGTCATGGAAGAACGTCCATACTAATAGTAATTCAGGCTTAAAGTTGTTAGCAATTATCATTTTCTTTTTCGGGTCTAGCAAATGGTCTACGAACAATACTTCGTTACCCGATTCCTTTAATCCTCTAATCAAGTACTGTAATTGAATTCCAAAGGAGATATTTGGCTTATTGCCAACTACCATTATCCTCATATGCATCTATGTTTTTATTCTCAGTTGCATATATTAAATTATGGCAGGGTTAGTATTTGGTGATATCAGCGGTGCAATTGTCAGTGGTCTGCGTAAACTAGTGAGTGAAATAACAATAGCGTTAAAGTGGATAAAACAAGCTATACTTAAGGCATTCCATTATATATCTCAAGGCATAAAGGAAAGTGTAAGGTATGAAAGGGCATTAACTACAACACTTCTTAACAATATTTCCCGTGATGAAAGAACTAGGAATGGCGTTATGTTTGCCTTACTGTTTGATTTCCTTAACATCAATGGGGTGTACTAATGAGCTTTATAATAAACGGTCTGGAGTCGGTAGGTTCTTCGCTTGACAACGTATTCGGGTCTTTTGGTAATGATATAGGTTCCGCAATAAATGGTATATTTACCGCGATACAAAAAGCAATAAACGATATAACTAGTGCAATTTCTTCATTCTTTGGTACAATAGGAAACGTATTTACAGAAATCTATAATTACTTAAATGACTTCTTTAAATCTGCTTCATCTGTATTTTCCAGTATAGCTAACACTTTTGAAAATGTTTTCGGTGATATAGTCAATATATTCAAGAACTTACCAAGTGAAATAGCCAATGGTCTCAATTTTATAGTAAAAGAAGTAGAAGCTGGAATAAACTACCTTAAAGGTGTATTTACTGGATTTTATGACGACTTTATATACGCTATTACGTCTTTTGGTGAAGATATAGTATACGCCATGTCTTACGCCTTCTCTTGGATAAGGTATGAATTCCAATTCATGTTGTATTACGTCTCGTCACACTTTCGTAACCTGATGGGGGGTTACATATTTGGTTTAATGGTAACCGACTTGATGAAAATGGAATATAAGGGCTTTGCAGATACACTTAAGGGTCTAGCATTTACATTTATTAAGTATAGTGTGACTGATATACTTATGCAATCCATAATAGGTTTCTACTCTAAGACTTCACGTATAACGAAACCAACCCCTCCGTCTCTACCCGCGTTCAGTGGTGTTAAGCTGTGAAGGAGCAGAAAGTAGTTACTCTAAAACCTAAGGAAATAGACCCTAAGTATGTCAAGCTTGAGTACGAGATACAACAAGTGAAAGAAACACAACTAAAGATGAACGAAGGCATAAACACAATCGCTAACGACTTTTACGTTGCTATAGACCGTTTCAACCGTTCTAAAGGCGAATTCATCGCTTTGTCATACCTCTTTTCCCTCGGTATTCACTCCTTTAGGATAGAGAAAGTCATATTAATGAAGCCGAACCACGTCATATACTATTTTTCGGTACCTAATTCGAAATACATTAAAATATTCACCGATATAACTGACGAATTCTTTAATGTGAATCACCACGAGTTTATCACGAAACAAAGTATGTACTGTGATATGGCAACAAACATAAGGGAATTGCTGAAGGAAGCACCTCCTAATATGAAAAGTGAAATTGAAAAGGAATTGAAGGAGGACGAAAAGGTATGCAACAGTTAAGCGTTTGTTGGGGCATAGGTGACATGCTGATGTGTGGTATGATAGAAGGTGTGCTAATAAACGATATGCCAACTCCACCCCAATACAGAAAATGGGAACTGGAGAGGACGGTTTATGACCCTAAAGAGGACAAGATATACCAACAAGTTAGGAGCGGTAATATAACAAAGGTGATAGTATGGTAAGTAACCCTGGTATAGACCCTTCATTAATAAAACAGAAGTTCAAACAAATTATCGACGAGTATAATGCACAAAGTACAAATAGCAAAGTAGAGATGACAGACCAAGGGATATTCTTCGTAATTAACGACGTACGTAATTACTTCAAGAATTTACCACGTAAAACGGAATTTGAAGCAAATGACGATTACATCACAATAAGAATACCTGTTGAAGAAATAATCAACATGTCCATGGAAAAAGGTAACACACCTGATTTAAAGAGCCTTGTAGGTGAACATCAGGTATTACAGGACAGTAACGGACAGATAAAGATAGTAATAAAGTTAAGGCTTTAGACAGTTATTTCTATTAAGACTTGTCTACCTTTCTTGAACGTTATAGGGCTTACTCCAGTTATACTTAAGATGTCCAACCCGTTTACAGTCCTTAACACGAGTTTGTTAGCTACAAAGTCGTTTGATAGTGTACCGCCTATGGTAAGTACACCATTAGATATGTTGATAATAGAGATGGGGATACCGTAGCTTTGATTGACGTTTGAAGTAGTGTTTATCAAGTATATTTTTCCTAGTGTGAAGCCTGACTTACCTGCGTAGACGGGGTTTCCAGCTAGAGCGTTTCCTATGTAGTCGATCAGTTTGGAAGCGTTTACGCTAGCAGTTGAAAACGGCGATACTGATATGTTTATGTTATTTAGCTGTATCGTTATTGTAAATGTGTATAAATTACCTTGTGTGATACTATAGCCTTGTGTAACTTGGAAATAGTATTTCAGCACACCGTTGTAATAAGAACCTACTAACTCTGACGCTATTGACGTGGTACTCGTTGCCTCAAACTCGCCTGTGATTGTGAGTACACCGCTAGAGTAAGACACTTGGAGGTCAGCTACTGTAACTATTTGGTTTCCATTACTGTCTAGAAGTGTTACCCTGTTTATGGGTAACAACTTGTTTTGGAAAGATGGGGTAGTATTCGCTAGTGATGATAGTAATTCATTAGCAAAGCTAGTTGTAGCTGAATTAGAACTCATTTACATCATCATGGAACGTATTTTACTCCATAGTAAGATATACCGTTTTGTGTACTACCTGACACGCTAAAAGACCCTGTTGAGGAAGTTGTAGTAGAATTTATTACCACGACGTCATTGCTATAGTTATCCTCGTAGCTCCTCACGCCAACCAGGTAAACCGTAGCTCCACTTATGGCATTACCTGAAGTTTGGTCTATTAACGTCCCGCTAGCTGATACCGTAGACCCTGATACGGTCACTGTTACATTTTGGAACTTAGGAGTTTGTGTTAATAGTACCTGATACACCGTAAACGTTACTGAAGAACTGTTTAATTGTGTGTTTGACGCTACTACATAACCTGAGGACGACACTGCTATAAACGGTGTGCTAAGTGACGTAGATAGTATTCCACCAGTCTTAGGGTCAATGGCGTAGACATAACCTGTAGAATTGTTAGACCCTGAAACTAGAAAAACCCCGCTAAACACTGCCATTTGATAGGGGTCTATGTTAAGGTTTGTAAATGAATATGTATACTGTACTGACCCAGTGTTTATATTATACATACCTATATAAACTGAAGGCGTACTAGATGTATAACCTATAGCTACGTAGTAATTGTTGTTGTAATAAACTATGCTAGCCTTAGTTGATATTATATTTCCAGTAGTAGTTAAAATGTTAATTACTGTTCCTGTTGTCGTAGGAGACGCTGAACTAGGTGGGGTACCAGTGTTACCACTATTCAGGATGGAAGATTCAGCGAATTGCCATAATGCTCCTGATGTACCACTTGGCTCATCTAACGGTATGTAAACTTGACCATTGTAAAGCACCATATTGCATTTATAAA
>Ga0208447_100180_pt1 | contig 11093 bp, 25 predicted proteins | sample BED_Slide_host_7_FD_187139 | JGI IMG/M metagenome (GOLD analysis project Ga0208447, IMG submission 187139) | Extremophilic microbial mat communities from Yellowstone National Park, USA - BED_Slide_host_7_15 (SPAdes) (version 2) | ecosystem: Environmental > Aquatic > Thermal springs > Hot (42-90C)... | reverse complement strand
GACGTGGCAAAAGTTTGTGACAGAGAAATAAATCTAGATACAGAAGAGGAAATTAACAACTTTATAGAAGCTATAAGAAAAGAGAATATTGATGAAAAATTAATTAAAAAAGCTTTATTGTTAAATGGAAAAAGTATTGTATTTAACATGCAAACTACCCTGCACTTACAGACGTGGTCTAGTGTGAGAAAAGATGACATGTTTTTGCATAATTAGTAAAAGCAATTCTATCATGTGTTTTCCCATTGCAACAAACTTTTAATGTGTTGTTTCAATATATTAAATAAATGCATAAAACAAACGTGAATATAACTGGGAGTAAAATAGAACTACTAAAAGATGACAACAAAGAAGTAATTATAAAAGGCAATGTAGAAACTATTCTTATAAAATCACTAGAATTAGACAATGTAGAATATTTTTATAAAATGGACGAGAAAATTGATTTTATTATTAAATTATATGGTGAACAATTGCGTATTATAGGTTGTGATGAAAATGAAGTAGTAATAGAAGGTAAACTTGATTCTATCTCATATAAAATACCAGAAGATATGAAAAAAGATGGCTTTTTAACAAATGTAACATACAAGTATGTATGAGACCTAGATTGAAAAGACAGATTATATTAACCTACAACAAATGTAAAACCAACTATTTTTCCTCTTTCAATTTGTAAATTAATTTTTCTAGCATACTTTCTTCTATAATAATATCACGAGGTTTTATAATAAACTTTTTTATTTCATTATTATTCTCTATATTTCCTTCAAAAGAAATAATATCACCTCCTATTTTTACATTGTTCCCCACAAGAAACTCTTCAACATACAATGAAAGACGATTATATCTTGGATTACCATGAAAAGTAATCCAAACCTTGTCCTTATTTTTGACTTCAAAAACGGTTGAATTATTTCCTTGTAAAATAAAATATATTTTATCTATAAAACCTTCAATTGTTATTTCGTCTTTTTCTTGTTGTTTTAAAACAAGGTTTGTACCTATTACACTTGCTGTTAACTCCATCATTGCAAAAGAATATATACACCATACATTTAAAAGTTTTGTGATGTGATGAAACCATTGTATCTCTCCGCAAAATTTAAATGCACAATTTCATAATATATTGTGGAGAGATACCATGGTAAGCAAAATAAACGATTATACACTAGACGACATGGATTTTTTAATATTTTTAACAGTAGGTAAAGAACCCTGTGAAAGCCCAAGAGTACATCGTATGGTTTTTCTGCTTTCAAAGATATTGAATATGCAAACAGACTTCATCGTTTATAAAAACGGTGTATATTCGGAAACACTAGCAGAAAGGTTAAATTCCAATTCAAAGATGCAACTTTTAACCAAAAGTGGTAAAAAATTCATGTTGACAGATGAGGGTAAAGAAATATATAAAGAAATATTGGAAAAATTGAAAGAAGATAAAGACAAGGATGATACACAACTTGTTGAAATATTAAATGAATTATACAAAATACCTACAGAAGGTTTAACAAAGATGATAAATTTTTTATATTTTGATGGAACTTTTTCAGACAAAAATGATAAAGAAAAATTTAATGATCGTTTTAAAGTAGAGAGAAATGGTAATGATATAATAATTGATCTTTCATAATCTTTTTTAAAAAAGTTTTTTGAAATATTTTCTAACAATGTGACTTTTCCATTGTGTATTACAGTGGTATTTTACACTGTTACTTTACTGTCTTAATACAAGAAAGGTAAAAATATAAGAATTGATCTATTATTAAGTCCTTAATAAAGGGACTTTCAAAATATTTATGAACCTTGCTATCAACTAGGTGAAATTTCCCTCTTTCAGTATGATATTTTGATATAAATAGATGTGTATCTTCATGTTCTATAACATAGAAATCACTATCACTATTACTTAAAAAATTTGTTACTTCATTTTTACCTGAAAAAATATATCTATTACCTTTTTGGTCTAATATTATTGTTTTTTGACTTCTCATGGATTTCACCCGATATTTTACAGTGTTATTTTACACTGTTACTTTACTGTGTTAATATACACTGTTATTATATAATAATAACATTTTTTTAAAAAAAAACATTTTGCCATATTATTTTTTATGTATAATTATCTTGTTATCTATCAAAATAAATCTTTTTATAAGAAAAGTTTATATACCACGATAACATATATTGTATTGTGCAACGTTGCACTTTTTTCCAAGGGGGTGAATATTAAATTATACCCCCTTGGGTAGACTATGCACTTATTTTTTATTATTTTTTTTTATTATTTTTTTTACACCCGTTTTCTACCCCACAAAAAACAAATTATATTTTCTGGGTATTACTGGAAAGTAACGCATGATTCGTTTCAATAGTGACGGTATACACCTCTTTATAATCACATGTTTAATTTCGAACTTTCTTTGAACTATACGTCTGATTTGTAATTTTCTCCTTTTCTTTCAAAAGTTACAAGTTCTCCAAAGTTTTCCATAACCTATTTAACTCTTTCACTTTCTCTTTCTCCCTTCTAGTATCATTCATGGGTTTGAACTTGTTCTTTTCATCGTCGTTCACCTTGTTTAATTGTAACCACTTCACCCATGCTAGCATCTTCATCCTAGGAATCCTCATTTCTAGATTTACTTTGTGATTAATATGATTAATAAAAAACCTCGTTCTCAAACTGTAAGAAAACCAATCTGGTATATCATTGCCTAACAACACTATATTCAAGGATCTTTCTACAACAATGTCCCTACCCCATAACCCATTAACCATGATGTGCAAATTTTTGATAAACCACGTTGGTGGTTGTGTTTTTTCTACTTCATCAAGGACTAACCTCCTTGATGTAAAAATAAGACCTCTATTACCGTTTTTATAATTCATAATCAACTTTGACTCCGATGGTACATTAACAAGGAAATGACCATCGAGCAAAGAATTAAAAAAGAATGTGGTCTTGAATGTAGAAGGTGGAGATATTTCAAAGTAGTTGACATTGCCTATTAACGGTAATAACCGCATCATAAGTAGTTCCTTGGTTTTATCATCCTCTGCAGTCCACCCTTTGAAAATTTCCTCTAGTGAAGGTTTCATTGGAGGAATTCCTTCAAAGTTCCCTGTTAACCATTCCTCTGTAGCTTCCTTGGTTGTCACCACTGTTTTAATACCATCGTATGTAACAATTTTATAAAAATTATTTGAATTATATTTATTATTAGGAACCCCTTCAAGGAACCCTTCGGTGTTATCCAATGGTTCTAGGAATAATGCTTTATGCATTGTTATTACACCTTGCTTCTTAACAGTGTACTCAAATACCGTTCATCAACCTTGTCAAGAACGGAACTCACTTCCCATAATGTTTTTGTATATTCATCGTAAACAGTAAGTTTGTTACCGCCATCTTTTAACTCTTCTTTTTTAACTATTTTTAAACCATAATCCTTTTTCCTTGAATTCTTACTTTTTACATTTTTAACTTGGGTTTTCATTTTTATTTTCACCCGATAAAAAACGATTAATTAAAAATAGATAGGAAATCATCTATTGCCTTTTTAAGTAGTTCTAAATCACCAGTTTTCTTCATATCCGTAGTGATTTTCCATTTAAATAAACCTTTTTCAACGATAACATAAAATTCATCTTTAAGATGTAAATCTCTATAGCCAGTGATGAATTCTTTTCGTCTTTTTTTACACCATTTTGAAACAACTTTTACTGCTTTGATTGTTTCCTTATCATTACTTGAAGAAAATAATAATTGACCATTTTTATAATGTATAACTACCTTCATTGGGTCATCACATCGTTAAATTTCACAATTTCTAAATTCCTTCTGTAAATTAATGATGGTGTAACTATATACCTGTCAGGTGTAGTTTTTAATTCTTCATTAGTAATAAGGTAACCATCATCTCTCTTATACAATTTTGCAGTCTTTTGTGAAGGTATTACCAATAACTTTTCATCATAATAGTTAGCAAATGTAACACCATACAGGTTATATATGTTTAACTTGTTTTTCTTACCTTCTACATATGGTTCAAACTCTTTTTCAAAATATTGTAAAGAGTCACTTTTATCACTTTTTTGATAAGCAAAATAAAATCCGTTATGTGAAAACCACCACCCAGAGGAGGTTTTCCAACCATGTATATTTAAAGGCGATACTATACCACTAGTCGCATATCTTAAATGTATGTGAACAAACGTTGTGTCTTCTCTTATATTTGTTTCAAGAAACTGTAAAAAATGTTGACCATTAAGCGTGCGAAGAGTGTAGTAGTTCCTCTTTTTGGGATATTCGTATCCTATAAAACAGAAAAAACCATCTTTATTAAATTCCATGTTTTCTTTTACAATTTCTATTATTTCTTTTTTATTTATTTTATTAGTGCTATCATGTAGCACTACCATGTTGAAACACATTTTGGTTTCACCCGAAAAAAGGAACACCTTCTTTCTTTTTACTCTTATACCGCTTCTTTTTCATCTCCCTCGAAAATTAATAGTGTTTTGTTATCAAATTTTAGAAATAGTCCTTCTGAAATTTGAAAAAGATCCTTGTTTACTCTTTTTAAATGTTTTTCTAGTGTTTCCATAATGTACTTATATGCTATTTGTGGATATGTTTCTTCTAATTCTATGTAAATTAACTTTTTCATATTTTTCACCATGGGCTTTTCACCCGATAAAAGAGTAATAAAAAAGAAAACTTTAATCTTCTATATTTTCTCTAGATTCTCCATGAGTAATCAAGTAATATGTATCTGATTTTAATGTTATTGTATTTTCGCCATAATCTATCGATTTTATTTTAACTTCCGTAGGATTACGTATATATATAAGATATGATGTACTAGGAATAGAATATAATTCGACAGTATGTACCTCTTCTGAAAATTCTATATCGTCAATGTAAACTGCTAGAGTCCTTGTGTCTTTAACTTTAAGGTTTTCCGTAACTTTTGGCGGTGGTACTTCATAAATTTCTAGGTTTCCTTGGTTAAAGGTTAATGGAAATTGATATATTTGTCCCTTTACAAAGTAATCATATGCTTCAAAACCGTAGTTGTCATATGATATTAATAATTTTGAATCTGTTAAACCATAACTCGATAAAGTATTTGATATAATGTCTTTCATATCACTAAAGGATCTAACAAGTTTCTTTCTCGATAGTAATGAGAATCTTGGTTTCATTGGTATGTAATATATCCCAGCGACCTCTTCCATTTTTTCTCCATTAATTTTTAAACATCCATTGAACGTCATACCACTTCTAGAAAGGTACTTCTTACAATCCACTGTATTGTTTGGCATTAACGAAATTTTAGTAACATAACCATTTAAATGTTTTATCATAAACACATTTGGTAGATACTTTAAATATTTTAAAATTTTTGTTTCATACAACATTTTTACCACCTTTTTATCTATTTGAAATAAACACGGTACATACCTGTTGCAACTTGCTCATAGTCCGCTATACTTGGGTCGTTAATTCCTATTACACCGAAAGAACAACCGAACGATACTAACTCCATTCCATGGAAAAGACCGAAACAAACTTTTGAGTCTTTTTCATTTTTTCTATTTACCATTTGTTTTCACCATGGGTTTTTCACCCGATAAAAAACCATTTTTAAATTATGTAAAATAGTCAAGCACTGTTAGTTTCCTATGTCTTTTTAAATAGTCAAATATTGTTAGGCAAATTTCCGTTTTTACATCTTTCTCGTCAATAACAGATGCAGTTGATGTTCTCGTTTTGCATTTTCCTCTGTTATATATTAACCCCATGTAGAAATCCTTGAACCCAAGACTAATTTCAAATCCACTTGGTCTACCAGTTTGCAAATCTACATAGAGTTGTGCTACCAAAGAACTCGTTAAAAGGGAATGTAAAGCAATATCACCACGAAAATGACGTCTTTCCTCTTCTATAGAATTTTCCTCTTCTACGGTAACTTTTTCATTATTGAAATCTATTGCCATTTTTGTTAATCCAATTATCATATTTGCCATTTCCGTTACTGCTTTTTCTTCTTCATTTTCTTCTTTTTTCACATCATGATTTTCTCCATTCATGTTTTTCACCCGATAAAAAATAAAAAGGAATTCATCTTTTTACTTACCATTCATCGTCGTCTTCATCATCTTCTTCTTCTTCTTTACTATATTCTTTTTTTAATTCATCGAGGATACCTCGTAACTCTTCTTGTAGACGTTTTTCAACATATTCAAAGGATTTTCCATCTTCAAGCAACTTACAATTTTTCTCTACTTCTTCTGGACTATCTCCTAGATACCAATCGTCTTCCAAGAATGCTGTTGAATCATAGTGGTTCTCCATGCATGTTAATATATCGTCACCGCTGATGTTATCACAATAGTATACCACATGATTAAGTATTATATCTACTAATCTCTCGAGTTCATCTTTATTTTTTGGAATATTTTGACTATTTTCACTCATTTTTTTCACCAAGGGTTTTTCACCCGATAAAAAATAGTTATGACTCTTCTTCTCTTATTTTTTCTACTACTTTTGCTAATTCTTGTGTAATACGATCTGCAACATAATCATCATCAGTAAATATTGAATCTTCATATTTATCAGAAATACATTCTAACTTCTCCTCTTTCTGCATCTTATTGCAGTAGGATTTTATCTCGTTAATTTTTTTACTTATTTCTTTTTCAAGTTCTTCTTTATTATCTGGTATATTTTGTTCTATTCTTCTTAAATACCATTCTTCTGTGTCTTTCATAATCTCTTTCAACTCTTCCGCAACACGTTTTTCTACATATTTTTGCACATTTCTATCTTCTAATACTGGTTTGTAAAAATTAGCTTCTTCTCTTCTATCAGCAAAAAAGTCTGCATCAATTCTTTTTGGTAATGTTATATAATAGCTTTCAAAACATCCTAAATAGTCAGTTTCTTCATCTGTTTCACATATAAAATAGATTGTTCCAATTACTTTTTCAACTATATCTTCAAGTTCATCTTTAATATTTTCTATATTTTGGTTATCTTCGTTTATTTTTTCACCATGGGCTTTTCACCCGGAAAAAAGTGTGAATTATTGACATTTTTTTATAAATCATTGATAAAACTTTTTAGTTCTTCTTTTAAACGATTTACAACATATTTAAATTCATTTTTATCTAATGAATTGTCTTCCAATAGATTCCAAACTTCTTCAGGATCTGCATTTATTCCTTCATAATATTCTTCTAGACATGTTAATGTATCTTCGTCTTCGTCAGTTTGGCAGTAAAAATTTATCCTACCCATTATATCATCTATTACATTTTCAAGATGTTCTTTATTTGGTATATTTTCGTTTTGACTATTTTCACTCATTTTTTCACCCAAGGGCTTTTCACCCGTTAAAATAAAAAACTTCCTTATAAAAGGTGTACACCCTCTTTCAAAAAATTATGGGTGTATGTGGATATATCTTTCTTCATTTTCGAATAGTTCTGGGTTTTTCATCAATGTGGTGAAATAGTAATATTTTAAGTATTTAAAGAACCTTTCTACAAAGTAGTCTTCATGTTCTATAAATATATCTCTTTCATAACCTTCCAGTTTGTTTCTCAAGTATTTTTTCAATTCTTCAATATCATCTTTAAACCCAATAATAGTTTCTCTATATGCTGTTAATTTATTTTCTGGAATTTGGTTAATTAATTCATTTAATGCTCTATCAACATGATCTCTGTTTACTACTTTATCTTCCCAATATTCATCTTCTATTTTTTTCGCTATTTCTTTTAATTTTGTATCCAAATAAAAAAATTCCCATGGTTCCCTAGTTCGTATATCTTCTGAAGACATTTTGGGTATTCACCCGTTAAAAAAAGAAAAGGTGGTAACTCCTACATCTTTGAGTAAACTGCAAGAAGAGTCTCTTTTATTTCTTTTGTAAACCTTTCCAATTTGCATATATACATGAGTGCAACATATTCATATACACTTTCATTTTTTAATATATCTGGGTTTATGTGTCTTCCTATTTCTGTGTCTCCAAAAAACCAATTGTCATTCAAAAGTTTTGAAACATCATAGTGATTCTCTAGACACATTAAATTATTTTCCAGACCTATATCATAACAATAATCTACTACTCTACTAAAAAGGGTATTAACTATTTGATTAAGTTCTTTTGTACTTACTTGATTTTGCGATTCCATGGGTATTCACCCGTTAAAAAGAAAAGGGAACACTTCACTCTATCCATACTTTATCAATAAAGTAGTACATGTTCTTATTTGTCCAAATCCTAGTATAAAACACGCTAACTTCTACATCTTCGTTATTTTGGTACTCATCGACCCCCAAGTAACTTTTACGTTCGTATGTATCATCTTCTATAGTTTCCCATGAATCAATTAGAGAGAACTTCGAACCAGTTATTAATTTTCCTAATTTATTATATTCCTCTTCTGATAGTTCCAATGGATCTTTCAACCATATTTCATAAGCAAGTTTTCCATTATCATCTTCTAAAGTGATTGTTTCTAATTCTGTGTTTTTCTTTTCAAGAAATTCTTTTATTTTTTCAAGAACTTCTTCCATTTGGGTTTCACCCGAAAAAAAACTAGAGACGCAACTTTTCTACTTTTGCAACTGGAACTTTTTCATTTTTAAATTCCCTTTCCGTAGTTTCTTTTATCATTTTTCGTAGTGCTTCACTACGGTTAAGACCGTACTTTTGTGCATATCTATCAAGTTGCTCTAATAAATCTTCTTCTATTTTGAATGAAGTTCCTTTCATTTTGGGATCTCACCCGTTTACATATTACAAATAAATTTTATTCTTTTCTTTCCTCTCTTTTAATTCTTTTATTATACTTTCCCTAGCTATTTTTCCCAATTGGTTTATTTCCCTATTGTACATTAACAGTTCATCGGCATCTTTTATTTGGTATATGTACGGTGTGTACCACATCTTCTTTAGACCAAGCTTTTCGAATTGTGACACTATTTTTTCAAATTCGCCTCTATCCAAGGCTACTTCTATTTTTACTTCTAGACTTTCCACATATCCTTTATATTTTTTTATCAAATTGTTTTTAAATTCCAAGAAGTGTTCCTCTAGCTCCGTAACCTTCCTAGTTGAACTATAAAAGATCGCATTTGCAATCTCATCCGTGATCTCTTTTCCATCTTTTGTATATCTGCAATTTTTGAAAAGATGGGGAAAGAAATACCATGGTTTATCATATTGTACAGTCATGAGAGGTATTCTCTTTATGACTAATAAAGGTCTCATTTTTTCACCCGAAAAAAAGAAAAATTTACTCTGTTAAATCCCAAAATATATCTTCACATATCTTTTTATCTATTTGTTTTTCATGAATGTCAAATCCCTTGTTCTCTGTTAATTTGCAAATTCCCTTTTCATACACCAAGTGTACATTGGGAGTTTCGTTAGTCAGTGTTATATCAAATCCTGTTGCTTCCGCCGTCAAAAAATTAAAATAAATTTGTATGTTTGATGCACTAGATAAAATACCATCGTGGTTTTTATTAAGTTCTTTTTCTATTTCATTTAATTTTTCTGTTAATGCTTTTTTGTTTTCCATGGGTTTACACCCGATAAATAAAAAATGTATACACATGTCTTTTTACAAATTCATCATTCTCCATGTGGGCGAAGTAAACCCTTTTGGTGGATTATCATAGGGAATCCAGTAATAGAAACCCTGACCATCGTAATCGTAAACTGCTTCTTTCATGAATTTTTCAATGCTTTTGAACGGTTTTCGTTTTCTAGAGCCTTCTACATAGTATTCAACTTCTTTGAAAAATTTTGCATCTATACAAATTCTAAATTTGTCATCATTAATAAAATCCTTTATAGAATGAATTCTATATTTTTCCGTTTCTTTGTCTATTCTATCCAATAATCTTAAAATTTGTTTTTTATTCATGGGTTTTCACCCGTAAGAAAGAAAAAGAGAAAATAAATTATTTGTTTTTATATTCGTAGTTCCAAATAAATATTACTGTATCTTTTTTTACATGGTTTATAATAATATTATCATAGTTTTTATCATAAATACAGTAATATTGATTATTTTCTAGATCGTAACTACCAAGTAGGTATCTACCTGTTTTACTAACATCAAGGTGCCATGTAATGTAGTCCAAGAGCGTTTCTTTATTTTCGTTTCTTTTATTCATGGGTTTTCACCCGAAAAATAATAAATAATATAAGTATGCTTATAAAAAATAATTACTTATTTTTGTATCTATCATTCCAAAAGTACATTATGGTGTCACTGTATGAAGAATTAGCGAAAGGATGGTCTTCGTACTTATCAAAAATGCAGTATCGGGTGTAGCCATTCGCATCGTAAGTTCCTAGGACATATCTTTTACTCTTACTCGTATCTATTATTTTTAAATCATAAATGTGCAACTTACCCCTCATGGTTTATCACGTTTTTATTTATTATTTATTATTATAAATCTGTATCTGTGATTTTCAATGCTTCTGTGATTATAAAAATTGGTGAAAGGTCATTGTTAGTTAATGTCTTTATTTTGTCTAAAATTTTTGATATTTTTTCATATTTGTCACAGTTTTTCCTATCATTTTCGCAATCATAATCTAACTCATATTCCATTCTTTCGAAAAACGCAATAATGTTGCTAATCTTTTTTTGGTATTCATTATATTCCTTTTCTGCTTGATGAAGAAGCTCCAAGAATTTTATTGTTTGTTTCTCATTCAAAATTTCGAATATATTTTCCATTTTTTCTATATGTGTTTCCATGGGTTTTCATCCGTTGTAAAAAATCTAAAATCATTCTTTTAAATAAACTTTTTGCTTTTTCTTTCCTGTTTTTGGATTTATTTCCTCTCTTATTTCTATAAGACCCTTTTTCTCTAAATTTGCTAGTCTCTCTTGAATAACATAGTAATATTTATCTGCATGAACAAAATTGTTTATTATGTCTTCTTTCCACACTGCTTTCCCATGTTGTTCTATAAAGTATATTAATTCTTTTTCTTTTTCTCCTAACCTTATTTTTACATTTTGTTTTCGCATTGGGTTTT
>Ga0208447_100170_pt1 | contig 11457 bp, 10 predicted proteins | sample BED_Slide_host_7_FD_187139 | JGI IMG/M metagenome (GOLD analysis project Ga0208447, IMG submission 187139) | Extremophilic microbial mat communities from Yellowstone National Park, USA - BED_Slide_host_7_15 (SPAdes) (version 2) | ecosystem: Environmental > Aquatic > Thermal springs > Hot (42-90C)... | reverse complement strand
AGTTCAGGATACTCCTAATACTCTTGTTTTCTGATGATTTATTCTATCTAAAAGATTTTCTACTTAAACCGGTACAACCGCTTATTAATATAGATTTATTTTCAAGGAGGTGATTTTGGGTCTACCGAGAAGGAGGAGGTTTACAGGACGTTGAGGGATGAACTGGAGGAGGTCAACGTCCTGGCCTCACACTACGCTGACAAGGCAATAAACGACGCTTACTCAGTGCTGAAGGGTTGGAGGAGGAGGGCTGAAAAGGGGCGAGCTTCACTGAGGAAACCCAGGTTGAAGAAGGTTTACGTAAGGGTTAAGTCTACTCTGAGGAAGGTTGAGGGCGAGAACGTAAGGATAACTGTAAAACCTTACCAGTACTTGACCTTCTCCTGGTCTCACTCCTGGTTCTCAAGGAGGGTCAAAGGGTTAGAACTGGGTGAGCCCGTGATAAAGGAGGACAAGGTTCACCTACCATTCCGTTACAAATTACCCTGGTTTACTCCCCTGGACTTCCTGGCAATCGACAGTAACCTCTACACGCTGGACGCTTACGACGGCGAGAAGTTCGTCACGTTTTCCTTGAGGGAGTTGTACAGCCTTAAGTACGGGATGGAGTTGAAGAGGGGTGAAATACAACGTTTTGCTTCAAAGCACGGTAGGAAAGGGGAGTTGTTGTCGAGGAAGTACTCCCACCGTGAGAGGAATAGAGTTAGGGACTACGTTCACAAGTTTGTGAACCACTTGCCGGAGATGTATCCCGTGACTACGTTCGCTGTTGAGAAACTGAACAAACAGTCGATGTTCCAAGACGCTGACGAGGAGTTGTCTAAGAAGATTTCAAGGACTGTATGGAGGTCGATCCACCGTGTGTTGAAGTACAAGGCCCCACTATACGGTTCCCTAGTTAAGGAGGTGAACCCTCGCCTCACTTCCAAGTCCTGCCCCAGGTGTGGACGGGTTTCCCGAAAGGTCGGCGGGACTTTTCGTTGTGAGAGGTGTGGTTTCACCCTGGGCAGGCAGTTGAACGCGTCCCTGAATATCTTCCTCAAGATGTGCGGGTTCCCCCACCTCTTTCTCACTGGGAGTAGGTGGGTCGGGGTTACCCCGCTAAGGGGGCGGAGGGGTGTGAACGGGTTTCCCCGTGACCCGGTGAAGCCCAAGGGCTGAGGATTAATATTAAATACTATGAAATCCTATGAAGCCCAAACCCCTCTGGGGACTAAGCCGTCGTTAGAGGCCCTCAAGAGGTGCGACGTCCTCCTGCTTCTGGGCACCTCATTCCCCTACACCTCCTTCCTCCCGGAGAAGGCCAAGGTGATACAGGTGAACGTGGATCCGGCGAACCTGGGGAAGAGGGTGAGGGTAGAGGTAGGGTTGGTGGGAACTGTGAGGGGGTTCCTCTCGGCGGTCAAGGATAGGATCAAGGAGAAGGGGGACAAGTACTATTCACACCTAAAGGGGGCAAAGGAGGACTGGAGGGGGAACTGAGGAAGGTAGAGGAGTCCGACGCCAAGCCACTCAAGCCACAGAGGGTTGCCAAGGTACTCTCCCGTAAAGTGGCTGAAGACGCCGTCGCCGTGGTGGACACGGGCAACGTCACCATGTAGGGGGCGAGGCACTTCAGGGCATCGGGGAAGCAGACCTTCGCCTTCTCCGCCTGGCTAGGTTCCATGGAGATAGGCGTCCCAGGGGCAGTTAGCGCTTCCCTGGCGTTCCCGGAGAGACAAGTGGTGGCCCTGGTGGGGGACGGGGGTTCACCATGACTATGGGCGAGGTGATCACTGCCGTCAAGTACGGGAGGCCGATCAAGGTCGTGGTCTTCAACAACTCGAAGTTGGGGATGATAAAGTTTGAGCAGGAAGTCATGGGTTACCCAGAGTGGGGAGTCGACCTACAGCCCGTGGACTTCGCCTCGGTGGCCAAGGCCATGGGAGGGAGGTTCGAGAGTGAAGGAACCTGGGGAGTTGGAGAAGGGGGTGGAGGAGATGCTGGGCCACCGAGGTCCATACGTCCTGGACGTGGTCGTAGACCCGAACGAAAGGCCCATGCCGCCCAAACTGACCTTTAGAAAGGCGAAGAACTACATCATATCGATATTCAAGGAAGTGCTTGAACCCACGTGAGGTCGCTAGGTCTCACCGCTGGAGGACCCCCACCAGACTGACCCATCGCGCGGGGGCCCCTCAGGGGACGACTATCTGATCTCCGGTTGGCTACCAGAAGAGGCGGAGCCGACTCCCAGTAATCGCGTTGCTCCGAGCCCTAAGGTGTCCGCGTAGGCCCTATCTGCTTGAGGCTCTGGGGGTCTACGTGATGAACTCACGGGGTTCTATCTGCCTAAGGGCTGGGCTAGTGGAAAAGCGATTTCCCTACAGTTAGCGTCTACAGGAAGGCCCGCGGAGCTTAGGTATTACGAGCGGGGATCGGCAATTCCTGGCATGAATTCGAAAACGCTCGAGTGGACCAAACCCCAGCTCGCTAAGTGAGGGGTGAAAGCGTTCTACTTGAGCGTCAGTTTTTTTACGCCCTGGGGACAAGAGTAGCGCGAGATGAGGTTCTCCTCCCTGTCTTACTTCGAGAAATGGTTTGTGATGGGTCTGATAATAGGGGTCGTGGCGGGTCTAGGTGCCTTGGCCTTCTACTTCTCCATTAGACTCTTCGAGTTCCTGTTCCTCTCTCACCTAGTGCAACTGCAACTCCCGAGACCAGTCGGAGAGGGAGGATCGGGCAGTTACGCGTTCGAGGTGGGGAGGTACTACCTGATCCCCGTCTCCGTGATGTTGGGTAACACGTTGTCTGGGCTCATCGTTTACACCTTCGCTCCCGAGGCCGAGGGCCACGGCACTGACGCAGCGATAAACGCCTACCACAATCTACAGGGGAAGATCCGAAGGAGGGTGATCCCTGTCAAGACGATAGCCTCAGCGATAACCATAGGTTCTGGCGGCAGCGCAGGGAGGGAGGGCCCAACTGCCCAGATCGCTGCTGGTATAGGTTCAGTCCTAGCTGACCTGCTTAGGCTCTCCCCTGAGGACAGGAGGAGGGCAGTAGCGGTGGGGATAGGAGCGGGGATCGGGACCATATTCAAAACTCCCATAGGAGGGGCGATCTTGGCGGCCGAGATCCTCTACAAGAGGGACCTCGAAGCAGAGGTCATTTACCCCGCTCTAGTTGCCTCGGCTGTGGGGTACTCCATATTCGGGTCAGTGGTCGGCTTCGAACCCATATTCGGGTACTACAGCTCCCCTTTCGACCCCCTCAGGCTCCCCATGTACGCTGCCCTGGGAGTCCTCGCTGGCTTGCTGGCTAGGCTCTACGTGAGGACTTTCTACGCGGTCTCGTCGTTCTTCAAGTCGCTCAAGGTTACGGACTATGTGAAGCCCCTCCTAGGCGGGGCAGTGGCGGGGACCCTGAGCTTAGCCTTCCCAGAGGTCATGTCCACGGGCTACGGCTGGGTGCAGTTGCTCATGTACCAATCGCTCTCGAGTTTCCCGACCTTTGGGCTCCCGGTGGTCCTGATCGTGGTGATCCTCCCCCTAGTGAAGATCCTGGCGACGTCTTTCACTATAGGCTCTGGGGGGAGCGGAGGGGTATTCGCGCCTGGCCTCTTCATAGGCGCGTCCCTGGGCGCTTCCGTGGGGTTGGCCATGGGCTTCCTTTTCCCATCGGTAGTCCCATCCATCGTCCCATTCGTGATCGTGGGCATGATATCGCTTTTCGGCGCTGCTGGCAAGGCGCCCTTAGCCGTCCTAGTCATGGTAGTGGAGATGACAGGGAGCCTGCAGCTCCTCCCAGGGGCTATGATAGCCGTGGCGATTTCCTACCTAGTATCGGGGAGCGACAGCATATACAAGTCCCAGGTCGTTAACAGGAGGGAGTCACCAGCACACAAGAGCGAGTACGAGAGGCCAATCCTCGCGTCCATTAGGCTCAGCGAAGTTCCCCTCAGGAACTTCTCGTTGAGGGAATCGGACGACGTGGATAGGGCCAGGGAGATCATGAAGGAGCTGGGGGTTTTCTCCGTTCCAGTAGTAAGTGGTTCCGGGAAGTTCCTCGGGTCCGTCTACCTGCAGGACATCGACTGGCGTAGAGGGTCTGTCTCGGAGTTCGTCGTAAGGGGATCTCCCTCTGTTCGACCTACGTCTACGGCTGAGGAGGCCCTGGAGATAATGTCCAAGAACAGGTCTAGGTGGGTGGCGGTGGTAGAGAGGGGGGAGTTCAAGGGCGTCGTCCTCTTGGAGGACCTCCTTGAGGCGTATAGGAGGGAATTGAGCAAGGTGAAGGAGACTCGCGTCTGACGTATATCAGAGTCCATAGGCGTTAGACAGGGGGAAAGTCGGGGGGAGATCGTTGATCTATCGTTTAGGGCATGGAGGTGGTTAGCTACTGGGATTAGACCCCTGCGGTTTAGGTTCGCCGTGCACCGTTCCCTTCTGAGGTATTCCTGAAATGAAAATCGCGCGACTTTATCTTTATGGGGGTGAAGGGGGCGGAAGACCCCCACAGTGGGGGATGGATAGCCCCCTCATATTTAAATATCAGTTCACAGTTAATATACCAATGACAGTCACCGACAGGGTAAGCGTCGCCGAGGCGCCTCGGTTGAAGCGGGGGTCGGAGAGGTACGCCTCCGCCCCATCTGATAGTCCCACGCTGGACACTACGATAAGTTTCACTCAGTGCTCGGGGCTGGGACGGTTGAGCCTGTGGGATCCCATCCTTGGCTAAGGGGGCAAGGTGGGGCGAAGAAGCGGGAAATCCCTACCGTGCGGTGGGAAGTCCCGTCCGTTAGGGTGGGGTAGTTCACACACTTCAACCCGTAAACTGTTGAGTTTACAACGGAACGAAAGCCTTGCACATTCTAGAGGCTGGGGAGGAAGTCGAGTTCAGTGGTCTCGACTGAGGACTGTGAACCAAGATCCCACAGTGAAACAGGTCATCGCTAGGTGAAGCCTCACGTCCATAAGGACACGTGAGTTCACGGAAAACGCGTCCGCACATCCGCGTTATAGCTCACGACCTTTTGATAACCCCTTCCCTCATTGCGAACCACACCGTTAAAGTGATCAGGCCCATCAATTGGGTCGCACTAACTATCTCAGAATAGAGAAAAACGTTACCTCTCACCAGGAGTAATCCCAGAAGGCCAGCCAAACCGTACCCTGAGTCCCTGAGGAGCCTATACACGCCTAGAGACGTCCCTCTCCCCTGAGGTGGAGAGTAGTCGTTTACCGCTGCTATTAAAGTTGGATAGACCATCCCCATTCCAAAACCGCATATGACAGCAGAGAGAAAGTAGTTGAAGGTGAACAGGGTTACGCCAACGGCCATTACTATGAACCCGTTGAGGATGAGGGCTTTCCTCCCCCACCAGTCGCTGACTTGTCCCATGATTGGTTGTAACAACGTCCACACCCCAACGTAGGTTCCCACAACGTAGCTAATTACTACGGGGTTAGCCCCCCTCAGGGAAAGGTACGCGGGGACCACAACCCAGAAGAAAGCGTCCACGAATTTCTCGAGGAGTCCTCCCACTCCGAGTACCACGCTGGGCTCAAGGACCACCCTCCCCTTCCTCATCATAGGCCTGGTCTCCCTCGTTCCGAACAGGGACAACAGGAAGGAGGTCATCGCAACTCCTTCCATCGCGAAATAAGGGGAAACGTGGAATGAGAGGAGATATCCAGCTACTAGGCTACCCGCGGTCACTCCGGCGTACCCCGACGCTTCGTTCACACCAGCAGCCATTCCGGTCCTACCCCTAGAGATGTCTATCTGCGATGTTATTGTTGTAGTCCACGTCATGGCTTGGTTAATCGCGAGTAACACAGTCAGTGCTGCAACCAGAAACAGGGAGCGGGTCAGCAGAGCTATCGCGGGTAGTGGAATTGCCGCTGCCCATCCCAGCGTCAGGACCTTCTTCCTGCCGAAGAGATCGCTGAGGAATCCAGAGGCGAAGTTCATTGCGCCCTTGGCAAAGCCGAATACAACTAGGGAGAGCTCTACGAGGCGAAACGCGCGTGTCGCCTCTAAGGGGTACGCCACTCTGAACTCACCTAGATAGACGCCCGTGAAGAATACCAAGACGGCGAATAGGATGAATTGAACTCTCATGGACTCAAATACATTTTAACTCTTATACTAATTATTCTCCATGAGTGGTGAACTCCAGGGGAAACTCCAGGCTTTGGGTTTCTCGCGTTACGAAGAGTTGGTGTACACGGCGTCGATTGACCTCTGCGTGGCTACTATGAAGCAACTTTCGGAGAAGTCAGGGGTTCCGTATCAGAAAGTCTACGACGTCGTGGTTAGGCTGGTGAACAAGGGTTTCTTAGACTTGGTTGAGGGAAGGCCCAAGAGAGTTAAGCTGGTGGATCCGGAGGTGAGCTTTGAGCGGTTTAAGCAGAACCTCCTCGGGGTTATAGAGGAGATCAAGGAGGACGTTAAGAGGAGATCGGAGACCTCAAGGACTGAGAGGTCCACACACGTGGAGGGGAGGAAACAGGTCATCGCGTTCGTGAGGAAGCTCGTGGAGCGGGCGAAAGAGGTGAGGGTGGTATACCCAGGAATACCCTCATGGCTGATCGCCACACTGAGGAAATTTAGGGGAAAGCTCTACCTCGTCGTAGAGGATAAGGACGCGGAGCGACTTTCCGGGATAAGTGGGGAGATCAGGCTCAGGAACGGTATCAAATCCAAGTACCTGATAATCGACGAAAGCTACTCCGTCATCTTCACGGGAGAGGAGCGCATAACGGTGGAGAGCTGTGAGGGATGCATGGTTCACTCGACGGAGCACTTTCAGCTCCTCTGGGGTGAATTAACCACCACTAGTAAAGAATACTTATTACTTTCAGGTGAGAGGAGAAGTTGATGAAGGATGATATTTAGGCAGTTGATCTCCAAGCAGGGAGGATGCGTAACTTACGTGTTCGGCTGCACCCAAGCTGGGGAGCTATTCGTCGTGGACCCGAAAGCCTCTGATGTGGAGGAGATCTTGAAACTTGCGGAGTCGTTGAGCATGAAGGTGAGATACGTAATCGACACCCACACCCACGCAGACCACCTCTCCGGGAAGAGGAGATTAGCCGAGCTCACGGGAGCTAGGATATACCTCCACGAGTCTTCGAAGGTCAGGTTCCCAGTGGAAAGGGTTAGGGATGGGGAGGAGTTGAAGTCAGGTAACGTTAAGGTGAGGTTCCTCCATACTCCTGGGCATACCCCAGATAGCCTCTCGCTCCTCGTGACGGACTACAGGAGGGGGGAGGAACCTTGGATGGTGATGACTGGCGATACGCTCTTCGTGGGGGGAGTGGGAAGAGTCGACATTGGAGGTGAGGACTCTGTAGAGCTGCTGTTCTACAGTCTCAAGAAACTTAAGGAACTGCCGGACTACGTGGAGGTTTACCCAGCCCATACGTCTGGATCCGTTTGCGGTTTCGGGATAAGCGGTAAGCCGGTATCGACAATTGGATTCGAGAGGAAATTCAATACTGCCTTCAGGATAGATGATAAGGAGGAGTTCATACGGTCTCAAAGGGTGAAGTCGGATAGACCAGCTGAGTTCGACTATTACATCAAGGCTAATTTCGAATCCTGATTTATGGACGTCCGCAGGACTCCGTGGGTTACTGGTTTCGTGGAGCTAACCAGATCCTTGAGGGTAGGACTCCCTGATTCTCAACTGCATCTCGGCTATAGCTCTTCGCTACGAGTGCAAGGGAGTCCCGTGAGGTTAAGGGGAGGGAAGGTCCCACTCCATGGGGAGACGAGGTCAGAAGTACCGAGCTGAAAGCATCGATATGGTTACTCAGCAATAACCCCGTCTGACTTCCTCCTCGCCCTGAAGGGCGAGGCTTTACGCCCCCTTAAACCCCTCTCTGTAATCACTGCAGGGGGGATCGAGGATCCTGCACATGCCTTTCCACGAGATCTGACAGCCTGTGGGAGGGCCCAGTCGCGGGTTTCAATGCCCTCACCTCAGCGTATGCTATTGGAGATGTTGAGGAGCGACTTAAAAAGTTGGGTTCAGAGAATGGAACGAACTTAGTAACGACTATATGGGGTTTCACTTTTCCCTTATCTCTCCACATAAGTAGCCCGCGTTCGTAATCCTCCTTCTTATTTCGCTCTTCACTTTCCCCAGATCTAGGCCTTCATCGAACTTCACATAGGCCAGCCCTTCCCCGAGGTCCACCTCCACTTCCGAGACCCCCTTCACCTCACTCAGAGTCTTAGTCACCCTGATCCTACATCCCTCGCACTCCATACCTTTGACCTCGATTACTAACGACTTCATGTGGTTTGCTGTACCTCGCGAGTTATTAAGACCTTAACTTACTCGCCCTTTACTTACTCTGGCCGAGTTAAGTATGGGACAGTCACTGTGTCCTGTGTACCTCGACGCCCACCTAAGTAAGGGGATCATGGACTTCCTCAGTTTCCTCCCTTCGCTTGTAAGGGAGTACCTGACCCTAGGGGGCGAGGAGCTCACTACGACCCTCTTTATCAGGCCCATGCTCTCCATTTGCCTCAAGACGTCAGAGAGCGCCTTTGGGCTGATCCCGTCAATAGCGTTCAACACCTCATTGAAACCGATCCCCCTCCCGTTACCTATGATGTTCAAGGTCAACAGGAACCACTTCCTGGAGACCTCGTTTATCGTTTGGACGAGAGGACACGACTGTTTAGCAGCTCTACTGACCTTGACCATGTTACTTATTATAAACTTTGTAGTTTATATCCTTTAGTTAGCTAAGTTCCCCTCATGGACGAACTGGGAGAGAGACGGATGTCAGAGGACAAGGGGATTAGGACAACGCGACTTTACGTCGCGGGGATGGCGTGCGCCTTCTGCGCCTCCACTATAGAGAGGGGGTTGGCGAAGCTCAACGGGGTCAAATCGGCGAAGGTGTCTTTGGAAACTGGAGAGGTTTTCGTGAGGCACGACTCTTCAGTTTCCCCTGAGGTCTTGAGGAGGGAGTTAGAGAGGCTCGGGTATTACGTGTTCGAGGGGAAGAGGGATTCCGTTAGCGTGCTGAGGGACTCCAAGAGGAGGTCCCTGTCGAGCTGGGGCCTCTCCTCGATCTCACTGCTGCTGACTTTGCCCATGATGGTGAAGGCCTACGCGCTGCCAGCTTACTCCTTTTACGTCAACGTGGCGGTCGTATCAGCCGCTCTGTTCTACAGCGCGCTACCCATTCATAGGGGGGCACTGAACGCCCTGAGGAGGGGAATCCTGAACGAGCACGTACTCTACGGAGTCTCCGGGATCTCGGCGTACGTCCTAGGTCTCCTGGGGGTCTTGTACCCTGGCCTCAGGGAGTTCCTGTTGATCTCTGCTCTGCTCACCTCCCTGCACTTGACGGCGGGGTGGATGGGAGCTTACCTGAGGTATAAGGTGGAGGAGTCCCTGTCGAAGATCGTCGAGTTGAGGCCTCCCGTCGCTCACTTGGCGAACGGGGAGGACGTGCCTGTCACTCGACTAAGGGAAGGGGATATGGTAGTGGTTAAGCCTGGCGAGAAGGTACCTCTGGACGGAGTGGTGGTGAACGGTGAGTCCGAGGTGTCTGAGGCCGTCATAACTGGGGAATCCGAGCCCGTTTTGAAGAGAACGGGAGACGTCGTGATTGGTGGTTCGACTAACGGCAGTGGTCACTTAGTGGTCAGAGTCGCGACGGAGTACTCCGGCAGTTTCCTGTCTAGGATTTTAGGGGTTGTGGAGGAAGTCAAACGAAGTAAGCCATCTGTTTTGACGTTCTTCGAAAGGATCGTCGACAGGGTGTGGGTTCCCCTAGTTCTAACGATTTCACTCCTGACTCTCCTGGGCTGGGGCGTGTATGGAGCGTTGACAGGACACGACCTATCCTTCTACCTCTTCCGCGGCGTGGTGAGCGCCCTGCTGGTATCGGTTATAGGGTACCCGTGTGCGATAGGGTTCTCCTCCCCGGCGATGGGACTCTCGCTGTTCGAGAGGTACCTGAGAGCCGGGGTGATGCTGAAGGGAGTCGGCGCGTTGGAGAGGCTCAGTGAGGTGAGGACGGTGGTCTTGGACAAGACCGGGACACTCACTTACGGGCAGCCCGTAGTGAGGGGATTCCGCGGTGAAGGAGAGGCCTTAGTTTACGCGTATTCCGTAGAGAGGTTCTCCTCCCATCCCATCGCTAGGGCTATAACCCTGTACGCCGAGGGGGAGGGGGTTGAACCCCTCGGGGTGACGAACTTCAGGGAGCTACCGGGGAAGGGCGTCGTAGGGGAGGTGGAAGGCAACGAGGTTTTCGTGGGTAGGATCGGGGTAACCAACTGCGAGGCCCCCCTCAATGGTAACGTCGTGATTTGCATCAATGGGAAACTGGCGGGTCAATTCGATGTGGAGGACGACTTGAGGAGGGACGCCGCGGAGTTCGTGAGGAGGTTAAAGGTTATGGGAATGCGCGTCGTGATGCTGAGTGGAGATAGGGGGGACAAGGTTAGGGCGTTAGCGGAGAGGCTTGGCATCCCCGAGTACTACGCTGAGATGTCCCCGGAGCGTAAAGTGGAAGTGGTAAGGGAGCTGAAGGGTAGGGAAGAGGGGGGAGTCCTGATGCTCGGGGACGGTGTGAACGACTCGGCGTCCTTGGCACTAGCCGATGTTTCCGTTGCCATGGGGAGCGCCGTCGATCTCTCGAAGAACGTGGCCGACATCGTGCTGCTGAACAACGACCTTCAAACCCTCCTGTCGATACTCGAAAGGAGGGGTAGAGCGAGCAAGGCCATACCGTCGAACGTGACTTTAGCGCTTCTGTATAATGCAGTAGGGATCCCCCTAGCCGTGTTGGGGGCGTTGAGCGGGCTACTCGCGATGGTCATCATGGCATTGAGTTTGGCCTCGGTCTTCGTTAACGCCAGGTTATCGGCCTTGTACGCCTAGGGGTAGGCCGAGAGGGATCAGGGAACAGGGCCGCAGCCTAGGGAAAGTTAGGGATCCCCCGTGTGGCTCTGTCCCGGTCTTGTAAGGTCCCCCTGTAGCGTAAGGGAGTGAACCCCCACGGAGATCCCACCTCGCGAAATCCCCCTGAAACTCCTAGCGCGGTTTCCATTGTCCTCCCCACGCAACACCCACAGGCTTCTCGGACATCACTCCGGGTGGGCAGTAGCCTCACCTAGTGTATCCACCTCAGGAGTCCTCGCTCATAGCGGCCGTAGATCTCCCACTTCCCATAGGAGAACTCGACCTCCCCCCTCGTGGGGCTCTTGATCAGCTTGACCTTGAAACCCCTCCCGCGGTCCTCCAACTTGAAAATGGAGTGGGCTGAGTGGAGGCCGAACACCGAACCGCGCCTCTCCCTGTCCATTAGGCTGAAGACGAACTCCCTGCCCTCCCTCCCCCTCATAGCCCCGACTATTTGGGAGTACCCCTTGAAGTGGTGGTAGGGATCCACCACCACTACTTCCTCCCCCTCCATTGCCCTGATGGTGGGGGCC
>Ga0208447_100169_pt1 | contig 11507 bp, 9 predicted proteins | sample BED_Slide_host_7_FD_187139 | JGI IMG/M metagenome (GOLD analysis project Ga0208447, IMG submission 187139) | Extremophilic microbial mat communities from Yellowstone National Park, USA - BED_Slide_host_7_15 (SPAdes) (version 2) | ecosystem: Environmental > Aquatic > Thermal springs > Hot (42-90C)... | reverse complement strand
GGTTTGAAATCTCCCATGGTAATACGGTAGAAGTTTCTGAGAGTGTGTTTGTAGCGATCCTTTGAGGGTTTGAAACTGTAGGGAATGTAGTATAGCGGAATGTGATCTATGAGTTTGTAGCGATCCTTTGAGGGTTTGAAACTGGTACCGCAAACCAGGGGAGAGGGGTGGAACGTCCGTTTGTAGCGATCCTTTGAGGGTTTGAAACAAAAATCAGATGAACTTTTTCCCTTATTCTTCCTCATTGTTTGTAGCGATCCTTTGAGGGTTTGAAACATCTTTCATTGATTGGAGAACTTTTAGAACCTGTTCGCGTTTGTAGCGATCCTTTGAGGGTTTGAAACTCCACCTATTTGCGAGAAATCGAATCCCTTCGAAGTGTTTGTAGCGATCCTTTGAGGGTTTGAAACTCTAGCATTAGGTACAGGAACACAAAGCGGGGAACTCAGTTTGTAGCGATCCTTTGAGGGTTTGAAACATATTATACTGGAACTGTGGCGGAAACGCATAGACGAGTTTGTAGCGATCCTTTGAGGGTTTGAAACTTATTTACCTACGCCTTTGCTTATGTGCAGTTTTATGTTTGTAGCGATCCTTTGAGGGTTTGAAACTGTAGTACTAGGAAAGATAACGGTTTTTTCACTGTCGGTTTGTAGCGATCCTTTGAGGGTTTGAAACAAAGAGGTAAAAGAGAAGTTCGAGAGATACAAGTTTGGTTTGTAGCGATCCTTTGAGGGTTTGAAACCGCTTTGAGCTAAGAAATTAGTATTTTCCACTAATTCGTTTGTAGCGATCCTTTGAGGGTTTGAAACATGAAGGAACTGCTTTAGTATATTTGTCCAGGTTAGCGTTTGTAGCGATCCTTTGAGGGTTTGAAACTCCTCACGAGGAATGCTAACCTGGCCTTCGCTAAGTCGGTTTGTAGCGATCCTTTGAGGGTTTGAAACATCCTACAAAGGACATGGTCTCTTCTGCGCCTTCTCCCGTTTGTAGCGATCCTTTGAGGGTTTGAAACCGTGAACGGCTATACGGAAGAGAGAGACGACGACGGTTTGTAGCGATCCTTTGAGGGTTTGAAACAGAATGGAGGAGAAGATAAACAGAATGCTGGAGCGTGTTTGTAGCGATCCTTTGAGGGTTTGAAACAAAAATGAAGAAATGACACCAGCAGCAGAATGACTATAGTTTGTAGCGATCCTTTGAGGGTTTGAAACCACACAAGCAAGAACTTGATTCGATAATCCGATAATTGTTTGTAGCGATCCTTTGAGGGTTTGAAACACACTGAGTGTATGACCTTCCTAGACCTGAATGATAGTTTGTAGCGATCCTTTGAGGGTTTGAAACCGATATTGATACAAAATTCGACGGGCTTTGCCGGGAGGTTTGTAGCGATCCTTTGAGGGTTTGAAACATCGGTCACCTTCACTCACCCTCCTTGAGCTCATTCAGTTTGTAGCGATCCTTTGAGGGTTTGAAACATGATATCGAATCCCCTTAATAATACATCTTTCCCTGGGGTTTGTAGCGATCCTTTGAGGGTTTGAAACCCCTAATATATAGTACATATCTGGCCTTCCGATTCTTGTTTGTAGCGATCCTTTGAGGGTTTGAAACCTAAACTCCCCAGTTTAATCATGATAAACCTATTTCCTTGTTTGTAGCGATCCTTTGAGGGTTTGAAACTAAACGAGGAGATAAGTAAGGATACGGTTCCTCCGGGTTTGTAGCGATCCTTTGAGGGTTTGAAACATACCTGGACCAGCACCACCAGCACCACCAGCTAAGCCGTTTGTAGCGATCCTTTGAGGGTTTGAAACTAAAGTGGAACGGGAACGGTAGCAAGTTCAAAAGTATGGTTTGTAGCGATCCTTTGAGGGTTTGAAACGAAAGAGTAGGACTGATAAAACGAACGACAAACCTCGGTTTGTAGCGATCCTTTGAGGGTTTGAAACCCGCTGGGAGCCCGTGGGGAACGGGTGCTATCCCGATGTTTGTAGCGATCCTTTGAGGGTTTGAAACACGGAGATAAAAGTCGAATTTCTTATTCGCAGACGAGTTTGTAGCGATCCTTTGAGGGTTTGAAACATATATCCGCATTACAGGTTTTCCCTCGCCGACCTGTAGTTTGTAGCGATCCTTTGAGGGTTTGAAACTCTTGGGGTCCTCGATGTAATCTGCCATCCCCCTAAAGTTTGTAGCGATCCTTTGAGGGTTTGAAACCAAACAAATTGATGTTCACCCTGAGCAAGTCAAGAGAAGTTTGTAGCGATCCTTTGAGGGTTTGAAACATCAATATCGTCAATCAGCGAAGGGTCAACTAGTACGTTTGTAGCGATCCTTTGAGGGTTTGAAACTGGTGATGGTAAGCAAAAAGAAGGAAGCAGACGAGGAAGTTTGTAGCGATCCTTTGAGGGTTTGAAACTGAGAGCTAGCCCTTTCTAGCAAAAAATAGCGGATCCGGGGTTTGTAGCGATCCTTTGAGGGTTTGAAACTAGGCATGATATCGTATTTCCTGGGTTTCGATAACGAGTTTGTAGCGATCCTTTGAGGGTTTGAAACTACAATTCGGTGTCGCCCTTTATTTTCTCCAGGAACTGTTTGTAGCGATCCTTTGAGGGTTTGAAACTAAGAAGGCTCCTTTCACTACTTCATTAAAGTCGTCAGTTTGTAGCGATCCTTTGAGGGTTTGAAACAAAATGTTGTTAGGTTTCATCAGCACGTTAGAAGATGTTTGTAGCGATCCTTTGAGGGTTTGAAACTCCTCGAGCTCTAGATAATCCGGATGTATTCTCTTGTTTGTAGCGATCCTTTGAGGGTTTGAAACGATTTGATGGCTTATTATTTATTTTCTGGAATTTCAGTTTGTAGCGATCCTTTGAGGGTTTGAAACTAAGTTTCTCAACGGCTATGCGCCCAGTGACGAAAGAAGTTTGTAGCGATCCTTTGAGGGTTTGAAACTCGTCGAACCCTCCCATCCCCGTGTTTCGAAACTCGAGTTTGTAGCGATCCTTTGAGGGTTTGAAACTCTCATCTTCTTCTCTTTCTTAGACCAATGTGATGAGGTTTGTAGCGATCCTTTGAGGGTTTGAAACCCGTTTTTCAGCATGTACCAGTACGGTGACGAGAATTCGTTTGTAGCGATCCTTTGAGGGTTTGAAACCCGTTTTTCAGCATGTACCAGTACGGTGACGAGAATTCGTTTGTAGCGATCCTTTGAGGGTTTGAAACTAAAACCCCGGTTGTACGGTCGTGGAGTTCACGTACAGTTTGTAGCGATCCTTTGAGGGTTTGAAACCGTTATACGTAACTTCCAGGTATGACAGTATAGTGCCCAGTTTGTAGCGATCCTTTGAGGGTTTGAAACTATACATTTATTGTAATAACAGATTTGACCTCATACGTTTGTAGCGATCCTTTGAGGGTTTGAAACAAGAGCACTGGGCTTCCGGACTCGCTGAATCCTACAAAGTTTGTAGCGATCCTTTGAGGGTTTGAAACTATAATTAACTACTCTTTCTGGATCAACTACGTTATGTTTGTAGCGATCCTTTGAGGGTTTGAAACCCTTTTCGAATTTTGCCTTATACTTTGGAGTTTTTATGGTTTGTAGCGATCCTTTGAGGGTTTGAAACCTAGTGTGCAGTCACGTGCTTATTGAGGTCTGCTGTTGCGTTTGTAGCGATCCTTTGAGGGTTTGAAACTATACAAAACGTTTTACATCTCAGCAATTACGAGCGGTTTGTAGCGATCCTTTGAGGGTTTGAAACAAAAACATTGCAGATGAACTAAAATTAGAAAAAGAAGTTTGTAGCGATCCTTTGAGGGTTTGAAACGGGAACAGTAAATCCGTATCTATGCCTTCCCAATACTGTTTGTAGCGATCCTTTGAGGGTTTGAAACCCACTTAGGAACTCTCTAACCTCAATAAGATATTTTCTTGTTTGTAGCGATCCTTTGAGGGTTTGAAACCCTCTCAACTCTTCGTCGTTCCGGTTGAACCTCTCTGTTTGTAGCGATCCTTTGAGGGTTTGAAACCTTTCATAACATAATTCTACTTCTACTTCAACGTGGTTTGTAGCGATCCTTTGAGGGTTTGAAACCATAAGGTAGAGATTTCCGAAAAGCACGTTTTTGGTAGTTTGTAGCGATCCTTTGAGGGTTTGAAACGAACTAAGAATAGAACCTTTGCCACCACCGCCACCAGTTTGTAGCGATCCTTTGAGGGTTTGAAACTACGCCCCCGTTAAACCGTGATAAACTCCCCCCTCATTGTTTGTAGCGATCCTTTGAGGGTTTGAAACGTAGCTGAGATAGAGAGAATTAGACAGGTGACGGGCTGTTTGTAGCGATCCTTTGAGGGTTTGAAACAATATGCAAGCGTGAGCGGGCTAACCACTGCCGTAACGTTTGTAGCGATCCTTTGAGGGTTTGAAACTCTTCTTGAGCAATCCTTTGACATCCCTTCCGGGTGTTTGTAGCGATCCTTTGAGGGTTTGAAACAACCCAGAGGTCACCATCATTCAAAATAACAGCTGAAATGTTTGTAGCGATCCTTTGAGGGTTTGAAACCCGCTGAATCTTAACTTCCCCGGGCTCAGCTTCTAATGTTTGTAGCGATCCTTTGAGGGTTTGAAACTCTCGCTCTGGATAGTACCTCCGCTCAGAGGGGTAGTGTTTGTAGCGATCCTTTGAGGGTTTGAAACTAATCTGTCGATACTCTTCCGAATGTGCCAAAAAGTGTTTGTAGCGATCCTTTGAGGGTTTGAAACAGATGTTGAAGCTGTGAGGTGAGACCACATGCCAAGGGTTTGTAGCGATCCTTTGAGGGTTTGAAACTAGGCGACACCGACGAAGAGGCTATACACTGTGTCATGTTTGTAGCGATCCTTTGAGGGTTTGAAACAAACCGACGTATTGGTTCCACGAGAGGGCAAGGAGGAATTGTTTGTAGCGATCCTTTGAGGGTTTGAAACATACCTAGGACCCAAAGGGAGTTTACTTCTTCTTTGTTTGTAGCGATCCTTTGAGGGTTTGAAACGCACTCGAAAAAGCAGAAAAAGAAATACAAAAAATTCTGTTTGTAGCGATCCTTTGAGGGTTTGAAACTTTTAGCCATTTACACCACCTCAGCTAGGAATGAAAGTTTGTAGCGATCCTTTGAGGGTTTGAAACTGGGCCTACCGATCCCAGAGTATAAAGATCCTTACTTGTTTGTAGCGATCCTTTGAGGGTTTGAAACCCAGGATGACGAAAGAGGCGTTGGGCAGACTTAGGGGTTTGTAGCGATCCTTTGAGGGTTTGAAACTTCATCGTTGAGACTATAGACATTGACGCATTGAAAGTTTGTAGCGATCCTTTGAGGGTTTGAAACCTGGGGATCCTGGCGAACAACCTAATGATGGCAGGCGGTGTTTGTAGCGATCCTTTGAGGGTTTGAAACGAAAAAAAAGTGGAGAGGCTAGAGAGGAGGATATATGTTTGTAGCGATCCTTTGAGGGTTTGAAACCCGCTTCCCGTTTCCCCTAACACGACGATATTGTAGGTTTGTAGCGATCCTTTGAGGGTTTGAAACCTTTAAGGTTTTTACAGTTTCTGCTACTTCACTTGAGATGTTTGTAGCGATCCTTTGAGGGTTTGAAACGGACATACCCATCATGATATACTCCCCAACGCACCAGTTTGTAGCGATCCTTTGAGGGTTTGAAACGAAGAGTAACGGACATAGAATATGATGTCGAAGTCAGTTTGTAGCGATCCTTTGAGGGTTTGAAACACCTCCCCCAAGAATACTTTCTCCTACCTTCTTGGCTGTTTGTAGCGATCCTTTGAGGGTTTGAAACTGGAAAACTCAATTTTGGGGGATACGCCCCCGTCAAAGTTTGTAGCGATCCTTTGAGGGTTTGAAACCTATCTCCCGTAGGTAAACGAATGGTCTCGTTGTTTCCTGTTTGTAGCGATCCTTTGAGGGTTTGAAACCTGAGGAGAGCTAAGGAAAAAAAGAAAATCAGGACAGGGTTTGTAGCGATCCTTTGAGGGTTTGAAACCTTGGGAAGTAAAAAATGTTCACTTTTCGGGGAAAGTTTGTAGCGATCCTTTGAGGGTTTGAAACGATCCTGTGTGACGGGGAAGAGCTTGATCCATGCAGTGTTTGTAGCGATCCTTTGAGGGTTTGAAACAGGATACGTTTGACGACTTCAGAATACTCGTCTCAGGTTTGTAGCGATCCTTTGAGGGTTTGAAACAAGATTCAGTTACTGTTGTATTACCGCCATTACTACGTTTGTAGCGATCCTTTGAGGGTTTGAAACCATATTTTAGATAATATAATGTAATTTCGCCTTCCAGTTTGTAGCGATCCTTTGAGGGTTTGAAACAAATTATAACGATCACAACTATAGCTATTCCTATAAGGTTTGTAGCGATCCTTTGAGGGTTTGAAACAAAAGCTCAAATGTATGAAGAAGGTGGGAAGTTTTAAGAGTTTGTAGCGATCCTTTGAGGGTTTGAAACACATAAATAAACTCGATAGTGAGCAAAAAATCCGAATTTTGGTTTGTAGCGATCCTTTGAGGGTTTGAAACCTCATGTGCTTGTACCCCTTGGCTAATTGAGACGCTGCGTTTGTAGCGATCCTTTGAGGGTTTGAAACACGGGAGACGGCTGGAGTGAAACGTTATTGTAACTCGGTTTGTAGCGATCCTTTGAGGGTTTGAAACTCTTTGGATCCCTGCTTTCTTTTCTCGTTAGAAAAATGTTTGTAGCGATCCTTTGAGGGTTTGAAACTCTCCAAGGCAATAAAGGTAGAAGTGGAAGAGGTGGGTTTGTAGCGATCCTTTGAGGGTTTGAAACAGAGTACTCATATTAATTTACCAACTGGGAGAGTGGTTTGTAGCGATCCTTTGAGGGTTTGAAACCTTGTGGCCTTCTTCTGTAGCAGCAAAGAAGGTCAGGTGTTTGTAGCGATCCTTTGAGGGTTTGAAACTTCTTGTGATGGCCCCTCAATGCGTTTCGCCGTGTGTCGTTTGTAGCGATCCTTTGAGGGTTTGAAACAGAAAGTTCCTGAACCGCTACCCTTAGCCGGTACTGAGTTTGTAGCGATCCTTTGAGGGTTTGAAACTGGTAGGCACAACTAACGGAACGCTAGCTCCTAACGAAGGTTTGTAGCGATCCTTTGAGGGTTTGAAACAAGATGAGTACTTCAGGTACACGTATGTCGTTGAGGGTTTGTAGCGATCCTTTGAGGGTTTGAAACAAATTCGGCGAAGTTCCCGTCAACGTGATTGTATACGAGGTTTGTAGCGATCCTTTGAGGGTTTGAAACAGGCCCTCAAAAAGGCCAAGAGGATTAGGCAGTACGGTTTGTAGCGATCCTTTGAGGGTTTGAAACTTTCTCCATACGTGCCAAAAAAACCTCGCCCTGCTCCGTTTGTAGCGATCCTTTGAGGGTTTGAAACGGTTCTGGATCGAGAGCGGTGTGGGTGGGGGGGTGAGTTTGTTTGTAGCGATCCTTTGAGGGTTTGAAACTCACACAGTTTTATAGATGTAACAGAGTACTACACCGTTTGTAGCGATCCTTTGAGGGTTTGAAACGAGGGTGAGGACCCTGATGAGATTCAGAGAGAGAGGGTTTGTAGCGATCCTTTGAGGGTTTGAAACAAAGGAGTAGGTAAGGAGATTTTTAGGGTCCTAGAGGAGTTTGTAGCGATCCTTTGAGGGTTTGAAACCTTCAAAGGAAAACTTCCTTGGCCATAATTTCCGTGAAGGTTTGTAGCGATCCTTTGAGGGTTTGAAACATACCAACTCAATAATTTTTTGCGAGATGTTTACCCGGTTTGTAGCGATCCTTTGAGGGTTTGAAACTCTTTATAGCCTGTAACTGCAATTATTTCATAGTAGTTTGTAGCGATCCTTTGAGGGTTTGAAACCTCTTTACCCTGTTTCACGTTTGACATGTATTCATAGTTTGTAGCGATCCTTTGAGGGTTTGAAACTAGCTGTAACTAGAAGATACAGGAATCTCGAATGAATGTTTGTAGCGATCCTTTGAGGGTTTGAAACTCCTGCACATCAGCAAAACATCCATTCAGCAAGAGGGGTGTTTGTAGCGATCCTTTGAGGGTTTGAAACTCAATACTATACGGCTGGTTTCGGCTGACTGTTATACGTTTGTAGCGATCCTTTGAGGGTTTGAAACGTGACTCTCCTTTCCCCGCCGCCCCAATGACCGTTTGTTTGTAGCGATCCTTTGAGGGTTTGAAACTAACGTGGTCGTTGTACCGTCCGGGAACGACATACGTTTGTAGCGATCCTTTGAGGGTTTGAAACACACATTTCTCGCTTTGTCCGCAGTGAGAGAGTTTGTTTGTAGCGATCCTTTGAGGGTTTGAAACGTAAAAATTTTCCTAATGTAACTGGTGTAATAAATGTTTGTAGCGATCCTTTGAGGGTTTGAAACCAACTCAACGACTTTCCCCAAGAAATCCGAGAAAGTTTGTAGCGATCCTTTGAGGGTTTGAAACTCCGGATAATAATAAAGAGGATAAGGATGTTGAATAAGGAGTTTGTAGCGATCCTTTGAGGGTTTGAAACAAAGATTCATTTAGTCCTTCAAAGGGCGATTCAGGACGTTTGTAGCGATCCTTTGAGGGTTTGAAACTGTATAGAGATAGATAGAGAGATAGAGAGAGATTTTAGTTTGTAGCGATCCTTTGAGGGTTTGAAACCAAAGTAGTACTGGGAAAGGAGTACGAAATCCTCAGAAGTTTGTAGCGATCCTTTGAGGGTTTGAAACTCGGAAATATGCCAATCTCTTCAAATCGATGAGAATAATGCGTTTGTAGCGATCCTTTGAGGGTTTGAAACCGGTGGAGGATTTCCCTGAACCGCTGGCCCCGCTCAAGAGTTTGTAGCGATCCTTTGAGGGTTTGAAACCAGTGCTGTAACCCTGTTCTCAACCTGCCAGGAAGGTTTGTAGCGATCCTTTGAGGGTTTGAAACATGTAACCCTGTCCAGATCTCAACTTTTTTCCTCAGTTTGTAGCGATCCTTTGAGGGTTTGAAACTGCTCTCTGGCTACTTCCGGAGAATTTTGGTGACTGGGTTTGTAGCGATCCTTTGAGGGTTTGAAACCGGATTGATATTGATAAGCCGTTTGACTACTTGGAGTTTGTAGCGATCCTTTGAGGGTTTGAAACAGCCGTTTCTGTCTAAGATGGTATAGGGGAAAAAAAGTTTGTAGCGATCCTTTGAGGGTTTGAAACCGGTAATAGACGGTTCTCCAAGCTCATGGCCGCATCTGTTTGTAGCGATCCTTTGAGGGTTTGAAACTAACGTGGTCGTTGTACCGTCCGGGAACGACATACGTTTGTAGCGATCCTTTGAGGGTTTGAAACTGCTATATTTAAACGTAACGATTTTGCTAAGCTTTGTTTGTAGCGATCCTTTGAGGGTTTGAAACTTCCATACAAAGAAATCTAGGAGAAGCGCTCACAGAGGAGGTTTGTAGCGATCCTTTGAGGGTTTGAAACGAAAAAAACACCATAACCTTTAGGAGGGGTGAGAAAGAGTTTGTAGCGATCCTTTGAGGGTTTGAAACATGAGAATGCTAAAGAATTAGGATACAGTAAGGAGGGGGTTTGTAGCGATCCTTTGAGGGTTTGAAACGGGTTTAGTCAGAAGGAGAAACGAAAAGAGGAAAAGGTTTGTAGCGATCCTTTGAGGGTTTGAAACCTAATAGGACTAAAAGGAACATAAGCAAAGCTAAGGGTGTTTGTAGCGATCCTTTGAGGGTTTGAAACGGAAGACCCAGCCGTTTTTCTCTTTCTTTGCGCCTATGTTTGTAGCGATCCTTTGAGGGTTTGAAACACATAACCTGGATCTTCTAAGTACATCCGTATCAGTTCTGTTTGTAGCGATCCTTTGAGGGTTTGAAACTGTATTCGTTCCCCCTGGCCTTCATTGTTTCTAGGTTTGTAGCGATCCTTTGAGGGTTTGAAACACAGGAGGTGATAGGGATGGGTACTAAGCTCATCGTCTACGGTTTGTAGCGATCCTTTGAGGGTTTGAAACTACAAAGAAGGGCGTATATTGTTTGCAAAAATCAAAGAGTTTGTAGCGATCCTTTGAGGGTTTGAAACATAACGTCTCCCCGGCTCACCTTTCCGGTGTTCACGGTTTGTAGCGATCCTTTGAGGGTTTGAAACCCAGATAGTGCGCTAGTCTGTGGCCGAATTCCGCTAACTGTTTGTAGCGATCCTTTGAGGGTTTGAAACACATCAAGTACCCCTGGTTCTCGACGAGTTTCGCTTTGTTTGTAGCGATCCTTTGAGGGTTTGAAACCGTGGCTATGTTACAGCAAAGCCGTGACGGCCTTCAGGTTTGTAGCGATCCTTTGAGGGTTTGAAACGATACGGAAATTAGGAAACTTCTCACATTGGTTCATGGTGTTTGTAGCGATCCTTTGAGGGTTTGAAACCCTGCTCCTGCCGGGAGCAGGCCGGTGGCCGTTCCGAGTTTGTAGCGATCCTTTGAGGGTTTGAAACTTCCCTAGTGCAACCCTAAGCTTTATGAGGTCGTCCCGGTTTGTAGCGATCCTTTGAGGGTTTGAAACATAGAAGCGAAATGAAAGACTGTGCTGGCATTTGTTGTTTGTAGCGATCCTTTGAGGGTTTGAAACAACTCGTGAACCTCATAGAATTCCTTCTCTTTCTTCAGTGTTTGTAGCGATCCTTTGAGGGTTTGAAACAATCCCTTACTGCCATCGTTAAAAGAATAGGAAAATTGTTTGTAGCGATCCTTTGAGGGTTTGAAACAAGTCGTGAGGGAGTTCCACTTCTCTGACTTCGAAGTAGTTTGTAGCGATCCTTTGAGGGTTTGAAACTCAATTACTTTGGGGATGTATTCGGTCGGCTTTATTTGTTTGTAGCGATCCTTTGAGGGTTTGAAACTATAAGCTTTACGCTTTTTACAAGATCTTCTTTTCATGTTTGTAGCGATCCTTTGAGGGTTTGAAACGAATGAGCTGGTTTCCTCAAGGTAACAGTCAACAACTGCGTTTGTAGCGATCCTTTGAGGGTTTGAAACAGCGATGACTACGATGAGGAGGCATGTACTAATTTCGGTTTGTAGCGATCCTTTGAGGGTTTGAAACACTTATCGAATTCCTTATCTCTCTCGTTCAAAGATTTGTTTGTAGCGATCCTTTGAGGGTTTGAAACTATGAGCTTAATTGTTGATCCACAGAATTTATCTGAGAGTTTGTAGCGATCCTTTGAGGGTTTGAAACAGGTCCAGGGTAAAAAGAAGTGCGTAAGGCCTTCTTGTTTGTAGCGATCCTTTGAGGGTTTGAAACCAGATTTCCCGTTACTCGACTCACCGGCATAGTAGTAGGTTTGTAGCGATCCTTTGAGGGTTTGAAACACGTACTCGGACGGTACTCCGAGCATATCCGTCAATAGTTTGTAGCGATCCTTTGAGGGTTTGAAACGTAAGTGCAAAGATATGGGT
>Ga0208447_100163_pt1 | contig 11649 bp, 18 predicted proteins | sample BED_Slide_host_7_FD_187139 | JGI IMG/M metagenome (GOLD analysis project Ga0208447, IMG submission 187139) | Extremophilic microbial mat communities from Yellowstone National Park, USA - BED_Slide_host_7_15 (SPAdes) (version 2) | ecosystem: Environmental > Aquatic > Thermal springs > Hot (42-90C)... | reverse complement strand
TACCATACCACTTATATTAAATATTATTTTATTTTCAGTACTCATCTCATATCACCTAGAAATAAAATGATACATCAACTACATATGAACCTGAACATGTTGTACTAGTTTGTGATGATGTACATGACTGACATGTTAATACAACAGTGCCTGATGCTATATCAGGCACAATATCTGATTGAAGTTGTACATTTGCATCTACTGTTGTAGTACCGCATGACTCCGTAGCAGATAATGTACCCGATAACTCTATCAGACTACCGCTATACAGTATCTGTATAGCACCGTAATTAACTCCTGATGTTTCATTTGTGTAACGAACAATACCGTTTACATTACCATTTGGTAAAAACATGTTTGCATATGGTTGCAATACACCTAAGTTAATGGTAATGTACCATTCAATAACAAAGTAATTATCAGCTTTTTTAGTAAAATTATAAAACTGTATTGTTGCAAATGGGTATATATATCCTGATGCAGAACTACCGTCATTAAGTACATATGATACAGGCAAACCAATTAGTAATGCTGTAGGTGTATATTCATTATTACTTAAATCAGCCCATTCAAAATACAGTGAGCTACCTGAGAAATATGCACCTACTAATGGTATTTGTATATCGCTTGTTGTAGTAGCAAGTGTATAGAATGTACTACTTAAGTTTTGGTCTGTTACACCTTGCATTGAATTTGCTATTGCTTGTATTAAATACCCGTATGCACTACCAGGCAATGAATTAGACATACGGTATATCTTGTCTGCAGTCCTAATTGTCACATTCATCTTTGGTTTTGCAATCTTTGCCTTTACCAGTCTCAATAACTGCTTAGGTGATGTATTTATTTGTTGATGATTATACATATTCATTTTTTACTTTCACCTGTAGAATCATATACAGTTTCATATTCGTTGCTATCTTTCTTCTTCTTCTTTATTACGATAGAATCTGTAATACCTACTTTATTACTCTTATTTTTCATACATATACCATACACGTTATAAGGTAATAAAATTTTACATAAATAAGAAGCTTATATATGCACACGTATATAATATACCTAATATGCCTATAACATTTCTTGAATATGTAAAATCAAATATACAAAAAGGTAAAGTAAATAAAATACCAATAAAGGTAGGTTATTTATCAATGTATGATATAGTAGATATAGCAATGCTATCGCATATTGATGTCATACTACGACCAATAGGTATATACTTAGGTATTGAAATCAAAGGTAAGCAATCACCTTTTTCATCAGTATCTGATGCTCTACTATATATTTATCCTTATAATGAAAATGCAAAATATGACTGTATACTACCTACTACTAATAAAAAGTATAGTGTAGAAGCAGTACTACTTGACATTGATGACATGATGAATAAAGCTAAAGGTAATATACTACCAGTAATTAATGCAAGTACTGTAACATTGTATAACCAATTTAAGAAATATATGAAGAGTGCATCTATTGATGAATGTAAAAGTATAATATAGTATGCAAAACAGCAATACATTACATGTTTATAATAATAAATAAATATATAGAATGCAGAAGGTAATATGTGGTAACATGGACTATGCAATTGCAGTAGTAGGTGTAGCTACACTAGGAAATATAATATCAATAATTTATAATATATATAAAATAAATACAATGAGTGAAGAGAAGAGAGAGAAAGAAAGACATAAACTAATTTATGAAATGTTAGATGATGAAAAATTTAAAGCTACAATTAATGATGCAGTGAAGCACGGTATTGAAGAAAGTGAACTAAATAAGCAAGTACAGAAATTGGTGTTTATCCTGTGTCAAAATGTACAGGAAATTAAGAAGACGAAATTATGTGAATAATCAAAAATTAAAGTAACTTAATAACAATTATTTCAAATTCATTAGGATTTATACTGCTTTGGTGAAGTCTTTCAGCTTCTGATACCCATTCTTCGACACTGTTAAAACCACTGTAACATGCATATTCGCCTAATGAAAAAGGTGTAATAGGTGCTATTGCAATGACCTTACCGTAAAACTTCTTATCAGCTACTTTAAGAATTATTCTTTTTCCTACCTTGTAATAATCTTTTCTCCTTATTGTTGCAATTAATTTACCACCATTTAAGATGTATTCCTGAACTGTAGATGAATTAAAAATCATTTATCAATTACCTCATTCTCGCTATTTAAATTGCACATTGTTAAAGCTCCATAGTTTTTGTCTATATCTTCAATCACACTATATATCTTATTTAACAGAACCCTTAATACCTGCAATTTATCATTATCGTTAAAAGTCCTATAAAAGTCTAGAAAATACCATACTCCTTTATCATAAATAGAGTTTGTCATTGAAACAGTATCAGCTATATCCATGTACCAGTCATGTAAAACTTCTTTACTTAACGGTTTTAAATCCTGCAATGCATATTTGATTTTATAGTATAATTTATCTAATATCCAGTAATAATCTTCTAGATATTTAGCTTTATCATTATTATTAAGGTTATTATTTTTCATTATATTTTCTAATATCGTGTTCAGTATATTGCCTAGATTACTGCCTATATCTACAACCATCTTTGCTTTCCACAGTTTTTCATATTCTTCCTGTATTGATTTCCATGACTTTTCATCTGAATTTTTTAATGCTTCTCTTAATTCATTATCTTTATCTGTAATATGCAAATACATAAGTAATGACAACCGCTTTGGGTTATGATTTACTATACACTCAAGTGGTTGGTCATAGTTATTTTTACAATAATTCGTTATTCTATTGAATAAAGTTTTAGCTATACTACTTGGTTCCATTCTTTATTCACCTTTATTTTCAATATACTTTTCCTGTATGTCATGTGATATATTATTAATGTAATCTAGCAGTATACTTAATACATTTAATTGGTCATTATCATCGAGTATATCATAATAGTAAAGGATATACGATAATTGCTTACAGTAGTTATCGTTAAATATTGAAAATGCTTTAGCTATCTTTTTGTACCAGTCACGCATAACCCCTTTACTGAGTGGTCTAGAATGCTCTAATGCATCTTTAATTTCATAGCCGAATTTATCTAATATATCATCATAACCCTTAAGGTATCTAACTTTAGCATTATCATTAAGTTCATCATTTTGTATTATACTTTCCATTAACATATTCAATATATCACCTAGTTTTTCACTTACACGCAAGACAAGCTTTTCTTTCCACAGTTTTTCATATTCTTCCTTTATTTCTTTCCAGAACTCTTCACCTGAATTTTGTATTGCTTTCTCAATTTCATCATCTTCATCTTCCAAATATGCATCTATGAATATTGATAACTGCTCTACGTTATGATTCGACATACATTCAAGTGTTTGGTCATATATCCTTGTGCAATAATCAATTACTCTATCAAGTACTGTTTCTGCTATATCACGTGATTTCATTCTTCATTCACCTTCACTGTCAGGAAATGATGAATTCACGTTATATCTAACATTAGCAATATAGAAATTAACTTTACCCTTATTCATCATTTCTTTTATTTCACTTTCACTGAGTACCTTACCTTCCTGCAGTCTTTCACCTATCATGATTATTAGTAGTTGGTCGTCATTATTAGCCTTTACACTAATCCTATTTACATTCATATTCACACCGCATAACGAATTTACTATTGACATAGTAGAATCATGTCCAATTGCATTTTGCAATTCACCACTATTAATCCTTTCTCTTAATTCACTACAAAACTTATTTGCATCAACTCTATCTATTGTCATGTACAGTCTATCTGTATTCAACATATTTAACGAGAATGCATTTACAAGATACGTTACCATTTTGTTATGCCACCTATACATACATCTTGCATAGCAATATATAAATCTATCTATACATTTTGCTATGCTAAATTTTAACGTATTAGTTAAGCATAACTAATTGTACGCAAAACATTTTAACCAGTTTTTTGTTTTTATGTTTAGGTGATATATTACGAAAATATTAGTTACAGGTGCTACAGGTCAGGATGGTTCATGGGTTACATATCAGCATGTTAAAGAAGGAGATGATGTAACAGCATTAGTAAGGAGGAAGTCTACTTATTCTTTAGGAGGACTTGACAAGATATTTCAAGATGAGAAACCTTTTACAGTTGTATACGGTGACCTTACAGATTACGATATGCTAACGTCACTTGTAATAAATGGTAATTTCGACATTATCTACCATTTTGGTGCAATGTCATTCGTACCACCATCATGGGAAAACCCTGTATCCACAATGGAAATTAATGCTAATTCGACACTTGCATTGCTAAATGCAATAAGGAGACATTCACCATCAACTAAGATATACTTAGCAGGTACATCAGAATTATACGGACACCCGAATGAAGTACCGCAGACAATAAACACACCTATGAACCCTGTATCGCCTTATGCATTATCAAAGTTGGTACTGTACTACGCTGGTGAGATGTACAGGAAAGCATACCATATTCCAGTTTACGTGGGAATTACCTACAACCACGAAAGTGAAATTAGAGGTTATGAATTCGTTACCATGAAAATAGTGACTGACGTATTAACTAAAGGTACTGTAAAACTAGGAAATGTAAATGCTAAGAAAGATTGGGGATATGCACCAGAATATGTAAAGTACATTAGAAGAATAGTTGAGCATGAAGACCCGACCACGTTTAACTTATGCACAGGCATTATGGCTACTGTCCACGATTACTTCAACTATGTAAAGCAGAAATTCAGACCTGATGCTACATATGTAGTAGATTCATCATTGTATAGACCAATAGAAGCGGATGAAATGACATGCATACAGTCACTAGAAGAGTATAAACCTACACTGAAATGGCAAGATGTAGCAAAAATTCAGGCGGAATATATATTGCATGGCAAGTTATACGGTAAGGAGTTCACATAAAAAATAATATTTGTTATGCTATATACACATACATTATGCATAGCAATATACAAGTGTATCTGTATATTTTGCTATGCTAAATTTTAACATATTCGTTCAGTATGCTGAATAACTTATCTGCAAAAACTTTACTTGTCATGCCAAATTTATCAGCAATATATTCAGGGTTAGGATGATATTTGTCAACTACTAATGATATCATTTTCTCAAGGGAAGGATAATAATATATAAAATACCTCTCTGGTATTATTGTAAAACGTTCTGTACCTACATATTCAATAGGTATTTTGCCTTCTATGAATTCATTCATTGCTAAACCTTTTGTTGTTATAGCACTGCACCCTAATTCATTTGATTCTATAGGTGGATATCCTATACCTTCACCTTTACTCGGAAACAGTAACGTTTTACTGTTAGCATAGTACTGTATCAGTTTATTATCAGGTACAACTCTAGATTCAGCAGTATCTACCTTGATGTACTTATACTTTTTCATTTTAATTTTATATATTAGGTCATACGGTGCAATAACCAGGAACTTTAAATCGACATTGCTCCTATCTGCTTCATCAAGTATAGGCTCCACATATTCACTACCTTTCCTTAGACTATTTGTCATTACAAACATGTAATCATATTTTCTGTCACTATATTTTGTGTTACTCATGGTACTGATTACACTTTTTACTTCTTCACTATCATGATATATCCACACTGGTTTATACACTACTTCATCTTGTATCATGTCTTTATAATAATCATTTGACTTATACAGTGAAGTTACATATTTAGATGAACCGTATATAACCCATTTACTTTGTTTCTTAATATCAACTCCATACGAACTTGGATTAGGCAATAACGGTGTATCAACAAATGCAATAATACGGTCTGCATCTATCTTTCTAACTGCAAGTACTTCTGCGTCACCGTAAAATATTGCAACATCAACATGACTATATTTTGCTACATTATTGTTATCAAGAAAATATAGCTTTATGTCTATATTATATTCATTATTTATATATTTTATAGCTCTTCTAATCGGTTTTTCAAATGATACATAATTAGCAGTATATATATTTATTGTCTTCATTGCTTCACCATTAGAAGTCTAATTTATTGTCATTACTACTACTACTACTTGTTACATTCTTATTGTCAATATCTAATGCCATGTCAAACTGTATAGTTATATCATCATTATCATTAATTAACGTAACATTACTACCTATTGAATTAAGCAGTGTCTTAACTTGTTCACTATCAGCAACAAGTTTTGTAAGTGAATATTTGAACTTTATTATTTGGTTTATAGTGTTATTGTCACCAGTAAACTTTGATGGGTCAGATTCAATATACAGTACTACATCATTACCTTGTATAGTACTTTTAACTATCTTTACCTCACCATTTGCAAATGAGTTAAGGAATTTATTAAATGACATTGACACTTTTATTTTATCCTTACCAAGGGGAACTACATTTTTTACACTTTCTCTTATAATTTTTTCTACATCAATTTGATTACTCATAACTCATACTACCTCATGTTACTATTTAATATATTACTTATATATTTTATTACATTTACTGGACTGAAATTACGCTTTACATATTCTATTGCATTCATCCTTAAATCTTCATACTGTTCTTTCGGTATAGACATTGCATACTGTATTGTATCTGCTAATTCATCATCATCATAATCATACCAATCCCTATTTACTTTATAACATTTATATGCAATACCGAAACCTACATGTTCTAATGCATGACACCTAGGGTAGATGACAGGAGTGCCTGTAGCTAATGCTTCAAGCACTGGTAATTGAAATCCTTCTGTATGTGATAATGATAAATACCACTTCGATGTTGCCATCCTGTAGTATAGTAACTTCTTTGGTAATGTAAATTGCCTTTCATTAATTACATTACTTAATGATAATGATGATATGACATTATATTCATTAGATATTATAGTATGAGTATACCTATTCAAGTTGTGTTTTTTCAATGTATATGTGAAGTACCTCCTGAAACCTTTATGGTCATCAGGGTCATTCCATCCTATCATTATTATATCATTCTTCTTATCTTTATATTCCGTATTTTTGTAAAACTGCAATGCTTCATCATCATAAGGGTGCGGTACTACTTTAACATCCTTAAAGTTACGCATGAAGAGTTCAGCATTATATTTTGATGTTGTAATTACAGTATTATTTACATATGTATTTGTACTTATTAGGTAGCGTGGTGTATCTACTCTTAATATAATATTATCCAGGATGTCATCTCCTTTATTACCTATGTACTGTCTATACCTATTTAACATTGAAACAGCAACATTAGTATCTCCAATGAACATTTTACCACCGAAACCTAGTTGTTTAATGAAATCTATATTTTCATATTTTTTGAAGTATCTCTTGTATAGGTTAAACACTTCATCAAAACTGCACTTTTCACACTGTACACTGACAATGTATGTCCTCAGTAGTGAATCTATATTACTTACTACATCACTCATTTTACTTACCTCCATTTTCTTATACCTTCAAGTTGTGGAGTTAATCTAGTACAGTATTCTTTACCATAAATCATATGACATATACCGTTCAAGAATAAGTGATTACGTGATAATTTATTATGTACATACACATCTACAGGTTCTTTATCATATATCATATTTGAAATATATAATTTTAATATATATATCATCTGGTCATAATAATTTGACGGTATAATCATAGGTGTACCCATACAGTAGTAGTTCACAAACATTGTTGGTTTAAGTTTTGCAAGATAACATATACTTGTAATATCACTGGATTCATACTCTTTATCTGCATACTTAATATAGTATGTGTAATTACTACTTGTATTACCTATAGTATATACTGATAATGGGTACATAGTCCACATATCACTATCCAGTAACACGATACCTCTACTGTTAAACTGTATTTCTGTCTTCAGTATTTCTACCAAAGTTTTAGCTATATTTAATCTTCTTTTTATCATAGTAATTTTATCATGTACATTGACATCTATTTTATCCTGTATATTTGTCCATATTATGTCTATATTGCATAACTGTTGTACATAATTTACGTCTATATTGTGTAACTGTTTCGCATTATTTACGTCTATTTTGCATAACTGCTTTGCATTCTTTACATCTTCAGGCAAGTCATTATTGTTAATATCAATATATACCCTATCGTAATTATTAATTTTTATTAATTCTATTACATCTTTTTTAAAAAAACCACCGAAAGTAATCTTTTTAAAAAAATTGTGTTTAATGGAATTATTCTCCATGATCGTTATGCACAGAAAAGGTTATATGCATGTACAATAAATATGTTTCTGTGTTGCTGTAATGAGCATAAATAATTCATTATTAAGTAAAAGTAATACAATATATACAAATGATAAAATAGATTTTTTAGTGAAAAATAATATACTAGATATACCTTTATACTATGAACTTGAAGATAAAATAAACACTGACAATGTAAAGTTAAACAGTAAGTATACAACTTATAACATGAATAGCAATGCAACCAATATACCTAATATAGCAATTGAGTATGATGGTTTACAGTTTACTAAATTTAAAGAAGGTGTACAGGACATTTTCATGTATACATTATACTATAATCAGGAATATGGTTTAGTACTGTACAAGATAGCTAATGTAGCACCTTATCCAACAATGTTTGCAATTTACAGGTTAGGCTATATATTTGGCAATGCATACTACCCTAATTACCTTAAATTAGGCATTGCAGAATTTATAACTAAAACTGAAATTGAAGGTTTATTGGAAATGCAAACTAATGTAGAAGAAGGTAAATATCCATTATCAGTGATTGAACATATAGGATACAATGTAAAAGATAAAGTGAAACTAAAGGATAGGATTAAGCTGGATACAAAGTCACTGAAAGATAATATTGTTGCATTTACATTCCCAATAAATGCAGGTTCTACTGTAAACATTATAGAAGGTGGATTTACAAAAGAACTTATAGATGCATTTTATATATATATTATACAATTACAGACTGCATATACAGAATACAATATTAAAGATAATAGTACAAGTGTACTGTTTAATTTTAAATATAATATATCACAATATATAGATTACATATTGCAGACTGGTATATTGTTTATACCAATGAATAACCCATTTGAAATGAGAAGTATAATTACACAACCTGTATATGAAAAATACAATAGATACATTAAATCATTATTCAATGATGATGTTAATACTCCAGTTACATGTAACAATGAAAATGAAAAATGGTATACTAAGTTATGCAATGCAATAAGAAATAATAATAATAACAATGCAGGTGATATGTAATGTGTATATGTAATAATAATAATATATATAATAATGTATATGCATTAAGTATATACAATAATAATAATGAATATGATAATGCATATACAGAATACAATAATAAATTATATAATATATATTATAATTATAATGTATATGATAATGTATATAATAATGAATATATAATAAGCATATACAATAAGAATAATATATATAATAATGTATATGCATATTATATATACAATATTAATAATATATATAATAATACATATGCATTAAGTATATTAAATATAAATAAGTATATACATAATGAATATACAGAATACAATACTAAATTATATAATATATATTATAATTATAATGTATATGATAATGTATATACATATTACATATACAATAATAATAATATATATAATAATGTATATGATAATGAATATATAATAAGCATATACAATAAGAATAATACATATGATAATGAATATACAATACTGTATAATGAATTATATAATATATATTATAATTATAATGTATATGATAATGAATATGCAATAGATATATGCAATAAGAATAATACATATAATAATGTATATACAATACTGTATAATGAATTATGTAATATAATAATATATAATAATAAGTACAATGTAGGTGATATGTAATGAGTACAAAAAATAAGAATAATAATAATTATGATAAAGTAAACAATCCTGTAAATGCAAATACACAACCATCAGCAATGACTGACCCTATGTCATTATTAACTCCAGAACAAAGAATTGCAATGCAGAAATTTGCATTATGGATAGAAGCATTGCAACAGAAATTCCCTAATGTTGAATTCACTGAATTTGACCAACGTACATCAACAATATCATTTAAAATACCTGCTGAAGATGTATTCCGCTTTTACTATGACGCTATAAAGAAGTCATTGCCTGACAGTAAAGTAAAAATGATTGCATGTAATATTGATGATAAATATAGCATATGCACTGATGTTATATATCCTAAACAGGTAATGGGATGGGAAAATTACAATGTAACACCAGTTATATTAACTGAAGAAGAAAGTGAAGGTGACGGTGTATTGATAAAGGCATATCACCATGTAATTACATTTCAAGAAATGGCAAAGTACTTTGAAACACAGTGGTTATTAATAAATAAAGGTAAACCTATGAAGTTTAAGTTTACAGTGATGAAGGGTAATGATGTAATAACACTGCCATTTCTAAATGTAACTGATATAAGCAGTAAAGAAGAATCAGATGTAAACAATGTATGGGTACATATAAGGTTAAGAATAATATATAGTAAAATGAATAGGTGATGATAAATGAGTAATGAAAATGGTAATGGAAAAATAAATAATAAAGATAAATTAGATGACATAGACATAGTTGAACTGTCAAAGAAAATTAAGAATGACAGTGAAGATATATATAGACAACAACTGTATAGATTAGTTTATGTTGATATTACAAAGAGAATGACTAGGAAAGAGAAAATGATGCTTGATGAAGCAATAGATGATGTAGGTACATTTGAAGATTTAGTATATACTGCAATACGTAAATACATAAATCCTGAATTACTTACTAGTGATGAAATACAAAGAGTAATGACAAAGTTAATGTCTATGAGTGCTATAGTCGATACTGTAACATCAATGAATGGTGGTAAAAAGAAAAGTAATGGTGTGCCTGTAGGTGGTACACCTACAATGGAAGACGTAGAAGATGCAGTAAATGATGTAGTTAATAATGTAGAAAAAGAGCCTGAAAATACAAATCCCATGGCATCAATGATGAAGGATATGGTAGCAATGATACAACAATCAATGATTGACAGTGTAAAACAGCAGTTGATGAGTAAAATGCCACAACTACCTATAGGCAATAATCAGAATAGTAGTGTAAATGCAATTAAAGGTGACAGTGAAGTAGTAGATAGTAGTAATGTTAATGTACAGAAGAAAAATAATAAAAAAGTATTTACAGGTGATGACTAATAGTATTCATGGATGTAAATAATGCGAAACAGTTATGCAATATGGATATAAATTATGTACAACAGTTGTACAATCAAGATATACAGAATGCAAAGCAGTTGCACAATATATACATAAAGTATGCAAAACAGTTATGCAATAAAGATGTAAAGAATGCAAGATAGTTATACAATATATACATAAAGAATGCAAAGCAGTCATGAAATATATACATAAAGTATGCAAAACAGTTATGCAAAAATTACATGACATTTATATTTCATAATTCATCGTCGGTAACGTCATTTAATATGAATGGTATTAATGGTATACCTTTTCTTTTATTCATAT
>Ga0208447_100161_pt1 | contig 11727 bp, 17 predicted proteins | sample BED_Slide_host_7_FD_187139 | JGI IMG/M metagenome (GOLD analysis project Ga0208447, IMG submission 187139) | Extremophilic microbial mat communities from Yellowstone National Park, USA - BED_Slide_host_7_15 (SPAdes) (version 2) | ecosystem: Environmental > Aquatic > Thermal springs > Hot (42-90C)... | reverse complement strand
ATTTTTCAAGTAATCTATCACAGTCTCATAACCTATTTTTTTAATGTCGTCACCACATTTAACATAAATGTCAGTATTAAACACCGCTATAATGTGACATTCTCCTATTTTGATGCCTAATAAAGCAGTACCACGTTTTGCTATCATCAGTCTACCATAACCTTCGCGTATTCTTTCCTCTTTTTCTTTTAGAAGCTCTTGAGCCTCATTAAACCTATCGAGTCGTATGTTTCCTTTATGGTCTGTAACGCCTTTGTAAAATAAGTCGTGTTTCTCCTTAGGAGTAAATTTACCCATTTACAGCACCATATAGAAGTAGAAATACCAGAAAAAAAAAGGTTAGATTAATCTCCTAATGTCGTGGATTTTGTTTATGACGGCAAACTCCTTGGTGTCAGTATATTGTATTAGGATTCCCTTACGTGTGTGGTCATACCCTATTATGCGGATTCGGTGACCGTATAATACCCTATTCTCACCGCTTAGTATATTGCCTACGCATTCCATTAATTTCTCTTTATCTTCAGAGGTTAGGTTACTCACTCGCATAATATGTCAGTCCTCAGTGTAGAAGTATCCCTTACAATTTCAAGCGTATTGCCGTTCTTTATACACTCCATAACTTGGTCAGTAAATACAACTCCTACAAGTGTATATTTGTACTCACCGTCTTCGGTCTTGAACACTATCCTTAATTTCATTTTACCGTTCACATTAACGGTCTGTATGTCCTCTATGCTGTCTACGGAAATTTTTACATCACCTAGTACAGGTAAGGCTACAGTTTGTTTTAAGTCGTGGAGTTTCTTTACCAAGTTTTCCCTTTTGTTTTGGGTTTGGTTACCTTGGGTTTGATTTGGATTAGAGTTTTGGTTTTTCATATTGGCTCATTTTAAAGTGAGCATTATCTTATATATAAAGCAATTGAGCCCATTTTTGAGCCATTTTAGCGTGGTTATTTAAATTCTAATAACGCGAACAATAAACGATGTATAGTTTAGTATCCTACAAAATTGTCTACCCTAGTTTCCCTATACAACAGATAGCCACTCCAGCGTCTGGAACTACCAATAACCCGCTATATAACACTACTACTCTGCAGACAATACCACTTGTAGTATTACCGGCAGGTGGTAAGTACACATTCCAATTTAATACCAATACTTTCCTACAACTAACGTTAGGCACTTTCACAGTACAACAGACTACCGTATATCCTACTCAGATAAATCAGGATTCATACTATCAGCAGAGTTACAATACTTTCCAACCTATATCTAACACTAATGGTCAAACTGGATTCCAGGTTACCAGACAGGTTACTGAGACATTATATGTAGAAGGAGATAGTTTTACCATAGACACTACGAATCTGTCAGAAAGCCAGATAATCACCGTCAGTTTACCTACGTATATTCCATTACAAGTAGGGTTAGAAACTTATGACTCCACTTTTAACGCTAATGTGAACTTAATTTACCCTACTACATCTTTCTACAGCAATACTAACGTAATAAATCCACAGAACTGGAATATCACAAGCCCATTTGGTATACAATATACCGTAGGAGTTTCACCAATACCCGGATACATATATACGGTAGGGTTTGATGTACCGGATATTTACGGAAACGTAGTAACTTTTACCATAAACGGTGAAAACTTAAGCAATAGTGTGTTTAACAGCACTCCTACAATAGACCAAGACTATACACCCGAGTTACCAAATGGTCAATTTGCTAACGTTAATCCTATGCAGATGACGTTAGATGGTAGTTATAATTACGGTAACTTCAGTTCTATAGGATATGCTGACGGTCTATATGCATCATATCCAGTGTTCTTTAAGGAGCAAATCAAGTATTCAGCAGGAGTAAACAACAATAATCAAGAAGTTTATGCTGTATTGTTAGCACTGAGCCTATATGGTAGTAAAAATGGCATAAAGTTATACGGTCTAATGTTAGGGTCACAACCTTTAGGTGGATACACAGTTAATTTAATGGAAAACCCGTTCTTATTGCCGGCTCAATCAACTAATGTATCATCTACGTTACAAAGTAACGCTCAAATCCTACCTACGTTAATAAGCAACAGCACCTCCTCAGTAAGCGTATCAACAGTTAGCTCATCTACGTCAAGTAGTTCAGTAACATCAAGTACTCAGACAACTCAAACTACTCAAAGTACTACCACAACCACTCAAACCACAACTAACGTAAGCAAAACTAACGTTAGCCTTACTAACCTATTTACAAGTCCATTAGCGGTGTTAGTACTAATATTAGCCCTAATAGGTGTTATATTATTTGTAACCGTATAATGGTAATCGCATATGTTAGCCATACTACCATCTATAACAGTAAATCCATATTTTCAAGTTGAGCCTATATTTACTCCTCCATCTGGTAGTAATATCCAACCTCTGTATAATACCACTCAATTACAGCACTTAGAATTATTAGTATTACCATCAGGTGGTAAATATACAGTTGAATTTAATACAAATACACTTATAGAAATTACTCTAAATAGAATATTTATACAACTCTTGAATTATAGTATACCTAATCCGAATCAAGATAATTTTGCACAACGTTATTATAATGGATTTTACCAAGATTATCCTTACCCAAATCTGGCACCTACATATAGTATCACTAGAAACGTAGTAGAAACGTTATATGTATATGGTGATAAAATTCAGATAGACACCACAATAATACCTAAAACTTATGTAGTAACCATAAGTTTGCCTACATATATCCCCCTATCGACAAATATTAGCAATAATTTACCAGGTATTGGAGACGTACAATATATATACCCAGCTACAAGCTTAATGACAAGTACTCAAAGTATATCGCCTGAAAATCTCGAGATAAATACCCTCTATGGCATAAAATTCACATTTGGTGTAAGACAATCCAATACTCCATGTTACAATACCTATCCATTCACGTCAATATACGATATACCAGATATTTACGGAAACCCAGTATATTTAACCATTAATGATATGTCTTTACCAAATTCACTGCTAACGTCTTTACCGAAGATTCCTTATGATTTTATACCAGTGTATAATGCTGGAGCTATCAATAACAATAACGGTATACCTATGACTTTAGGTGGTGTTTACGATTATATTGGTTTTTCAACATACGGTAGTTCTGATGGTATAATTGCAAATTACCCAATATTCCTAAGCGAAAAGGTTCAATTTTTGACAATCCATAATAACTATACTAATATGTGGTCTTATGGTAACGCTAGCCTTTTAAGTTTCGCTGGCACAGAAAATGGTATCAAACCATACGGTGTTCAGATTTCAGTAAACCAAATTCCAGGGTATAATTTTGTGACTAACATTGGTCAAAACATATCTACAACTAACAACATTAATCAAACGTTAATATCGGACGCACAAGTATTATTATCCATGGTGAAATAGTAATGAATTTAAAACCAAAAACGTCGGATAATATTGTGATGGACTATGAACACTATATTGGCTGTAATTTTGGGAATTATTGTTATACTTGTAGCATTAACAGTACCTCTACCTTCTCTGGTGACTACCTGAGAGAACTCGTAATTTTTAAGGTCTGATTTTTTTATATACCCCTCTAATTACAGCATATGAGTAGCAATAATACTGGATGTGTGTATAACTCACAGCTAAGCTTAGGTCTAGCGTTAAATGTGCCAAGTGGTAATAACCTAGTTCTGAGTTTCGACCGGAACTACGATATCATGCTTTACAACATAAATAGCGGGTCAATAACATTCTACACAAGTGCTAATCAGGTGATTATACCTTCTCCATCATATTACGTGATATCCATATTGAATCCGGAGCAAACTATAGCATCTAACACAAACGTTACCTATCTACCTTCTAACCCACCTTCACAGCAACTCTACGGCTTTGTTATAACAGTGCCTAGCAGTAATGCTGGTCAAAACAGTAACGGGACTTATACAATTGATGTAAACGGAGTAGACATCTACTTTAATTCATCAATTCAAACCACGCTTTACATAGGTTATGGTCAGGAAACTCCGGTGTTGTCAAACACTCTATTCAGTGTGAGTAAACTTATTCAGCAGTTAGAGGGCTATTACCCATTACAGACCGCAACGGCTATGAATGAGGTAGCTAACGAAAACCTAATTTGTGGAACTCTAATAGGGTCTCCAGACTCTATCGTGTTTGTGCCTACATCAAGCGGGGTATCTACTACAGCACAACAACCACAACCTTTCATTTTCGGGACTACGTTCTATCCCAAAGTACCACCACTACCTCCGGCACCACCTAGCAAATCTAATAGAGACCTAGTTACTCTTGGTGTAGTAGGAGCTCTAGCTGTAGCAGGAGCAGTAGTCAGCAGAAAGGCTAAGTAGAAAGGCGATTTAAATGGATAAGGGTAAGGAGATTTTAGCCATCTCCTTCGCATTAGCAGGAGTGGTAATTATTGCCCGATACACTCCGCAGATAGAGTATTACTTAAATCTCCTAAACTCCTCTAAAAGTTAAAGTTTTTTATACGGTCTCTATTTAATAGATGACACCAAATGTCAATAAAATCCATTTTCATGATATCTCGTAAAGATGATAAAACCGTAGAGATAAAATTCGACATGTTAGATGATTTAGACCCAGTATCCGAAGTAGATTTTGTTCAGAATCTGATTAAGTTACGTGAGAAGATAGAGCCTGATAGCGATATATCGAAATATTTTGATGAACTACTTCTCAACGAAATAGAGTTTAGGTTAGCCAAGTTATTGGTTTGGTATAATAAACAATCAGATAAGACCCCTCAAAGCTAAGTATTCTTTTAAGGTATACCATTTTCCCTTTATTTTGTACTTACGGTCTTTAAGTTTCACATCAAATACTACGTCAAACGCTAACTCAAAAGGGTATACCGATAGGCGTAATATATCCATAGCTATCCTATTTCTGTCATCAAATTCCCGTCTAATCACCAGGCAGTATATGAAATTCTCCATAGAACACTCTACAGGTAATTTTAGGTGATATCCATGTTCTGTTTCTCTAATATACACATTTTCCCCAAACTTTTCATATATTTTAAGCAATACATTTACCGCGTAAGCCTTGTCTATATCGATATTTATTCGAGTCACCTCACGTCACTTGAATTGATTTTATCACGTCATCTACCTTACATACATCTACTGTAGGCTTTAGATCAGTTTGAGTAAATCCGATAGCAAAGTTTCCTACAGACTGTGCTATTTGACCTATAAGGTCAGTAACTCCCCACCATTCTACCACACCTCTAAACACATCATAGGTTACAAGTTTACCAGCTCTAGATTCGTAGACATAAATCACTATTAGCCAATTAGTCCTATGATATTTCATGACGTAACTGTAGCAGTCATTATTTTGATAGCACTTACAAAGACCCTCTAAAGTCCACTCTCCAGGAACCTCAAAAGGAGCCTCATATTGCACTCCTTCGTATGTGTGTCTAATTATACCCGGGTATCCTTCTACGTTTTGGTAAAGCTGGTCAAGTAAGTCCTCAAAATAGTCAATATGGTCTTTAATTGCCTTAACGTCAGCTGTCCTTTTATGTATCCTCCTAGCTACATAAGTGTAACTATAACCCTGAAGCAGTAAGGAAACAGCAGTACTAAGCTCATAACAATCCCAAACAGTTGATATAAATGACGCAGGAATTTCTGTGTTACCACATACCACTTTACTACGTGGTGTGGTCAGAAAGTCAATTAGTTTCTTAAAGTAATCATAATGATAAACGATTTGGTATGTGTCATATGTCCTTTTATGAATAATCCTAGCGATTCGATAAGGAGCGTAAACGGCAGAAAGAGTAAGTACTTGTTGAACTTGGTCTACTGTCCATGTAGTCGTTATATACTGAGCATCAACACAAACATTATTGTAGCATACCTTACCGGTCATTTCTAATCCTCTTATAAAGTTTGGACAGTGCAGTTATAACTCCAGAGACAACCGTGTACTCTATAGGGATAGCGTAAATGTCTATAAACCATATAGGCACCTTAGGAGTTATGGCATGACTAATTACAGCGTCTAAGTTTCCTAAAGCTATCGCCATTAATACCTTAGCTAACAAATTCCACTTCAACGTCATCACCGTCCATATCAGCACTAACAGTTTGGTCTACCTTTGTAACATACATCCTAACCAAGTCACCTGGGACATAATGAGTGAGAGAAACGTGTCTGTAAGCAGACCTATCTAACTTAAAGGTCTTACCGCACACTATACACATTCTTGTCATGTCATTCACCTCCTTTGCGGAGCTATAACTTGTAAGTGTAATAGGTGTGTGTTAGCAAAATTAACGCGTGGGGTTATATTACCGATAATGTATTGCGAAAGTTTCTCTCTAATCACATCAACGTTTACCGATACCTTACTACGCTTAGGATTCACCGTAGTGTACAATATTTCGTTTTTTACCGGGTCAAATGCCCAATATTCATCACCGAAGTTATATACCAAATAGCAGGCTCTACCTTGGACTATTACTCGAGTCAGCGGTATACTTTGCAGGAATTCATTTAGTGCCTCCTTAAAGGTTTCCTCAGTATAGTGGTAATGCGGGTATAACGGAGTACCGTCTAATGCGTAAATCTTATTTCGGTAGTATGGCTTAAAGGTATTCCTTTCCCAAACAAAAAAGAAATCATCAGTATCGCCCCATGACTCATTCCAAAGAAAAATTACGTTATGCAGTTTACCTTTTAGTTTCAACTTCGCAGCGATTAAAGTAGGTCTCATACTGAAAATGAGCCTTTTAGAGTTAAAAAATATTTCGGAGCACTTTGATGAACTAACTAATTAAAATAATTTTAACGTGAGTCATATATTACCATGTCAGATAAAAAAATAGTAGATGGGTCTATGTCTAGCGATAGCCCCTCTAAGGTAAATTCTAACGAAATTAGTATAAATGTGTTAAGTTATATCGCTTTAAAATTAGGTGGAGTACCTGAAGCTTTAACTAAGATAAACGAATTGGGACTTAGGTTTAGTACAGGTTTTATAAAGGACACTAGTAACACTCAAGTTCTAGATACCATTATACACTACCAAAAGTATCCACATATGGTCATAGGTATAAAGACCATGATTAGACCTCCTTACTTTAAATTCGTTTGGAAATTGAAACAAGACTATGATGAGGTTATGGAAATTAACGAAGTCGAAAGTATAAATGACGCATATAATGCAGTTTATCAGAACCTTGTAGACTATTTTCCTTGTCTCCTAGTAAACGCAAAGGTAAAGCCGTATAAGATTATCTATGATGACGGTCATAACGTATTCGTAGTAGACCTTAAGACATACAAAGGAGCCATATACAATAAGTTAGCTATGCGAAAAGTGAACTTTCAACCTTTAAACAGAAGTGAATGTATACAAGATACCCAAGAAGTAAAGTTTAGCATAAATGGGGTAATTTTAACGGTAAAAAATTACGTACAATCCCGGTATTTAATAGAGTTCTTTAAGCTATTCAAGATACTACATTACGCACAAAACTCTACGTAACCTATTTTTTACATCTGATTATCAATATACAGTTTGACAGTTAGGAGCGTTATTAGCAGGGCACCATAATACTCTAGTAGATGAGTTAGCCCAAAACGGTATCGTTTGGTTAGGAGCAACAGTTATGCAGAAATTACTGTTTAAATCGACGTAATCAAAGCATAGACTACCTCCAGTGTTTTGTGGAGTAGTATATGTTTGAACTGAATACCCTAAGTCATCCGGAGTGTTCTGTAGACTGACTGTATAAACTAAATTATTATTCTTAATGTAACTCAAAGATACGTAAGTTAAACTAGGGCTATACCATAAGGCACCTTTATATGTGAGAAATCCTAGACCTGATGATGGAAATTCATAGGTAGGCAACCATGTGTAACCATTAGGCATTATTAGACCTAAGAAACTGAAAAATGCACCAGTGTTGTTAGCTGGAAATTCCATTGTCGTGTTATTACAATAGCATGGTGATACTCCTCCGAAAACGCCTGGATATGCCCAATATAAACCAAAAAACCCATCAGTTTGATTATTAAACACTAATCCACTATTAATATTAGGCATTTTTACACTATAATTAGTTGATGGAGTTAATGCCTCACAAAAACCATTTATGGTTATTAATGGCTGATACAAACCACAAGCAGTAAGTGAACCACCGAAACACTGAGCTAGCAATTGCTGACTGAAGTTATTAGGAGTTATTAATTCACAACTTGACAGTGTACTTTGTTGTATGGTAGTAGAGGTCTGTGAAGGAGTTGCAGCCTGTGATTTAATGGTAGATGTATTAGCAGACACAGTAGATTTGGTATGTGACTTGGTATATAGATAATAAGCTAATAATACTGACCCAAACCCGGCTAACCCATAACCTATTTCCCTTTTATCCATATGTGAAAGTCACAAACATCATAATTAAATAGACCACTTAAAAAACTACGCTTTCTTATCATTACTTTTTAGGAGAATCATTATTAACCGTTTGTCGCTGTTGTGAACAGTATAACTAAAATACCGTGCCGTACCTCTATGATAGACCGTGATATTAGTACTGATTATCTGGTAACCATCTGGTGTCTTAAATACTAGCACAGCATCATAATTGCCAGGCTGAGCATGAACTAAGTACTCATAATAGTTGTAGATACGACCACCGCGTTTTTGGCTTAGTATCCTGTACTTGTATATAGTCTCTACGTGGTCATATTTGAGTAGGTCATAAACCAATTTCTCTACGTCACTCATACTAACACCTCGTAAAAAGATATTTTATCTGACTCTATCATTTTAGCTAAGTCATCAAGTGTGTACTCCTTAGGTAACCTGTGCTTTAAGGAGATAACTAACATTACGTCACCTGGCTTAAGTTTTATGTTACGCCTATGCGGCTTAATTTTAGTATCGCACATATCATTAACCACTCTAGCACTATCTTTACGTCTAATCGCGTTTACTAACGTTATATCGGTATTAACTTGTGAACAGAAATACCACTGGTCTATTTTATTCACAGTCATAGGAAAGGGGAAATTACGTATCATGTCAAGTGAGACGTAGTCTAAGAGATACGTAATATTCACTTAATACCACCTTCTTCAGGTCAAAAAACGCATATCTAATATATTACGCATTTGTCACCTGAATAAGCTCAAAAATCTGCTCTTCTTCTTTTTACAAAACACAAACTCCTTAGAATCCGGAGTTACATACGTTAGTTTATAACCAAAAAGATGAGGCATAGTCTTACTAAAATCACCCCATGTGTGAACAGCTATACAAACTTGTTCATAACGGTTTATCTCCTCGAAATTATCTAGTTGTTCACATCCTTCGCAATCCTGTATGAAAATGTTAGCAGGTGGGTAAGATTTACCATCCCATTCACCGTAGACCTCATAATTTTCTCTCTCTATACCAAAGTCATCCATAACCTCATAGAGTTTTTGTCTAAGCTTAGGGTCAGACTCATACATAATAACATAACTAGCACCTTCTAAGAAAGCGTAAAGAGCCGTAGTACCGCAATCAGCACCTATTATGACAACACTTCTAAACCTGAAATTAAGACTACCGTAAGCCTTTTCTTGCTCAGTCCAGTAATTACATCCCTTACTCTTAAAATAGTCATCTAATAAATCTCCCATACGTAAGTGTGAAAAAATCAATTACTTAAGCTTTTATGGTGTGTGTTCTAACATAAAAGTCCTTTATAGCCCCTAATGCCTCATTTACAGCACCGCTAAGGTTTCCATACACAATCCTAGTGATATTAAACACAACGCCATCTACTTCGTAGTCAATATCAACATAATAAGTACCCCAATCATCAATAGCTAGACCGGCTTTAACTATTCTCACGTCCTTAGGGAATTCGTTTATGTTGTTAGCGATTTGCCTTATGTCTTGGGTTAAGTCCTTTACTACATGATAGTTAGCCATCCTTATCTCCTTTAATAATGATTTGCTCACCTTTAATATAACGTAATCGTTTGATTCATCAACTTTGTTAGCCTTGTCTGTCATATCTCTTACCTTCTAAGGAGTAATAGACCAGTAATTTTGCTAACGAATACCTTATGTCCTCAAGTAGGTCTTTATCAAAGTAGACTTGTAAGAGACTCCTCTTTATTATGGATTCCCTACCGTCTATGAGTTGTCTTAAGTCACTTACCTCATTTTCGGGTTTCATGTCCTTAACCTCTAAGAGTAGTCGTTTGTCTAACTTGATAATCACATAGTCGTTATTCTCTGTTACTTCTATTTTCATGGTATCACCTTTATTGGTTAGTGGTAGTATTGGCATTTATCTCACCTATTACGTTATAATACGCCAATAACCTGGCTAACCTTATCTGAATACCGTTTTTTGTTATGTCGTACAATTTAGTCTCCTCGAAAATCTTCAGTGCTTTTACAAGTGTCTCTAATGATTTGAGCTCATCTAAAGGGCTTACGTTTTTCAATTGGTCACTGGAGAAGCTATAATATTTTAATTCCATGTCTTTATCTGTCAATTTCTCTATTTTTATTGCGATATCGGTCATATCACTCCTCCTCTATGTAGTAATATGCTAGTAAAAGTGCTAACTTCTCTCTTATTGCGTTGTTAAACTCCTTTTTGATTTCTGGAGCTTTATCACCTATGAAATCCAGTTTGCCAATATACTCTTTTACAGTTATCAAATCGTATAGCCTATTAATCTCTTTTATCGGGTCTAGACTACCCGCATCTCCTAATACCTTATCTCCTAACTTGGCTAGAAAAACACCGTCTTTCATTTCTTCTACGTTTATTTCGATTTTTAATCTCATATTTGGTCATTTCATTATGAGCACTTTTAGGTATATAAAGTAATTGTGATTTGACCATTTTCAATATCTTACGTATTTACGTGCATTAAGCGGTTGATATATGATACGTTTCTTACGCGATATCACCTTATCGTTTACCTTAATTATTCTACGCTCACTTGTATTGCCTACCTTGACCTCTATAAGCAAATCCATGAGTAAAAATAATTTCTAAGCAAATAAAAAAGAGTGCTTATAACGACTTAAGGAAATTAATTACACTATTGAACCCAGAACTAACGTTATTTATAATACTGTTCACAACACTATCAACACCTTTCTCCACTACCTCGTAAGATGGGTCGAAGTGGTCTATAACATAATTTACTAGATTTCCATACCCTCTAGCTATTAACCGTTGTATTACCTCTGATTCAAATAGTGTTAGGTCTACCCATTTATCAAAATCACTCCAAGAAAGTCCCATACCGTTATTAATAGCCCAACTCACCAAGTCATTATAACTCCAGCTTTGTGGTGGTTGTATTACTCCACCAAAAGCTAATCCAGGACTTAACATAACGTCTTGATTAATTCCGGGTATATATATGATAAATTTTCCAGTTAATGGACTAATATAACTAACAAATCCCCTTAATTGTAATTCATCACATATCCCGAATATACCAGAAGATATGTATATTGGTGCACCTTTAATAGCATTATTGAATTGCTGATAATTAAGGTTACCATATATATCACTCAATATAGGATTGAAATTAGTTGAATCTGGTATAGATGGTGCTATTAAGTTGTTAGTTAATGTAATATGTATTGCTGGCGT
>Ga0208447_100160_pt1 | contig 11755 bp, 23 predicted proteins | sample BED_Slide_host_7_FD_187139 | JGI IMG/M metagenome (GOLD analysis project Ga0208447, IMG submission 187139) | Extremophilic microbial mat communities from Yellowstone National Park, USA - BED_Slide_host_7_15 (SPAdes) (version 2) | ecosystem: Environmental > Aquatic > Thermal springs > Hot (42-90C)... | reverse complement strand
CCCACACACACACCCACATACACCTATATACAATAATAGAGTGTGTAATACTAAGACAACCAACACACCATCAACAACAACAAACACCAACTAATTCAAAAACACATAAGCTAACAAATCTTGTTCATATTCAATCTTTCTATATGTTGGTTCAACACCAAAAGCCTTTTTAATAAGATTATAAAGACTCCACTCAGTAAAACTATAAATATGAGTCCTATCAATTTTATCAGCATCATTAACACGAGCATTAGGCACAACAACAACAATATCCTTAGCCTTCCTAAGCAATGTTAAAAGATAATATGGACATTCTAAATGCTCAATAACATGACACAATAAAATACTATGATTAACAAACTCATCCTGATGATACTCACAATAACGCACTATATCATCATCTATTACAGTAGCATTAGGATTATAAACAAAACCAAACTCAGCTAAATACTTATCAAGATGCTTAGTTGCTTCACACACAACACCATCAATATGCATAGTAACACCAATATCACCACGCGGATAACTACCACACCCTAAATCAATCTTCAAATATGAAGCACCAAAACAAAAATAGCAACAACCAAAGGTATTAAAACAGCGTTCTCTGCAACTTGGATATAATAAGCCCTCTCTAACCGTTTTAAACGCTCATCAAACCAAACATTAATCAATTCTTGGTCTCTATTTGTTTTCACAGCTAAAAAACCATCATCATCCATTATGTCAAATCCTCCATCATATTGTTGAGCTCATTAAACTTATCCTCAACAACATCACCATCTTCACCATCACCTTTACCCACTATTTTATCATACTCAGCCAAAGCGTTTAAATACACTTGTTGCCATAGAGCCGAATCCTCACCAGAACTTTGCGCCCTCTTCTCAGCATACCTTAACAGCAACTCTAAAAACGGGTATCTTTTCGCCATCCCTCTCTCAACACCTTATCCATCTTCTCCTTTAAATTTCTTACTATTTCATCAATGGTTTTCTTTAACTCTTCATTTTTATACTCAATCCAAGTTAGTAGCTCTTCAGGTGTATATCTTATTTCATCTTCGGTATAATATTTATGCCCATTCACACACATATAAACAAACCAATCGTTCTCTTTCCCTTTCTTATCAAGGATAGTATTACAATAAATGCACCTAGCAGGTGAAGAATGACCATAACTCTTTTTCTGAATATCAGACATACACCTTACACCACTCTAACAACTTAGGGTAAAGCTTAAACATATCGAAACTATTAATATAGCTTTTATCCACACTTTGATTTTTACCTTCATAAGCACTATAAAGCACTTCCACCGTATCCTCAGGGTTAAAAATATACTCTTTAAAATCAAACTCTTCATAAGGATGAATATTAAGCCAATCCTCATAGACATAAGGAACTTTATAACCATAGCTCTTAGGTAATATCTCATTCATAGGTGGAGCATCAACATATATACTAGGTATACCACAACCTAAAGCTTCAAGTAAAGTTAAACCAAATCCTTCACTTGTTGATAAGTGTATATATAAATCACTTGCCTTATAGCTACCAACAACAAACTCATCGGGTAAATAAGGGATTAAAAAGTATGTAGAACTTGGATAAGCACCTTTCAGATAAAAACTTAATGGTGGTCTACCTAAATCAAGCAAAGACACACTTGGATTATACTTTTGCTTTAGGAGTTTCAGACTCTTAACAATTAAATCTACACGTTGTCTAGGCGTCCATATCTTATGTAGCATCCACATTCTTTTAGCTCCAAATAGTCGTGGTCTATTTGCTTGTGATATGTTAAACCAACTAAGATTAAAACCATGATAGATTACATCCTCAACTTGGTAGCCTGAATCCACTAGCATATCCCTAGCAAATTTCGAGACCGCTATAATTGGGTGTTTAGGTTTATAGTCATTATAATTATGTTTACCTTCAATAGTTAAATAGAAAACAATGTTAGGCAACACATCAAATCTCTTTAAAGCATATCTCTCACATGCACCTATAAATAGCTCAAAATCATAGCTTTTACTAGTTGATGCTGTTAGGTAATCCTCAACAACAACATTATATCCTAAGCTCCGCCAAACAGTAGCTATTTTATTAGCTTCACGTGTAAGAGACACAGCCTTATGGCAAATAATCCGTGTATTCATTTTTCATGTTGCAACTTGTATTTCGTATGAAATGCTTAAAGATGAACCATTAGGGACTGTAATAGGTGTTGGTAGTAAGTCGTGGATAATTAAGTAAAACTGATTACTTTGACCTGAAAAATTCCCAGACCAAGCAACTAATCCAACCTCTGACACAGTTATACTCGAACCAGAGTTATTAGTAAACGTCCTAGTAACCGTGATGTAACCCGTGTTCGTAGATGTATTTGTAACAGCACCTGTAACACTAACAGCACCATACTGCATTTGACCAACACTTGCCCCATTCGATATTACCTGTGATAAATTATGGTCAATAATGCTTGGTGCTGATGTTCCGCTTCCTATCAGTATTCCATAATTGTCATCATTAGAAACATCATTTACAATTATAGTATCATAATTAACTATGCTGTATGACCCACCTCTAGTATTTACATTATTTACACTTTGATGGCTCAAATTAGTGAATATTTGCCTTAGAAAATTAGCGACAAAACTCCTACTACGATAACGCCTATAATAAGTGCATTTACCATTTTCATCTATCACCTTTATTTTTAAATAAGCTTTAACATTCATTTTTCTAATCACCTACGTAGTTATTGTTATAGTGTATGCTACTGTAAGCACCTGAGTATTTGCAAGCGTAATTGATGAAGGTAGCAAGTCATGTAGAATAAAGTAAGTAGTAGGGCTACCTGCATTTTCAGTTGCTAAATAAGCTCCAACCTCCGCAACTGTTACGTTACCACCAGAACCATTAGTAAATGATTTACTCCACGTAAAACTAGCACTATTATTGTTTAAATTAGTTATTGGTGTAGTTAAACTATCTGTGCCATACTGTAACTCACCCGTGCCTGTGCCATTACCAATTTGCGATGTTAAACCCGTATTAGTTATTGATGGTTTAGCTGTGCCTGACCCAACAACAATGTCAGGGTTTACTAACCATTGTTGAGCACTAGGGGGACTTGTGAAAACAGTATATAACGCATTTAGAAAACCAACAACAAAGCTCCTACTCTTATACCTTCTTCTATAAACAACTTTACCGTTTTTATCTGTAACTATAACCGTTAAATATGCGTCTATATTTGGTTTCCTCATTCTCTCCATAGCTAACGTAGCTCGACCACCACCTTAGTTTTAATTGTAGCTGTGAGATATATCATTTTCGGTAGGTTTACTCTCGATGAAATTTTAGCGCTCATTTAACTCACACTCGTGCCTACACTTGAAGTTATTTTTCCACCTGTATTTAACACTGTTCCTATTAATGGGTCTACTGTCGTTGATGGACTAGCTTTAAAGGATTCTACTGTTGCTTGAGTAACACTACTTGTAATTGTTGGTGTAAGCACAGCTTGACCAAGACTTGGCGGTGGTGTTGGTGATGGTGGTGTCTGTGTAGAGCAAGGTGTAAGTGTTGGTATATGCACCTGTGGTAAACTAACGTTAGGTATAGTTATCCTACTCCAATACTTAGTAATGCTATTTGTCTGTATGAAACCAGCTATAAAGGTTGAGATAGCACTAGCTATTATTGGAACTGTAACTAAACCTAACAATTTTCTACCGAAATGCGTATCTCTACTATTACTTGTGAAGTCTGAAAATATGCTTCTAGCTATTTTAAGCTCAGCTGGAGTTGTAAGCACAGCAAATAACACTTGACCAAACTTAGACACAACCGCATTTTGCACAGTGATAATAAGGCTTTCAGCACTACCTATTATTGTATCAACACCATTAATTATTGCATTAATAATGTAGTTCATACCATCAATTGCCCTATCAATCAACCAATTCAAAGCATTAATAACAAGATTAACTAAGTCGATTACACTACACCTAATCCAATTGCCTAACCCCAAAAGACCGTTACGTATTTCAGTTAGACCAGCACTTAAGAATGAACCTAAAGCGCCTAGACCGCTCAAAAACGCTTTAACAATACTTTGACCAAAGGCAACAAGTGAAGTATAGAATATTTCCATGCCTTGAACAACTGAATTAAAGATTTGATTCGCGAAGTGGACAATTGAGCGTGCTATAAACAGTAGACCACCCCATATCCCTTGACCAACACTAACAATATTGCTAATAAACCCAACAAAAGCATTACATATATCACTAAACGGGAAAGGCAAACTAGAGCATGGACTACTGCTAACACCATAGGCAGGTGTTGGTGCTATGGCTATCGCTATACCACCATAAACAATTGTATAGCCCTGTGCTTCACTCCAAGTAACAGTATTACCTACGTAAGCGTAAGATATCCATGCTATTGCCGTCTCGAAACTTGTGCCTGAAAACGTGCTATCTAACAACTCATTGTAAGAGTTAGGTGGTATTAATTCGGGTTCTAATGATGTTTGACCACTAACATAAGCACCTAAAACAGTTATAATAGCGTATCCATGTAGTTGTTGATTACTTGTCAAGGTCATCTGTGCATTAGTGCCTGTTACTGAACCGTTACCGTTAAACGAAAACGGTATTGGTTGATTAGTATCATAGCCTTTAACGTCAAGTATAGCACTTTCCCCCGTGTCTGGCTGTGTTAATGATATTTGTATTTGCAATATACCGCTTTGACTAGCTATTGTATAGTATGCCTGTGTATTTGTTCCACCACCAGAACTAACTATTTTGTTATAGTTATTACGCTGGTTATCACCTATTGTAGCTACATTAGTAGATGGGTTTTGTGTTGATACTGTAACTATTATTAGGTCTCCAGCTGTAACAGGTTGAGATGTTGAATACTGTATAGCTGATTGGTTCAGAACACCTGAGAAGCCTATCAGTGTTACTTGAACCATTAGCTATTACCTTCACAGCTTTATTATATTGTCAAGGTTTGGTAGAGCTTGCACACTTATACTTAAAATTAACTTATCACCTTGCACACTTACATCTACAACTTGTTTAGCTTGTTCTGTTAAATTAGCTCTAATCTGATTTGCTATGTCTGTCAATGTGATAGAAACAACAACTTTGTTATCCTTAGCCTCTAACTTCATTCCCCCACTACGCACAAGTTCTTGTATAAAGCTCATAACACACCACTCACGCCAATAATACGCCTAAGACAACCATAAATGTTATGGCTCCATCAGGGTTTTTATATAGTTCCTGTGAAAACCACCTTAGGAACTTGGCTAACTCTTCAAGCACTTTTTTAATGAAACTTAAAATATAAATAAAAACAGCATTAAGCGAAGCAAAAAAGCTTTCTACTCTCGTCTCTCCAACCGCTAATATTTCACTCATATAGACTCAAAAAAAAGAGGTGAAAGACTTTTAAAAAGCTATCGCTACTTCAGTAGAACCCTCTGAACACTCCAGCTAGACGCCTAACTATACTTGTTCCGATTCTGTAAACCACATAGGCTATACCGCCTAGAATAAGCACTTCAGCGAAAGCGGTAGCGTTCTGTGAGACTGTTAGGGCTACGTTGTCAATGATGTTCAATATTGAATTGAACACATCTGTTATTACCGTTGCAATTGTTGGTGCAGAACTCATTTTTTACACCACTGAAACCTTATTACTCAGCGTATATATAAATTTAATGGTGATAAATGATTGGAGAACCAATCGACGGTGAAGGAGCAATTTACGAATCAAACTATGACAAAAGAAGAGTGGGAAAAAACAGTCGAGAAGGTGGCAAATCAGACGTATCAGCAATTCCTAGCGATGGGTCTCAGGACAGTGATAAAGGTAACACCACAATACGCACTGATAGGGTTCAGGATAGCGGATTTAGCGAAAGCGATACAGGAAAGGTCAGAGAACAAAGTGATAGTTCAAGCGAAAGCGAAAGAGTTGGGTCTGTGGATAACAATATTACCCAACAAAAACAACAAACAGTAGTAACAGATATTACACGTGTAGATGTTGAATGGTCTATTTTCCTGCTACAAAAGTGGTATAATAGTAATGTTGAGTTCGCTGAAGCTATAACTCATGGCTTACCTGACCTTAGAATGAGTAATAATTTCAATGTTGGGTTAGCTGGATTACCTGATATTAGAGCTATACAACAAGACGCACTTAGAAAGTTACAGCAAAAAGCTGAAACTGATGTTACAATAACAAAACCAATAATGCCTACACGTGAACCCATCCATCCATTTTTACGTAAACTAGTTTCAAAAATACGTGTTGGCGATGATTATGACGTTGATATATTGACTACAAGCGATATACAATATCTTATAACCATTATTAATCGTTTCGCTACACTGCAACTAACAGTAGCACAGAGTATTAGGACGCTTCAAACCAAAGTTAAAGTTCTGCCTAAACCCAAACAAGCTAAAGTGGAACAAACACAGATGAAACAAAAAGTGGTGTCTTCAGATGAAGAACTAGAAAAAGAGTTGGAGAGTATTAGTCATGAAGAGACTCATGACTAATTTTTTTTACGCTTGACCGCCTGCGTATCTCTCTCCGCCAAGTAGGTCAGCTATACGGCTAAGAACACCATTGTCTAATCCCTTGTCTTCGTTAGACCAATAGTCTAACCATTCGGTAACACTCATTTTCCCATATCTAAGAACCTTACTAACAAATTGCACAGTAGCGCTATGATATAGACCATACATCATTTTAGGCACACCTTCAAGCACATTAGAGTCCTTCACTTTCATCCAAGCACTATGTAGTTCACCAAAACCCGCCTGCCACTGTGCTAACTGAGCTGATGCCGTGCGCCTTGCCAATTCATCACTTCCACTCATCCCTTTGTGGACTGCATAGGCTTTTTCCTCATATCTGGGATATGTCGTTCCGTTTACGGTTCTTGTCTTACTAACCATATTTCACACCACTTTTAATTATTTTCCGAATTATAAAAGTGTTTCGGTTCTACTTGGATATGATATGGTATGACATCCCCTATATATAGGGTTTTTTAAGCGTTTTGATTTTATAGCGAAACACCTAAATAATTATCAAACATATGATTGAGGAGGTGCAATATATGAGTTCTAATAGCAACACACCAAAGAAAAGGCTAAGTGCACGTATTGTTAGAGCGTTTTTCGTTGGTCTAAGCGTTGGTTTTGCTGGTGGTTTTGGTGTTTACTTGTTGGCTTTAGCCGTCAATACTTTGAGTAACACACCCGTGCTAAGTCCATTAGCGTTTTTGCTATTGGTTCTAGGCTTCACGACCGTAGCAAGTGTTGGTATCGAACTAAGCAAAGACTTAGCTAACGACTAACGACTTCCACCCCTTTTTTTTCCGATATAGCTAAGCTATATCGACTTCATTTGGTCTATTTTTGGTCTATGGTTTGATGACTTTTTTGCTCGTAAACAACACATCAAATATTGTTAGTCCACTTCTTAGACGCAATAAGTCCATGTGTATACGGTTCACATCATCGCCTAAATAGTATCTTAGCTTTATAGCGTCGTTTATGTGAATTCTTTGTTTGAGCTTTATTCGATAATGGTAGCCCTTGTTTGTTTCATAAAAACGTAATTCACCTAAGTTTTTTGCATTTATTTGCACAAATAGATTAGGTAGCCATCTTTTGGTGTCTATGTCTACACCTATCTCATCAACATAAATATTTCTATTGGTATAACTCATGTTCTTGTATCACCACAGTTTTACTAATTTTGTATTCAGCTGAACTTTCAGTTGTGAATATTTCACCATGACTATACCACGCTTCAAGTGTCCAAAACTGTGAATATTGTGGATAATAAATATCTGTAACTTCTGTTCCAATTATGTCAAACTCTATTATTCCTTCAAGCCAACTACCTTTATCAGTAGCAAAAAATTCTTCTAATGCTTTTTCGTTTAGCTTGTCTTCTACATCTTTGTTTAATATTGGTCTATCTGGATTAGTGTAATCTATTTGGTCAAGTCTAATGTATCCCATTATGTTTATTTCGCCTCTTACACTTCTATTTTCTGGATACTTTCTAGCATCATAGCTTATGTGTTTAGCGTGTATGACTTTTACATAAGCACAGATAAAGTTAGTTACTATTCTACCGTTTATCCTATTGTAAACTTGAAAATTTATTACTGTTACGTATTGTGTTGAATTTTCTACGTATTCTTGTGAACGTTTACTAACAAACCTACCCGTATATATATTTCGTGCATATTCTAATTTTCTTATTGCGTATCGTCCAAGTGTAATGTTCTCAAGTATTTCTTTACTTGGCTTATGGCAATAGTATTTAATTAAACCGCTCATATTTAATACTTCACCACTTTAACTTGGACTCTAACACCATCAACAATAATGGTTTTGCTTTTAATGTTATACGATTCAAAAATGTGGTATAGTAGTCTAGCATAGTTTCGTGCATCGTCTTCATGTATCATGGCTACATACTCATCGTCATAAAATATCGCTAAATTATTGGTATCTAGAGATTTTTTGATTTTAAACTTACCAATTTGTGCTACAACAACCCATTTTTTCGTCTTGGATATCTCTTTGACTTCTCTAGGTAGTGGTATATCCGTCTTTACGCTTAAATGCGTTTTACTCTTAGTTATTTTTGTAGTTGTTATTTTGGTTTTGCCTAATTCAATAAAATTAATATTGGTGTTCGGGTTATCTATGTTGACAACAAAAGTTTTGCGTTTTGGGTTTTGGTTCATGACGAGCCAAACCCAAAACGCACGGGGGTTAAAAAAAGGTTTTTGAGTGAAGTTATATTTTGTGTGTTCCAAGTATTATTTCCGCTATTAGTTCCCTTGAATTTTCTACTTGTTCTTGTTCTTGTTCATTTTCACTTTCATATTGCGCTCTATCGAGCATCGCTTTTACTATCCATGTTAGTAGTGCTACGTCTTCAGCATAGCTAAGGTTGTCATTATTCAGCACATTTAGTATCTTTATGGCTGTGCGAATCATCTCTTCCTTTTTTTCACTGTTTTGTATTTCCATGTTTTCGCACCTTTTGAATTGCTTTTTCAAAAGGAACATCTCTTAGACAATTCGGGCATTTAATATACACTGTTCTTTTTCCACGATAATACCATTTATAACCGCATCTTGGACATGTTGCCTCTTCAAGCAATTGGCTTCACCGAATACCTTGTTTGTTGTCCTTGACCAACACGGATTAAGACAAATTTGGGGTTCTTGGTGTCAAGGTATGTTTTTAATATTTTTTGTAGCAAAGTTGGTGTAACGCTTAGCATGTATTCTTGGTTGTCTGCTTCACTTGTAACGAATATGTTGTATTTCAGTGTTCTAGAGTTTTTGTCTTTTTCGGGTCTTTTTTCTGTGTTTAGGGTTAGTATGTTTTCGCCTTCTTTCGGTCTAAAGTATGGAACACCACCACGCTCTCGAATTTGCTCTTTGGCTTGTTCTACCACCTCATTGTAGAGTTCTGACCAAAAGCCGATATCAGAACTCACACTTTGGCTTTTTTCTTCTTCTTTTGATGGTTTTGGCATCCAAACCACCAAAACCAATAATAACATTGTTGCTTATAAGCTTTTCTACAACCAAAACACTTTTATGTTTGTTAGTGATATGACATCCCACACACTTAGGGGTATGATGGGCTGTGTCGTTGAAAGAGATTGTTGAAGTCGTGGACAGGTTGAATGCTATTGCTTTTTCTGTTAGAAGCGGTAAGTTGATAAAGGGTAAAATGCTTCAATGTGATGTTTGCGGTAGATATTATAGTTTTGAGTTTTTCGCTAAGCATAAGTGTATTCATGCCACAACACCAATATCAGAAATTCAAACAATTCTTGATAGACTTAGGGATAAAACTAATGGTGATTTTTCGCAATATAAACACTTCACTTTTGATGAAGCTTATAACGAATGGCTTGAAAACAATAGCAAAAAAATTAGTAAAAAATGATTAACAAGGCTAAAACAAGGGAAAAAAGGATAACAAGAAAAAGTTTTAGTTTGTTTTTAGTCGTCATTTTTCACACCCCAAAAGCGTTTAACAGCCCTTTTTTGTAGCTCTTCAAGTTTGGTTTTACGTGCTATTATTATTCCACATCTACGACACTGTAACAAATAATTACGATATTCGTCATGTCCATAAAAAATAAGGGGGTATGCCCCACATCGGGGACAAATAGCATAGGCTCTTAGACCAATTACTACCCACTTTAACTTAGTAGTCAATTTAATCAACTCTTTGCTGTTGTGGTCGTGGATGCCATAACAAGTATTGACCTGCTTGTAGTGTTATCGGGTCGTGGTCTTGGCTTATTATCTGTGTCTCTTTCCCAATAGCTATTATCCGCCTCTCACTGCCAAGTCGTATAACGTCAAGCCCCCCTTTAATTTCGTGGTTAAAGAACATTAGACTTTGCTTAACGCTATAAAGGTAACTTGGCAATGTAAATTGTCCTTCAGTGTGTAATTTGTAGACCTCTAGATGCCCTTGACTTGTTACATAATCGAGTCTTATTTTACCAACATCACTAAAAGTTAATGAGTGCTGGGGCATTAGTTTAGTATACCATATTAAACGCTCACCTGTGAACCGCACTATTGACGGGCTATATGTATTCTCATATAACTCAAACTCTATTTCTTGCCATAACCCCTTGAACACTTGAAAGTCTCTAACACTATAAATACCACTGTTAAATGACACGTCATAGAATTCAACGTGCTGATGACCGCTTACGGTTTTGTCGTTCAAAACATCCACCGTAAACTCTTTCTGCGTTTTCTTTAAGTATTGTAGGACTCTTTCCGTCTGTGAATTAGTGAAAACACTAATGATTTTTTTCCGTATAAAGTATACCCCATAATTCAGCTTAATATAGTAGCCCAACTCTAGAAAACCTAACGCACTACTCTCACTGACATCAATTATAAGCCGATAAGTTGGCTGTGTGTCATAGGCTTGTTCAAGTGAAGGTGTGAACGGTAGACCAACATCAACATACTCTACACGCCCATCAAGAATTTCGGATTCACTCATGCTTTATCACCTATTGGACGAATTACGGTTAATTCAAGCTCTTCAGGTGTTCCCAGCACGGTATAAAACCCGTATTCCTTGTTACAAAGTATGTCTTCCCGTGCTTTGCACCATTTTTTATGATGACTCCATACCGTAAAGTAGGCATAGTCATAGTTACCTAGACCTTTATACACTAGCCTTTTCGCCTTAAACTCATAATGACCTCTATGCCTACAAATCTGAACCATGCTTTACTCACCTCTTACTTTCACACCATTTATTTGCACAAAATCAAGCTGACGCACAGCAATAGCATGGTAAGGTGCTCTTAGTATTATTTCGCCCCAATCGACGGTAACTCTATATTTTCCAGCAATTAGACCAATAAAATATTCACTTTTAATTGTTTGTCCTCTTTTGTTCAATAAGTCGTCAATAAATATACCTTTTGCTTCTAGTTTTACCCTTTTACCCCAATGCATTTTTAAAAACTCTATGGGGGTTGGGGACACGCTATTGGAAGCCCCCCCGATTTCGCTATTTAGGTTTTTGTTGTTTGCAGTCATATTTGACCACTAACAATAATGTTGGTGTTATATTTAAAGTTTTTGTTTGTTTGTTGTTTTTGGTTATGTTGCCAATTGCAT
>Ga0208447_100155_pt1 | contig 11832 bp, 9 predicted proteins | sample BED_Slide_host_7_FD_187139 | JGI IMG/M metagenome (GOLD analysis project Ga0208447, IMG submission 187139) | Extremophilic microbial mat communities from Yellowstone National Park, USA - BED_Slide_host_7_15 (SPAdes) (version 2) | ecosystem: Environmental > Aquatic > Thermal springs > Hot (42-90C)... | reverse complement strand
AAGTTACGCCACGGGTAAACACTTACGATAAATGGGTTAAGGGACTCCCTGAACCTAACGGTGTAAGGCTCCAGTATCCTTCGTTGCTTCCCTCTGGATAGAGCTTACACGATGTGAGGGCTCATGTTTTAAAAAAAACATAATAAATAAGCTTAATCAATATTCAATACAAAAATAATTAACAGTAGTTATTAGATTTCGCCTCTACTTCAAGGCTACACCTAACGAGAAATCCCATAACCGCTGTAATTAAGTCCATTTGATTCGCGTGATGATCCTTAAACCCTTCAATTGCGGGAGGGAGTCGTAGAGACCTTCTCCGTGTATCTGGCATATCGTCAGACCCTCCCCGTGAATGCTAAGTCTGATCGAGGAAGTTCAGTGGAATTACATCCGTCCAACCTGACCACCCTCAGGACGGTTTCAGAAGCCGTGACGACGTTTTGAAAGTGAGAGGAGATCACCTCGATCCGATACCTCTCACTCATCCCTCGCTGAAACTACGAACCCACCCTCCCTTGTGAGCTCTTGAATCCTTAGCTAGATTCCCTCAGGCGTCTCTCTAGGAAATCTCTCATCCTATCTCTAGCCTCTTTAGATAAGTTCATGAGAGTCAGTTCCCTAACCGCCTCCCTAATTCCCTGTCTCTCTCTACTCAACCAAGTCTTCATGACCCTGATAGACATCTGATCTAATCCAGCTATTTTCTTCACTATGCCTCTCACCGCCTCCCTCAGCTCCCCTTCCTTCACGACGTAGTCTACCAGACCCAGTTCCTTAGCCCTCAGTGAGTCGATGACCTCCGAGGTGAGCATCAACCAAGCTACGGGTCTCCCCATAGCCCTATAGCCTATGGTGAGAGCCATGGGCGGGATTAGACCCAGCTTACCCTCCGGGATGGAGAATTTGGCACCCTCGACCGCTACCACCACGTCCATGAGGAATAGGAGCTCACAACCCCCACCGTAGGCCAAGCCGTTCACAGCGCCTATCACGGGCTTCTTCACGTGGAACAGGGAATCCACTGCGTACCAGAGGTTGTTAAAGAAGTCCTCGGCCTTCTCAGGAGTGTCCGCCTGCAACATGGCTTCGATGTCGTCCCCGGAGGAGAACGCCCTCCCGCTCCCGCTCACCACCAACGCTATCGTGTCTGCTTCGTTTCCCCTCCTTAAGGCGTCTCCTAAAAGTCTCCAGGCCTCCCCGTCCAGAGCGTTAAGTTTCTCCGGTCTATTGAGGGTTATCCAAGACACTCCTTCCTCCTCGTGGTACAGTACCTTGGTCAAGACCTCAACCTCTTTGTGACCTCACTGGAGAGATTCCTTAAGTCGTTAAGTCTCGTGAGTCTCTTGGTTTCCTCAATCAGGTCTGTCCTCTTCGTCTTCTCGGCGAGCTGGCTCAGTTCCGCGACTCTCCTCGTTACCTCCACTGGATCCCCAGAGTTCAACGTTTCCAGCACCTCCCTGAGTTTCTGATAGTAGTTTACCTCCGTCACAACGGAGGAGTTGAGTCCAGACCTGAAGTCCTCCTGTGACCTCGCCGGTGATAGGGTTATCTCACCCTGTTCAACCTTTCTTTCACCGTCCACCGGATCTACATACTCCACCCTTAGGTTAAGGACCTTACCCGAGTAGTTGGGGGGAACCTCAACGTAACCAAAGACTTTAATCACCCCTTCAACTGATCCCAGGAATACTGGGAACCCCTGGAAGTTCACCAGGTTGACCTTGAGATCGCTCTCGCATTTTAAGACAGTTTCCTTTGCTGCGACAGGGCCAGTGGTCTCGGTCTTCAGTACCTCCAACACTTCGCTCATACTCTCAGCGTGATAATACCTGCCGTTGGTAATGTCAGCCAACGCAGAGAGGATAGAGGCGTTGTACTCTCCCACTCCTATGGGCACTATCTGGACGAAAGGCGGAAACTTAAGGCTCCTGTACCGCCTCGGATCCTCCACGTCGGTCGGGTAACCGTCCGTTATTATTATGACCTTTGACGTATTTTTCGTGGTCAGTTCCAGGGCAGTGGAGATAGCTTGGTAGAGCGAAGTGTTGCCTTCCGGCCCGATGTGGTTCAGGTACTCTAGGGACGTGGAGGGACTCACCCCCCTGCAGATCACTCTCACGGAGTCTGAAAAGGTTATTAATGTTATTCTAGAGGAAGGATCGAGCTCTTCCAGCACCTTTCTCAGGGCCTCAAGTGCGGTATCTATCCTCCTGGCTCCTACTCGGTCCTTCAAGTAGACTACCTCCTTACCGTCGACCACACCGTATCCTTCAATGAGCGAAGGATCCACTTGATTGACGTCTATGTCCACCAGGTTCATTGACCCACTGGTGTCCAGGACGATCACTAGGTCCTGCCCAACCTTAGCCGTTATCTCAGGAACCACAACAACGGAGAAGTAAAGTCTCATGGGAGAATTCCAGCTCCTACTCTGACTAGCCCTGATCCTCAGCGAGAGGGTCATAGCTATCTTGAGCTTACCCAACGTATAAACCTTGATGCACTCTTCGATCCGTGGTTCTGGTAAGCGCCTGAAATAGAATTGTCTCTAACCTGTAAAACCAATTTTGAAGACTTTGTCTCAGTCGTTGTACCTCGGGGACCGGGGACATAGGTCACATCAAACCCTTTATCAAAAGGTACCTGTGCTGACGCATTGAGTCTTAAGCAGTCTCTCGGCCCCTGGGATCAAGGGCCGTCTTTCATGCTCGCTAAACCTAAAGAGTCAGCCCAGGATGATCGGCCGGAAGTGCAGAAAGAACCTCTTGTAGCTCCGAATGCTTTAAAAACGTTCATGTTTCACTCACTTAGTAACGTTGAACAGAAGTTACCTCTACTTGATTGTTCTTGTGATGGTTTGGGGCTCTGCATTTCCCGTCATTAAGATTGCCCTAGACTACTTGTCGCCCTTCCTCATAGCCCTCGTGAGAGTGACGGTGGGGGGCACACTCCTCCTCCTCGTATCTAGGAAGTTGATATATGGTAAGAAGGAGGCGATCTCCGCAGTCCTCAACGTGGGCCTCTTCATGATCCTGTTGAACCTAGGAGTGGAGTACTCCTCCAACCCTGGACTGACCTCCACGATGATATACACGCAACCCGTCTTCGTGACTGTCCTCTCCAGATTCGTGCTCAGGGAGAGATTGATACCACTACAGATACTGGGAGTGGTACTGGCTTTCTCAGGGGTCCTCATCTCAGTGGGTAGTACCGACTTCTCCATCGGTTCAATCATAGCGATCTTGGGTGGACTGACCTGGGCCGTAGGTACGATCTATCACAGATTGTACTTAAGCGACAGAGACGTTGCTGGACTCAACACCTTCATGTCCTTGTTCTCTGCCCTCCTCATTCTGCCCTTGTCCTTTGTGGACAGTAAGTTCTCCTTAGATCCTGTGGGGTGGGGTTCCGCTCTCCTCCTCGCGGTCACTGCCCAGGCGACTGGGTTCCTGCTCTGGTTCAAATCTGTAAATATGTTGGGTCCGGTGAAGGCTAGCTCTGCTGTACTACTAGTACCGGTTTCCTCCTATCTCTTCTCTGCTCTTTTACTGAGGACTGCCCCTACCCTGCTGGAAGGATTGGGGTCTTCCATCACCTTGCTTGGGGTGTTCCTCACATTCTTGAGACCTGGAACTCTGAGAAGATCGAGGTGAGAGAGCCTTGGAGTTAGAAACTTAACCTTTCCTCTGACCTCCTACCTGCCCTGAGGATGAGGGTTCCTGGGAGAATCTGGTCTGTGGTTCACAGCCTTCATTCTCACTACTTCGTGGATGGTGTCCCTCAGCTGGCCAGTTCCGTTCGTCCGGCGGTAGATCTCGGACCAGTCTTCAGGTCGTTACCCAACCCATATCTCTCACCGCTGAGAGACCTCTATCCGTGATGTTAGGGACTCGGGGAGGTGGGGAGTAGTCACCGAGTAGACCCTCAGGGAAATGTTTTACTCGGGAAATTTTGAGTATTGGGATGCAGAAAACACAACTCACCCCTGGAAGGGGGTGAGTCTAACTGTTCTGTGTCAACAGTTTCCGATAAGCGAGAAAGTCTATATTACTTGTTAGAAGAGATAAATATAGTCACGTCAGATAGGGTAAAGGTATCCCGACGGGGTGTGACGGTCGGCTGAAGGTGTGCTGGCTTCCTCAACGGATAGAGACACTCCGTTGGGTTTGGAGTTATCCCGCTAAAGGGACGGAGGATGAACGGATCAAGCCTTGACTCCGTGAAGTCCAGGAGCTGAGGATTGATATGATACATTGCGAAATCTCGTGAAGTCCAAAACCCATTGTGGGATGTTTGTTCCTAATCTTTGATCAGCCTCAGCTGATCGAGCGTTTCCCTCATGGGAGGTCTAGCTGACGGGTCGGGACTGACCATCTTTAGGATCAGCCTCATAAGGCTGTCTTGATCGACAACCCTTATCTTCTGGTAATGTTCACTATACACCTTCCTAGCTCTATCGAGGTGCGACTTGTAATCCCTACGGTCCAGAAACGCGTCCACTGAACTGTCCATCTCCTTAACCATTTCTGGAGGGTTCAGGGGGTTGCGAGTCAGTAATTTGTAAATAGTAGCCCCCAACGCGTAGACGTCCATCTCAGGCTTAGCTCCAGTCCCTAAGAGCATAGACTCCACCTGATCCACAGGGCAATATTCCCCAGTGTACTCGGTAATCTTTTCGCCTATCCTCCTAGCTGAGCCCAAGTCGCCTAGCTTTACCTGCACAGAACCGCTCCTTAAGTTGTTTAGGACCTCCTCTCCAGATCCACCAGGTGGAGAGGAGAAAAATATGTTTCTAGGCTTCATGTCCAGATGAACGTATCCCTCTGAGTGAACTACCTGAAGAGCGGAGGCCATTCTCCTGAGTATTTCCATCACAATCAACCTCCACTCCTTAGAGCGGGATACTTGCGTGATCTTCAGGAGGTCCTCCGCTGTCCCACCCTTCATCAGTTCCATAACTATGGCCGGAGGGTTGGTCAGGTATAGATAGGGTTTACCTCCAAGGATGTCCCTAATGCTATTCACGTCAGCATAAACTCCATACAATTTTACGATGTCACCAGACCTCTCAGATATCTCCTGGAGCTTTGAGGATTCCTTACTTAAATCTGAGAAAGTACCCAATCCTACCCTGGTCAATGATGAGGATGAAGATGGAGACACCGTTGGGATCTTTATGGCATACTTCTTCCCTTCCCTTACACCTAGTAGGACATAGGAAGTACCTCCTACACCTAACACCGAGGAGATCTCGTAACCGTAGATCGTCTTCCCGATCCAAACACCAGGGTCCCAATTTCTGAGGGATGGTGGCCTCACCTGGACCATTATCTTTTTCTCCGCTCTCATGCCGTCCCTGATCCCCTCAACCTCAACTGTATAGGTCTTAGCTTCCGTGGGACCAAATATGGCCTCATAGACCCCTACGTCTGGGTTGCTGAAAGACATCTCCTCCCCATTAACCCTGACCCACAATTTGTCCACAGAAACCTTTCTCCCACCCAGTGAGGGACTCACTCTAACGAATAACTCTGGCCATCTATCTTGAACGTCTACATCTAGATCTAAAGGACCTCTCACCTCTATTTCCTTGGAGGCAGCCAACGTGGTGTCCTTCAGATTGGCTATTGCTTCAACCACGTAATTGCCAGGTTGCCTTAACTCATATTCGCCTACGTACTTACCCCTCTCCTTTGAGGTGAGGGAGACATCCTCGCCGTTAACCTTCACTGTAACCTTAGCGTCAAGTACGCTGGTAAGTCTAACGGTGAGCCTGAGAGTTTTACCGTCTATTTGGTGATCTATGCGGATCTGCGGGAGGGTTCCCTGTTTAGATTTAACTTTGAAAGTTCTCTTTACACATAATGACTCCACGCAGGTTTCTACTAAGTGATCACCAGGAGTGATGTCAGAAACTATTGCTTCTAAGTTATCTCCAACTATCCTGTAGTTTAATGGGGTACCATCCAACCTTAAGCTGATCCTCTTACTTTTTGGGACTTGAGCTCTTATTATGATCCTGTTTTCCGTCACCTCAATACGAATTCCTATGGATTCTGGAGAGATGGTCAGAGAGGAACCTGTCACCAGGGATATGATGGTAATAGACGGCGAAAAGAGGAGGTAGGCCAAGGCAGACAACACAATGAAGGGAAAGGTACTGAAAGTTTTGAAGCCAAAGAGGGTGAGTGTTAAGGTTGCGATCAGAACATAAAGGGTAATCTGGTACAGACCGGGGGGCCAGATGTGGGTAATGAGGTACAGGATGGCTTGGTTAGAAAGAAGAGAGGAGCCCAGAAAAGCTAGAACTGAGCAAATCAAGGGCGATATCCGCCGATTGACGTCCTGAATTACAGGAACAGCAGAGAGTAGAGGAACAGAGGCTAGGATTTCCCAAGGAAAATCCATTTCCCTAACCAATGTAATATAAGAAGCTAAATATGACAAAGAAAGAAAAACGAAGGTTACTAAGGAGAGCATCGGGTTCCTCCTAATCCATAAGGGTAGGGTGAGGGATGAGAGGGTGAGAGCGAGGGTCAAGGCTAGGATCCATATATTATTTGTGTGAAGGATAAGGAAGAACAGGGGAACAACCAATAACGAAATAACTGTAGCAGGTATAGCCAATAGGTTCCCCCTAGGGTGGCTGAGGAGTGGGGCGATCATAAAACCCGTCAAGATAGGAAGAAAAGTTCCAAGAAGGGTTCTTTGGTTGGTGAGAGAGGATGGATCCTGGGAGATAAGGTAAAATCCCACCATGTATATAGAGAAAATAGCATAGATAACGAAGAATTTGTTTGAGGTAAGCCTCATGACTTAAGTTATTTTGGAAATAGGTTCCTAAAATAGTGAACTCCTCCTTTCATAGGAGGTTACTTCAGAGGGACTTCACTAATTCAGAGAGCCAAAATTGCCGTTATAGTTTAAAAACCCATAATTCTAAACAACCTCTAGCTAATCTTTCCCTTAGCACTTGATAGGGTAAAGAGGGTTAAGTGTAGTCACTTAGTTACAAATTATGATAGTAATCCTCTCTCCCACAGGACTAAGGCTATTGAGTGCTTTACCATCTCCATGCTTCCATTAACTGTCTTGGTGGACCTCTTGAACCTGACCAGATTGTCCCTCAGGTGAGTGTAGGGACTCGTTGGAATTGACGGGTGAGGTGAGGGTTGATTCCTAAGGGAGAAGTACACGTTATGGTCGCGGCTCACCCCACTCGGGACGAGCTTCCTTTTTATTATTAATTAGCGATGAGCTATTCGGATTTCAATTGTAAATTAATTTTATCTAACATATTTTTGCTAATTAATTGTTGATTTGGGTGAGCATTAATATGAGGTTAATGCAATTATGCTACCCTAAAGTGAAACGATACAATCATCAACGAATGTCCCCGAACTGGCCCCATCTTACTGGAGAAGGGAAAAACCTTTTATGAAGATAAAGAAATTGAGTCCCTTGAAATCACTGAACTAGCTGAGTGGCTAATGTAACCATGGAGCTTAAACTGGGCAATGCCCCAGAGCTGCCCACATAGGATATCTGGACATAATTATCTCCGCTTACTAAGTATACTATTTCTACCTGACCCAAGGAGTATGTAGAGACCCAAACCCCATTAACCAGCGAGGGGCTGGAAGAGGAAGTACTCTCCAAGTAGTTCAGTGCACTCTGCTGAGAGGGGAATTTGACCTGAAGTATCGACAACATGTCACCGCCTTGATCCGTCATGTTGACGTATGATATAGGATTGGAACCGAACCCTTGTAGGAATATGAACGGAGACCCATCAGCTACCCCCCTGTAGGAGCTATACACAGTCCATGATAAACCTGTGTAGTGGTTCACCAACGTTAAGGCGGGGTAAGAGGGAACTTGTGCGTTAGGATTCCCGCCTAGGAAACCCAGCGAAAGTGCCCCTGCTATCAACACGATAGCTACAACCTCTCCTATTCTAACACCCCATTTCATCTTTTCATCACTATTAAATGTAATTTATGTAGATTTCACTAATAAGCTTTGTGTTTAAGTGTAGATAAATGTACGTGAAAGTGTTCATCTGAGTTATTTTTAATATGTTTGACTTCTTTAAAACGTATGCAACTTTTAAGTATAAGTGGAGAAGAAGAGGCATGATGCAGAGAGCTATTACTGGTGCCTTAATCGGGTTGGGGGTAATCGACGTCCTAACTACCTTCTATGGAGTCTCGCAGGGATATGTTGAGGAGAATCTATTTCTCCACGCCCTGTCGGGCAACCCGATCCTGATGATCACGGTGATGGCCGTGCTAAAGACTATTGCTGTGGCGTTGAGTTACCTTCTATTGAGAAGATCCATGATCTTCCCGGCGTTACTTCTCATCGGTTTGTTTGCCTTGGCAGATCTATCCAACCTAGCCTTGCTTATGTGAAGTGTGAGCTTGTGGCATTTAGAACTCTCTTCTGACCTGGGTGGTCCTCGTCTGCTGAAAGTTCTTTACACCTTGTTGACTATTATTGCATGTTAATCAAACCTGAACCCTCGCTAAAGGATCTACAGCTTCAGTTGGAAAGTACTGGGTTGAAGAGGAAGAGTGAGGATCTGCTCAAGATATACAATGGGATGACCCTCATTAGGTATTTCGAGGAGTCCATAAGGAAGATTTACCACGGGGAAAAACCCATTCAACATGGCCTCAGGGGTCATAAGAGGAGAGATGCGCCTGTCAGTTGGCAGGGAAGCTACTACTGTTGGTACTCTCTATCTGTCCAGAGACAGTGACGTCGTGGTTAGCACGCATAGGCCTCACAATCACGCCATAGCCAAGGGAGTTGGCCTCAAGGGGTCGGCCTCTGAGATCTTCGGGAAGTCCACTGGACTGTGTAAAGGAAAGGGAGGACATATGCACCTCTTCCACAGGACCAAGAACTTTGCGTGTAATGGTATAGTGGGCGCTTCGTTTCCTCAGGTAGCAGGGGCAGCTTTCACGTTTAACTACTCAGCAGCGGTTATGGGATTCTCCCTTAGGTACCGCCCTGTAATCTAGGTGAAATCCAGTAGCTGCTGTCCAGGGAAAAAGACCACGAAATAGTGGGATAAATATTTTTTACGTTAAAAAGTTTTTATCGTTGTTTATTACAATTTTTACTAATAAAACATGATCTCTCACACCGATGTGGGCTCTGCCCAAAAGGGAGTGATCGCAGAGATGTGAGCCCTACGCCTTTTGGCTCGAGGGAGTCCCATAACCCATCTACCGTAAAGCTTGGTGAATAGTTGAGGGCTAAGTCCCTACACTCGATCGTGATCGAAGACAAAATGATTGAAATGCAGGTGTGAGGACAAACTGAAACTCGCGTGGACTTCACGGTAATAAATGGAAGAGCGTTACACCTAAATCTTAAAGGTGAGGGCGCGAACTGTTCTCCCTTCAGCTCCCTAGGGCGGACTAGTTACGTCTCATGGTTCGCTAACTCTCCAGGGATATCCATAAGCTCAGTGAGACTAGCGGGATGTTTATAGTTATTTAGTGCTACATCCTTATGTCCTAGACATTTATATTAAATCTTGTTGGTATAACGAGATATTATCTTAAAGAGGTACTTATACTTCTAATAGATGACCATAAGGATTACCAGTGAGCCGTCATAGGGAACGTGTATTCCCTTGGACATCTTTACCACTACGTTACCGACGTTTTCCTCAGACCTGCTTCCATGCCCATCTAGTGCCAAGCTGTAGGCTAGGAGTGAGGGTTGAAATTCCCAGGCCCTACGGACCATTTTACCCTATAAGCAGCAGTTATGGGATTTCTCGTTAGGTGTGGCCTTGAAGTCAAGGCAAAATCTAATAACTGCTGCTATGAGGCTGTCTGATCATAGAGCCTATCTAGGCCGTCGAAGGTAGAAGAGATGCCTCACATAATCCTCTCCCTAGCGAAGTACTCTCAGCAACGGTTATCCATGAGGATATCAATATTTCTTTCTAAAAATGGATTTAGTTGAGGTTCGTCCCATCCGTCACAGGAGGGTTCCCCCATCCCCGAAAAGTTAAAACTTATGAGGGTTGTGAGTCGGGTATGAAAAGGGATATTCTTATATCGATATTTCTCCTCGTCCTGTCCGTAAACCCGCTAACCGAGGAGGCGGAGTTTTACTCTCCACTGCCCTACATGTTATCCCATTATGCCTTAGTTTCCTCAGGTATTCTACTAGGATATTCATATCTTAAAGGTAGCAAATATAACTTACTATTGGGGATCCTTCCCGTAGTGCTCTGGCACCTTCCCTACTACTTTGCCCTCGGGGCCTCTAGCCTGGGGTGGAGGATAGTCCTAGAGCTCTCCATTTTTCTGGGAGGAATACTGATAGGTTCCTCACTGGGCGTGACACCGAAGTGGGGAAAAGTCACACTCTTCGTCCTGTACATGTTGGGGGACACGGTACTGAGCATACTCTTCATCCTTGAGAGTCCATCATACACCAACTTATTCTACCCCTTCTCCCCTTATTCTCCCTCAACGTTGCCCACCACCGGCATTGCCATGGTGGTTGTGATGAACGTTGTTCTAGCAGTGGTGATCTATCTAGCTTTCAAGGATATACTGAGGGGATTGACGGACTAGGATCTCTCAAAGACATTGAGCAAGATCTTCATTATTATAAAGAAGGCCACTAGGTTCATGATCAGGAACATGAAGACTCCAGTGTCCCTGACCTGATAGATACTGTAGGGCGTAAAGGGAGAGGCAAAGTTCTCCCCTCCCACTAGGAAGTCCACGGAGAGTATCGTGTCACCTAACATCCAGGAGCCGAAAAGGAATAGTCTCACCTTAGTGCTCATCAGAGGAAGACCAGAACCCAACAAAGTCCCTGAGAGGACCAACGAAACTTCAGACAAAACCCTCAACGCCTCATTTGTGGTAAAAACCTGAAAGAGTGGCGGGACGTGGACTAAAACAGGAGCGATTAAGCCCAAGAACCAGAGTCTCCTTGGAGAAGTCTTTACCCCGAGCAGGAACCCTAAGAAGAAGAGAGCATAGTGAGAGGCCATCAATGCCAGGAGATTCTCCTGGTACATCTGTTCAGTTAATGGGTTAACAATTAAGGGGAAGGGGAGGATAAAAAAGAGATATTTCTTCATTGGATCACAGGTGATATATGGGCAACTGTAGATATAGCATGGTGAAGACTACTACCCACACCGCATCCACGAAGTGCCAATAATAGGAGGCTGCGGTGGAGAGTTGGTATGGTGTGGTGATCCTGGTTCTCAGCAGTGTTATTGACCATAATACTAACCCCATGATGACGTGGAACGCGTGCAACGATACTATAGTGAAGAAGAAGGCCGTAAATACGTCCTCCTGAGGGGAAAACTTCACTATGTGGGTGAACTCATACACTTGACCCATTAGGAAGGAGAACCCCATGAGAGCAGTTAGGGCCCCAAGAGCCTTGAACAGTCTCATCTTCCCCTTGAGGAAACTGTGGTAGGCCAGATGGGCAGGCAAAGAGCTGGACAACAATATCACGGTCATTATCAAGGGCAGAGGGTACCAGTCAACACTTAATTTAGGTAGAGATGCTACAGTAGGAGTCTCGTTAATATCGTATATGTAACCCCCTATGAAACTACCGAACAGGAAGATCTCAGCGATAATAAAGAAGAGCACTGGAGTCTTAGCCTTACTAGATATTTCTACCCCACCTTCTTGGATTACTGGTTCTCCCACTGCACCAGTAGCTCCTGTCGCACCAGTGGAGCTGGACGCCTGGACAAATTTCGCAAAACCCAGACCTCCGAGGCCTCCCCCGAGGTGCGGTACTGTCTTGAAATAGTCATTA
>Ga0208447_100145_pt1 | contig 12341 bp, 18 predicted proteins | sample BED_Slide_host_7_FD_187139 | JGI IMG/M metagenome (GOLD analysis project Ga0208447, IMG submission 187139) | Extremophilic microbial mat communities from Yellowstone National Park, USA - BED_Slide_host_7_15 (SPAdes) (version 2) | ecosystem: Environmental > Aquatic > Thermal springs > Hot (42-90C)... | reverse complement strand
ACGTCAGCGTAGTCGTGTATATAAAGTAGTTGTTGTTTATGCCGTACAGCAGGAATAAAGTAACGGTGTTGGGTTGCTGTGGGTTGTATATGATGAACGGCTGGTTTATCGGGTATGCGGTATTATTTATTACGTAATACGTTACGCCCCGGAAGTTGAGGTTTTGGACTGGAGAAGCACTCCCCGAAGCCGATATGCCTAATACTTGCATTAAGTTGCTGACTTGCTGATATAAGAACGTGTTTTGCGGTATCAGGCTGTACGGTATAAGCGTCAACGCCACTATGATGTAGGGGAGGTTGACGCAAAGTAAGGACTGGTAGCCGGCTAAGTTAAGTATGTAGTTGTACGTGGACGACAAGTCCGTACAACCCGGCATGTACAATATGCCGTTCGACTCTATTGTAACTTCGGCGTCCCACGTCACGCTTATGAAGCTGTTGCTCGGCTTAGTTACAGTGCCGACAACCGCATACGCTATCATGTACTCGTTATCAGCCCATATTTGTATCTCGTCAAACGTATATGTGTCATTAGTTTCGTCAGACGCAGTATACTCAATATTGAACGACAACCTGTTCAAGTTGCATGACGTCAGGTTGTTCTTACATGTCGTTGTACTAATTGTGCTAACGTCTTCGTTGAACTTATTCAACTTTACCGGCATACGTGCTACTACTACGCCGTTGTTAACAAGCACTACGTATACGTTTGACGGCGGGCTATACGTAAAGCTGTACGAATAGTAGTACGACTTGATCGACGAACCCGTAGTCAGTAAGTCCTGAAGTAGCGTCTTGTACTCAACCGATAACGTGTTGTGTTCACTAACGTTATACACTACGCCGTCTTTATTGTACAACGCAACCGTGAACTTACTGTTTATCCTAACTCTCATTCACGGTCACCGTAAGGTTATACGTGTTCCCGGTAGGTAGGGGTATACCCAAGAAATATAACACACCCAAGCTATAATTGTTGTTAGACGGGGTAGTAAGCATTATCTGTAATGCGTTGAAGAAGCTATTTGTACCGGGGAGGTCGAACTGCACGACGTATTGTATTTCGGATTGGGATATAACGTCTAACGTCGCCTGTACGTTTTGCGGTTGAAACGTAGCTACCTTACCGTAGCACACGTTGATACCGTATATGTTGCCTATGCCCGTGGGGAGCAGTTGCTGTAGGCTTTGTATATTGTTGGCTTTAACGTAAGTGGCTATGGGGTTGTTGAACAAGTACATCTGACACCCTATTAGACACACGACGCACTCAATTAAATTACCCGCCAGACACGACGTAAGACAACTGCCCATACAGCCGTAGTACTGCTGTGCCTGCTGTTGTACTACTTGGTTGCTCGTGATTTGTGCTACGGTGATCCCGAGCAAGTATATGAACGTCAGGTTGAACGGCGAGAACGGTATGAAATTCGTCTCTATGTTTCCGGCGACGACATGACAATTCGTTTGGTAACAGTATTGCGTGCATTCCTGTTCTACGTCTAATATCGGTTCATATACGTACATCGGAGTAATTATTGTAAATGTGAACACGACTATTAACACACTGTTCGACGACTTCGTTATAGCATTAGATATGACGAAATCGGCAACTTGTAGTAAGTCTTGTCCGTTAAATTGCGTGTAGAACGACAGCTCACTGAACGAATATGAGTTAAGGTTATTGAAAACCGCGACGAAGCTGACCGACGTTTCCTCATTACCGTTTTGTAATACGTCGTTATAGTCATATAGGTAGACGTTAGTAGTATTGTCTACTATACCGCTTTGGGAATACGCATATACGTGATACCCCGTAGGCTGTGGGTAGTTGGCTATGTTAACTCCTGTGACGGCGGAAGCTACAGCATACATGAACGCTTCCGTAAACGCAGGTTGTGCTACGCTTGGCTGAGACGACACGTCACTCACCCTGGTGGGTTGTCAGCTTCACAAGCGTAGAACTCCCGTAAGGTATTTTAATAAGAAGTGCCGAATCGCCTGTCCCGTTAGACGGTAGTGTAGCGATAGCCAAGTCGACCTCATTAGATTGACCTAACTGTAGCGTAGATATCGGTATTACGTATTGACCTGAAGGACAGGGGTTGTCGAAGTTGAACGCGACGTATACGTATTCACTGCCTACCGTCTCACTTACGTAGCCGTTAACCGGATATACGTTATAGCCGACTTGTCCCGACGCAGATGTACCGCAACTGCACAAGTCAACACAGGCTATTTTTGTTATACCTAGCGGTGTAACGTTCTCGTCAGACGGCAATATTTGAGTTAATGCGTTAGTTAGACTAGACTTTATACTGCGTGCGACGCTAAGTATATTCGGTAGCGTCAGCAAAGCGAACATCATGTTGAATGCACCGAAGTTGGATTGCATGTTGTACGCCAAAGGCGGTATCGTACACGTAGAACTGCAGTAAGTAGCCTGCTGTTGCTGTAGGTATTGTGATATGAAAGTGAACGGCTGACCCGTAACCAACTCTACCCACCAGTCCACCTGTACTACGTCTTCCGGGTTCTTAGCCAGCGGTGAGTATAAGCCGGCGTCGCTTACGTGTAGCAATAACGAATTCGTAAGAGACGTCCATAATTGTAGGCTGTCGAACTTGTACTTAGTCCTCGACGAGTCGCTGAACGAATAGATAACACGGGTGTGTTCATAGCCGGCTATAGTCTCTTCAGTGAACGTTACGTGTGACAGTACGGCTGACGTAACCGGTGTGTCTTCGTATGACAGCTTTACTACTGCCGTCTTAGGTATACCGAAATACCCGCCGTAGAACGACGACGCACCGAACAGTGACTTAACCAGCGATAGAACGAATGACGCGGTTACGTCGTTATGCGTCGACGCTATCGGTTTACCGTTAACGTATACTTTTATCCCACCCCTCAGCTCCACCTTCATATTAACCGCCCTCGAGTTCGGCTACTAGAGAGAACAGGAAATATGCGTACTCGGAAGGCGGTACCGATATCAAAGCCGTAGCTACCGATGTATTGTTTAAAAGCACGACTATTGATATAATCGATGAAAATTGCGAATTATTAATTGCTATAAACACCATATTAAATACATTATTAGTTAGGTTTTGACTCTGAAACAGAACTGAGAACCCTTCACCTTGATAAGTCACCTGTGCCTGAGACGGTGTTTGACACTGGTTTGAGGCGAATGACGTAACTGCATTAAGTAAATTAGCGACGTTTATGTATTCAGAAGGTTGTGACGTAAACGTTAGCTGTACTACAACTACTAACGCGTAATTGTTGTTAATAGGTAACGTATTTATTAATGCCAGCTGATAGTTGTTACCTTTAGTAGTAGCGAAAGTCAGCAATATCTCAGACGTGCCTGTAGGCACAGTCGTTGAATAGAATATTATATTGACCTGAATACCTTGAGATACGTTACCCCTTTGAAATAAAAACCCGGCGTTTTGGTCGACGGAACCGGTTACTTGATACCCGGTGACGCTCTTACCGCTCGGCTGAAAAAGAGCCGATATTGAGCTGATGCAACCGTCGTTTCCCGTCGCATAGCTAACTACATAATTAGTGACATCGGGCAATACTGAAGCCGTGTACTGCGGTACGGACATCAGAAGTCGACCCCATTATCAACGTTTGCGTTAGACGTCGACGGTACAATGTCCTGTTGCACGTATACCTTAATGTATACGTCGTCACCAGCCTTTATCAGCTCGTACTTAAAGCCCGGTATTGCGAACACGCTGGAGTCAAGCGTGACTTTCATTATTATCGACTTTATGCCGGGTTTAGTAGGCTTAGCCGATGCGTAAACTACTATCTCTTTGTTGTCGTTGACGTCTACCTTAATGATCTTGTCTAACGCTTCTGCGTTGCTGAGGAAGTGCGACAGCATCTTCATTGTAGATATGACGACTGCGTTTTCGTTTATGTCGACAGACACTACTATCTTCTTCAATATTTCCATTACCTGATCCTTGTTCATCTGAGCCTGCTCCGCCATTCGACCACCTCACGGGAACACGCTGTTGTTGACTAATATCGCGACAGAGCCTATAAACTGTAGCGTGTGCCACGGGTCTTGCTGAAACGTTTTATAAAACGACGCCATATACCTATAAGCGTAGCGTAAGAACAATACGATATAGTGTATCGCTATCCTGAAGAACGTTATGAACACCTTGCCTATCTTTACTGCCAACGACAGCACCTTGTCCAACACCGATTTGAACGCCCTAACTATCGCAGACCCGAACCTCGATATCGCCAGCTCTAAGTCGCCTAATACCTTACCGATAGCGTCACCTATGCTACCTACAGCTCCTCCTAATGCCCCCGCTACTCCTGCTAAAGCTACCGACATACCGTGTTATATGTTGACCCAAGATTTAAAAAATATTTTACGGTGATTAGCGTGATGCCGTTGAACGAGATAATAACTTACGTACCCTGTGACAACTGTAGCTTCTACCACTTCTTCAACAGCGTCAGACAGAGGTTTAAGCGTTATACGCTTACTCAGTCGTTGCTGTCGCCGTCTATCTTCAACATAACCGATGCCAAGGGCTTTATCGAGTCGTACAGCTGTGTCTATAAGGATAAGCGTATGATATTATGGTTAGACACACCGTACTACGTTGAACACGGGTGCTATATGTCGAACGCAATAGTATACGTTACGTCTAACTACGTTAAGAAACTGATAGGTAATACAATACACGTCTACGGTGTGCTTAGACCGCCTTACAACTTAGTAGCGGAAGACGAACGTGTTAACCCTGTGCGTAAGACGCATTTGTTTGCCGTAGTCGGTGCTGAACCTAAAAACGGTAATGTCATACGCAAACGCATAGAATATACGTCTAACATACTTATAGGACTCGGTCTACGTGATAAGTCGATTATAGTGTCTAACGTAGGTGATTACGATTTCCGTGCGTTCTCACTCGACGTCAGACAGTTATACAGGCTGTTGCACGAGTCTTACTTCTATCTGTCGCTTTCTAAGAGTGAGGGGTTCGGTCTACCTCTTATGGAGGCAATGTCGGTCGGTACTCCCGCAGTATACGTCAACGCTTACTCTTATAAAGAGTTCGCCGTAGGTATACCTATAGACCCGTATGACGTTGTAGTTGAAGAGACACCGTTCGGCAGGATGGACAACTTCGTCGTACGCTACTTTGACGTACGCAGTGCTATACAAGAAGCGTTAGAGTGTGCGACGTCAAATGACTGCTATGACGACTTATCTCAAAGGGCGGTTGAAAAAAGTATTGAATTCGCTCAGTATGACTTGGAAGATAAGATACTGTCAGACCTTAATAGAATAATGTCTAACCGTAAACGTTAACTTATTCTGTCTAACGGCTTCTTTATCATTGCGTGCGACGAAATACCCGACTACTTCGTTGTCACACTTTACTACTGCCGACCGCTTTAAGTACTTAAAGAAGCGTTCGACGTCGTTATTATTGAGTATTGTTACGTCATTCCTTAGAACGAGTACGTCATCGTCAATGTGTAAGAAAAACGGCAACGCATGTTTAATGTCGTCTACCGGTATCTTAAGCACTAAGTCAGCCCAGTCTATGCGTCTGTCTTTCCCGAGCGTAGGTATAAACGTAACTATTTTCATTTACGTTATCACTACCTATTGCGTAGCCGTAGATATTAATATACCTATCGTAGCAGTAGTAGTAGTAATATAATAATAATATAATACTATTACTATATCTACTAGTATACGTATGCGATAATATAATAATAATATAATACTAGTATTATATCTAGTATTATATTATTATTATATTACTACTACTACTGCTACTGTAACTTCAACTTCAACTTAAACTTAAACTGAAACTGCAACTATAACGTAAACGTAGACACCAAAAAAGAAAAAACGTATGACTTTACTTTATTCCTCTTCTAACTTTTCATATTCTCTTACGAACACGTATGCGATGAACGGGTCTATTACCAGTCCGCCGACAAGTCCCATCATCGACAGCGTCGTCACGTCACCCTGTGCAGTCGTTATACCGATTGCTTGCACCTGCTGTGACTCTATTCCGTATACGGTGTTGTGCGTCGTGTTGTAGATCGTGTAGAGTAGCCCGCCGTATGAGTATCCCTGTTCGACATCGCTTGCTGACATGTGTATGCCGATGAAGTTGCCCAAGAAGTAGCCCAGTACAGGTACTGCGACTAACGTCATTACACCGAACAGGATCAACAGTATCCTTATCAGCTTCGTCGAACCGTTTCCGTTCTTGTTGGGCTGTGCGACACTACCTGTCTGGGGGTTTGACTGAGACATGGCTTTGCAACTGACATTAGCCAGTGAAGAAAATAAGCTTTAACAAATGTCAGACGTAATTACTCCTATAGGCAGTGCAACATACCGTTAATGTAGTGGCATACGCCTTTTACATATAATGTTCTATATGTACCTAAGCGGACATTGATGTATATGTCTATCGGGTGAAATGTATGCCAGTTACCTTCAATATATTGTCTGACGATATCTCTAAGTGCTGTTACGTACTTGCGTGGTACATATATGTTCGTCGAATAGCAGAAGTCGAATATGATTGACGTTAATGGTTTCATTAAAGCAGGGATACATATAGTTGACGGCTCGTCTGACATAATCTCCTTAAATACGTCATCATTTAATATAACGTCGCTGTCGACGAAGAGTATGTCGTCGTCTATATCGCTCGCTATTTTGTATATCATTTTAGCAATCCTCAGTCGCCTGTTGTGCATTTCGAATTGTTCGCCGTTATACTTAACACCTGTGTCATACGTAACTACATTTACACCGTGCGACGTCAATTCGTTTTTCAAAGACTCAACGTCTGACGTCGATAAAAACTGAAAAGTTCTTTCCTGCGAGCTGTAAACGTATGACAAATCAATGTAGATATCCGTCAGCTTATTTTTGACAACTACTTCCTTAATGTACGTAGCGTTTCCCATAAACGTTACTATTCTCACAACGTAGTGTACGCTTCGGGCAAAATAAAAATTTAATATTTCGACTACCTATTTCTTACCCGATGTCGGTAAACAATATGCCGAATGACATGTCTAATAGAAACGTTACGTCAAACATAATGCAACAGATGTACGTCATACAGCAATGGGCAAATGCACTCGTTCAACGCTTCCCTACAGCAGAAATGGTAGACCACGGCAACAATTACTTAACTATCAGGATAAGGTTTGACGACATATTTAGGTACTTCTACAACGACATAAAGAACCAAGTGAGAGACGCAAAGGTATACTTGTCTGAATGCGAATACGACAAGGAATACGGTCAATGTATGGTCATTAAGACGTCGCACATCATAACCAACTTAAAGGAGATCGGGTTCGTCAACACAAGTGTCATAGCAGGTGACGGTTATATGCTGTACTACGTGCCATTGAAGGACATGTTAGACGTATTTGATAATATGTGGAAGGAAGCCAACCATAATAAGCCCATCAGGTTCGAGTTCATGACTAGAAGGGTAACCGATAAGGAGACGGGTAAGGTCATGATATACCATTACATTAAGATAAAGTTCGTACAGGTGGCTAAACTATGAGTGAAGACGTTAACACCACTTTATACAAGATATTGACTAAGTACCTGACCAAGAAAGAGATAGAGAAGCTAGAATCACTGATATCCGAACACGGGAGCATACTTGACGTCATACTTAATGCTGTAAGAAGAGCAATTAACCCAAATTATATGACGTATGACGAAATTGAAGCGTGCTTACAAAAGGCAATAAAGATTAACGCATATGTTAACATGTTCAACGCTAGCAATTCGTATTCGTCAGATATGCCGTCGCCATCTCAGGTAGCACGTGAAGTAGTACAAGGGTTGAACGGGGTGCCGGAACAACAGCAAAACAACCCGTTCGCTGAGATGTTCAACGCATTAAAACAACAGCTGATGAACCAGATAATGGAAGAAATGAAAGCACGCCTTAATATACCGATTAGCGTCACACCTAAACCTAACGCTAACGGCGACGGTAATGCACAAGCCAAGGGTAAAGCCGTTAGAAACGACGACATATTCATGGGCGACGTCGACGAAGAAGAGGAAGAGTAAGACGTATCCACAAACGTCATACACTACGCTGACTGAAAGTGATCGTCAAACGGATACCTTTATTAACCAGAGCAACACAACTTATCTCGCAATGTCGTCCGTCAGCATAAACCTAAGCGGTCTCGCCTCAGCAATCAACGACGTCATAAACATCATGATACAATACCTGCCACTGTTCGTGACGGTAGGTATCCTGCTAGGGATAGTCCAGTACGTCCTCGGCGGGTTCAGCGGTCTGTTCAGCGGAGTAACCGGTCTCTTCGGCGGAACCTAACAAATAACATAAGGTGGTTGATAAATGTCCGCTGAAACCGTAACATTAACGCCAACGTACGCACCGGCAGAGAACGCACCGGAAGTGACAGTGTTCTCCGTACCTGTACCGGTATTCCCGACGTCATACGACTTAGGGATGCAATGGTCTGTAGGACTCATGATCGCCGGAATGATGAAGCGTGCCAAGTACGACAGGTACGGTAGAGTATTCGCCGAGACCTTCGCCTTGCTCAAAGAACCCTACAGACAGTACAAGCATAGGATGAACCTAAGAGGAGCCAACGCATGGAACGCGTGGTACACTAAGTTCATGAAGCCGGCTCTCAACAGGCTTGGTAGGAGAGTAAACCAATAAGTCGACTTTAAGTTAGTTTTTTGTTTAAGGGGGTCACCGTTAACGGTGACCCCTACCGTTAAGTTTTCTCGTTCGCTTAACGTTACAATTAAGTATATAATTGACAACCGGTTATATTAAGTAGAGGTGTACATTGTGTCGTTGATGAACGGTAGAATAACGCAACTTAAGCGAATAATGCAACAGACCCTGATAACTACAGGCGTCTTACGCTACAACATCACGTACATACCCAAGTTAGGTGCTTATAGGATAGCATTAGTCGGCAGTCGTGAAGGAATATCCGGCTCAGCCCTGTCGAAATTGATAGAGGTTTTGTCGTCGAACGGGTTCGTGGTCTGGGTAAAGGTCAGCAAAGCCCCCATATTCAACGTCGTCTACCTATACGTAATTCCTAAGGTGAACGTGCCGTGAAAGTAGATGTCATATTGCCGAAAGTCAAGGTAAAGTTCAGTAAGTACAGTCAGGTCTATACGCCATGCAATAACTGCTCGTTCAACGTCGTCGCTAAGAACTTAGTCAAGTACTTTAACAAGTACGTAGCTAAAGACGACGAGTCCAAGAAACTGGAGGTGACGTACAGACCTTCTCCTGACGTCGCAATTGTCATATCGGACACGTGGGTGACGTTCTTGTCTTACTCTACGTCGCTACTCCCGCCCGACGCGGTATATTGGGTAGACTCTGCGTGGCTTATAGCCGACAGCCCTCCTCAGCCGATCGTCAGGAACTTCACCGTAGTTACGACGTCGATGTGGAACAGCCAAGTGCTGACGATATACGGGATACCCAACTATATCGTTCCACGTGCCGTAGACGACGACGTCGCCGATAACGTTTTCGAAAAGGTCAAACAGAACCCTACCGATTACAAGTACGACTTTATCCTTGTAGCTACCGTCACCAGAGACGGTCACAAGAACGACAAACTGGTTTATCAAGTACTGCGTGACCTAAATGCCTTAACGAGGACGTTGAAGATATGCGACAGGGAATGGTGCGACATTAAGGCGTTCACGCTGTCTGACGAGCAACTCTACGACTATATGCGACAGTCTAAAGCGATAATTTGGCTATCGGAAAGCGAAGGGTTCGGTCTACCGCCAACCGAAGCGATGTCTGTCGGTACTCCTGCCATAAGGTTTGACAGTATCTATGTAGACGCACCGTTCACAGGCAAAGGTCACGAACATATACTACAGTTCAAGGTACCGGTATACGGGTTCAAGCCCAGGGTGTCTCCCGTAGCACCGGGCAAGTACTTCCCGTCGCCAATATTCGATTACAATGACGTCATACGTGCGTTTAAAGAGGCGTTGTACTATTTTGACGGCAACGACAGGGACGAGATATATGAGACGAGGTTCAACTTACACGAGTACGTAAAGAGTAACTTTTATCATTCCGTTGTTATAGATAAGTTGTTGAAGATAGACGCCGTGAGGGCGAGGTTACAGTGAGCAGTAGGAGTCAGCCTGAAGGACAAATGTACTGTTATTCAGTCCAGACACCGGTATTGGTCGTTTACAACAGGAACACACCGGCAGTCTATGAGGTGATAGCCTTCACGTTTGACATTTACGACACACCGGTAAACGTACCTTTGAGAGCTGTCAATTCTACAAGCAAGTCGAACGAAAAGGTCGATGCGACGGCACCGACTTGGCTTAAGTACTTCGAAAAAGTAGTTTTGTACAACGTTAAGAAGACGGTTGGAAACGTACCCGTTAAAGTAAGTGAAGTAAAAAGTGTATTTCAACCGTTATGCAGGTCAGCATATATAGTGTTCCGCATAGTTGGGACGTTAGGTGTAAGGGCGGTGATTAAGCCAATTATGATAACGTCGTCATATGACCAGGTGCTACAGTATGTCAGTGCCGTTGTAGCAGGCAGTCAACGTAGTCGTGCAACGGTGACGTCATACAATGTAGTACAGGCACCTGTTCAATTCTTTATGTCACCGGACAGTGTGACGTCATATATTTACACTTCGTTAGGTGAGTAGCCGTGGTCGTGTGCGTCGTTTTCAACCCGTTTACGTATGACGCACAAATAATATATGTGTCAGACACAATAATAAACGCATTGACGTACGCTAGAGAAATAGCCAAAAGGTTGTTAGAGAAGGAGAAGTTTAAGGGGTATAAGGCGATTTGTAAAGTGCCTAACTACAGCACCAACAACGTCCCGACATACGTGCTTTTCAGGATTAAAGGTAAGATAGGGATACCCGTAGCTGTAGGTGACGACGTTAAGAGGCTGTTTGAAGTAAGCTCCTACGTTAAAGTTATTGTAGTCCCGGCTCTGACTACGGCTATAAAGACGCCTGAAGAAGCGTTAGCGTTATTAGCCTGACGTAATCAAAAGTTTTATATACCCCTTATACAACTTTTATTACGACCATGGTCGAGCGTAGGTATATGGTCGAGGGGAAAGAGGTAAAGGTAAACGTCTACGTCATGCAGACCAACCCGCCTCAATTGGTCTTCGAAATCTACGCAGACCCTGAAACGGTGAAGAAGTACGTAGACGAGAACGGGATAGCGTTCGCCGTCAATATTGACGATGTGTTCGACGCAATAAGAGAGGTGCTGTCGCCGTCTAAGATAGTAAGAGACTAACTTAGAGGGGTTAACCCCCTAAAACCCCCACGGTGTAATGAATATGAGGATAACCGACTACATGGTGCCGTATACACATTCGGATGACGTACCGCCCGAAATACTGATAGCCGTCAGGACTAGCGAAATAGATAGGGTGAAGAAGGCGTGGAAGTACTCTCAGAACCCCTATGCGTTAGCCAGGGCGACGATGTACGGTGAGGCTGAAGTCATAGGTAAGCCGAGTTCGGTGTTCATAACGACAAGACGGGGAGCTACGTTCTACGTATTGAAGTACCCTAGTGGTAACATATTTGTAGACGCAAGTATGGTCGACGACGACTTAGCAGAAGTAATTCAGACGGAATTGTTACACGTTACTGTGCGACGACAGGGGAACGCATATGTTGCGACATCAATTGAGCCGTTAATTGCGACGCCTAAGGAGGAGAGGGGTAAAGAACTAATTGAAGTGGCTGAGTCTGACGACATTGCGAATTGGGAGGTACCAGTATTAGGCTACGGGTACGTCACACCGTCTACTAAGCAACTGTTCAACAGTAATGCGTCTGACGAAAACCTATTCCGAATTGCTAAACTTATCAACTTAAGGTTCATGACAACACTTAAAGTAAAGGGTCAAGTATTACACGCAATAGAACTGACGTCGCCTAATACGGGTAAGACTACGTTCGCCGTTCGTAACGTATTTTTATTGAACTGGGCATACGTAGACGAGGCACCGTCATACGCTAAGTTAATAATGGACGCACGTAACGGTGCATTAGGTCTCGTTTTCAGGTCAGACGGTGTATTTGTAGACGAAGTCGACAAATACGGTAAAGAACTGAAAGACGTCATTCACGTTATGCTGACTGGAATGTCGCACGGGATATGGGTGAGGGGAAAAGGCGACAGAGACGCACCCAATATTAAGAGGATAATACCGGTATACTTAGCGGGCAACAAGTACAATA
>Ga0208447_100144_pt1 | contig 12459 bp, 10 predicted proteins | sample BED_Slide_host_7_FD_187139 | JGI IMG/M metagenome (GOLD analysis project Ga0208447, IMG submission 187139) | Extremophilic microbial mat communities from Yellowstone National Park, USA - BED_Slide_host_7_15 (SPAdes) (version 2) | ecosystem: Environmental > Aquatic > Thermal springs > Hot (42-90C)... | reverse complement strand
AGGTATAGGGGTAGCGGGGTTTAACTTCGGGGGAGTCCCCCTCAGTTGGTTAATAGAAATGCCCAACCCGTCAACTTTCTCGGCATTTCAAAGCGTATTTCAGCTCTCTCAGGAGGTCGCATTAGGGGTCCTGGGGATAGCGTTTGTATTTGCTCTCATCATTAGGACTTATGATACCGAAGACGTATTTACAGCACTTAAGCAGACCTCAAAAGACACGATAACAGCCGCAATCCTAATTTACGGAATTGTTGATCTGTATAACATATTCGCACAAGTGATCAATTATGCTGCTACTAATATAGTTGCACCTTACCAGGGTGCTCTCGAATCTATGGATAACATAGTAACCGGTATAATCACCGGAGGTTTTGCAGGAGGATACTTCGTACCGGCGCTTGCAGACATAGCCAGCGATTTGTTGTTCAGCTTGTTCCTGGCGGCGATGCTGGCACTGATCAGGTTTCTAGCGATAGCTGCAGCTTTAGCGGCTGCACCCATCCTCCTCTCTCTCTGGATAGTTCCACCGCTCAGGGGTGTGATTAGGATCATCGCGGACATTATTATAGGACTAGGGATAGCTGGACTGATCGCCAGCGTAATGTTAGCACTCCTCTCGAGCTTTATCAATCAATACCCAGAGATATTGATCGCGTCTCCGGTTCTCCTGGGCTTCCTGCCGATGATGTTAGGCTTCGGAACGGCCACCGGGCTATTACCTGCAGGCGCTGGTAACCTAATTCCGTTCAAGAGGGGAAGGAAAAGTTCAACTCAGAGTAGTAGTAGTTCACAGGGTAGCGAAGTTGCTGCAGGAGTAGCAGGAGGTGTAGCTGGAGGTGTTGCAGGAGCTTCACAAAAGACTGTAGGAGAAACCAAACTAAGGACATCTGGAGCCTTGAGGAATAAGAAGTTACTAAACCAGTATGCTACGCCTTCTTCCATGACTGTAAACTCTCCTCCACCGCCAGCTACAGGGATTATAGGTAGGGTGAAGAATAGAGAAGTCGCAAAGATAACTACGAGTGCTGAAAACCCCATATATGTCCCAAAGGGCTACGGTATAAAAGGGAAAGAATACACTGACTACGGCCCAATGCAGTTGAAACCTACAGACCATAACTTGAGGATAAGTGGTTCTGACATGAATAACGTTACTGCGATATCATCATTCTCCCCACCAGAGAGGAATAAGCAAGGAGTGTTAGTGTTCCCGGAGACTGCTACTAACTTGAGAAAGAAGGACGTTGAGATTAAGGAAACGATACCCCACGCCGTGATTCACGGAGTCGCTGATAACCTGAAGGCAGGAGCTATAATGACTGCAGAGAAGTTTGGGCAGAAGATGGACGATTGGTTGAACCAACTGGGTGTTAGTATTAGGCCGTTTGAGAGCATTGAGAATAAGATAAGGGAAGTGAAGTTAAGAAAGAGCAAAACCAATAGACCGTCTTCTCAATAAGTCATATATCTTTTTTATTCTCTTCTTCTAATTTTGTTATATGGAAGAAGGAGTAATAGTCATCCCAGATATTACCGACCTTGTAGAACAGCACAGGGTAGATGAAGAAATCTACGCCCCAGACGGGACTCTTTTGTTCCTACCATACGAACCGGCTATCGAGAGCCCTCTAATAGCGAATAGGAAGAAGTGGAGGTTGTTCGCAAACTATGTCCCAGTAGAGAACCACCCAGATCAGGATAGGTGGATAGCTAAACTAAATACAACTGGACAACTGGTTGAGAACAGAGATGTAGATCTGGCATGGATGCTTTATTATATAAGGACTCAACACCCTGGAGCTACTGTAGAGGAAGTAGTAAATTGGGAACTAGCTCGGGTTGTAGAAGATACTGGTGACTTCAAGGATGACGACGAAATGGGAGCTTATGCAATGAACCTATATTTAGGCTTAGCATATGCCATAAAGTACGGCCTTCTAATTTTAGTAAAAGACTAGATTTTTTGAATAAACTCCCCAGTTTACTGGAGCTTTAGCGTATCACATAAGCCCTAGCTTTATAATGCCTTAAGAGTGCGGCATACAGATTTTTGTTCTCAGTCTCGACCGTAAGCCTCACTTTCACATTTTTATACTTCAATACCTTTATCATCTTCTCTATTTCTTCTAGGTCATCGATCTCTATAACATACATACTATGAAATAATTGCAATTACAGCTATAAAGATAACCTGATCAACTTGAGTATTACTCATGTGACGCACAACTTACATTGACGTTCTGCATAATTTTTCGCAATGTAAATTAGACAAAATCAAAATGATTTGAAATGATATGCAAGAACTATACCCACTCCGTGAACTAACAAAATACAATTACGTTAAGAACGAAGTGAAGAGTGCTTATTTACAACTTTTAGATATATACGTTCCAGGCTATGTCCTGGAGAGGGCAATATACTTCCTGAGGAAAAATAAGATAAATGTAAACTTCGTGTCCTTAAGTTACATAGTATATTTGATTCTGAAGTACAGGGTAGGCATTAGGTATAGAGAATTCAAGTATATGTTGGATCAAAAGAGGTTGCAATATAAGAAGATACTCAGGGAGACCAAGAGAAAAATTTTTAAGCCGATTGCCTAGTCCGCTTTTAAATTTTCCTATTCTTTTAACGATGGCAGTAAGGGATTTAATAGTATATGCAGGAAGTGCGCCTAACATAACCGTTACTCCGACACCTTTCAATGGAAGTAGTAGTCTAATAACTTTCCTAGACTACGCAATGTATGCCGCGTGGATATTCGTCTTTGGGCTGATAATCTATGCGGCATTTGAAGCGAGGGAAGGTGCATTGAGCCCTGGAATGAAGAAAGCGCTAGGTGGCGCAATAACTGCAGCGTTCCTGCTAACCTTTGGTTGGAGTATCTTAACTGGAGTGATTTAAATCAAGTCAACTAAATTTTTTCTATCCTCCTTTTGAGTATTTAAATTTTCGCACGTCTTTAATGGTGATAAGAAATAGACCCGAGTACTATTGTAAACTACTTGTTCTATGCATACAATTTTCTAGTACAGTTAATAACGCAAGCGCTGCAACAGAGTATATTCAAAGCTGATCCGCAACTTGCAAAAGAATACGCTCAACTAATAGGTATTCTAATTCCATTAACTGCAATATATGTAATTTTAGTATTTGTAAGCGCTTTCAAGAAAATTCTGGGATACGCTATAGCTGCAGGCTGGATATTCATCATACTAATGTTAATCCTAGCTAAGGTGGGATGATGAAAAATGAGCAGAAGAGAAATAATATTAAGAGGGGTAATAACGGCGATAGGGATAGGGCTTCTGGTAGCTGGAATGTTGATGCTGACCCGCTAACAGACTTCGTCTCATATGCCTTGTCGCAAGACAAATTACCTAGAAGGGTTAGAATTTTCATTTTTCTTTATGGAATTTATTGGAGGTTGAGGAGGCTTGTTTGGAAGGAATAAACGGAACTTTTTCTCATATGAAATATTTCCCAGAGTAGGCGTAAAATACAATACAGAATGCTTGTTAAAGACTTTAGGAAACATTTTCGCTATCGGGTATTATAGAGATGAAAAACTTCTGCATATCTATGCGAAAACGATAGCGACTGAAAACACGTTACGACAATATTTCGATATAAAGCCTTCAGAATTCCCTACCAATTTCAGATATTTTGCAATTGCGAAGCTGAAAAGGGAGAAGGACTTTTATGAGATACATGGGTTCAACGACATACAGAGCTTTCTTTCTGTCCTAGAACAAGGACAAGGAATGTTAGTGTGGTTTGCACTAGAACCTGTGCTAAAGGAACTCCATTATTCAAGAATAAATAAGCTGCAACAACTAGCTCAGGAGGGAAGTGAGAAACATAAACAAATTATTCAACTGATACGCGATAAAGTAAAGGAACCACTATATCTTGTTAAATTGATTTTATTGGATAGTGAAAGAAAAAGGCTGAAGTTAACGGCAAAACAATTAGAAGCATATAGTTCATCAAGGCTGAGCTGGGAAATCCCGTTCTTTGGTGTTAAACCTAATAATATAACAAAGATAATTAACACTCAACCTAAGCTAAACTACTTATATGCACTTCTTAATGAAAAGAAGTGGACTCACGTAACTAGAAGCAATATAGATCAGTTACTAATTATTCCGAACCCGAGCGTTCTTCCGACAGGGATAGGTAAGGGGGCTCCTTTACCAACTATTATACCAGAGAGACATGGATTTAGAGTAGGGGTGAACCAAGAGACTGGTAGGGAAGTACAGTTAGAGTTGGAAGACCTCCAGAGACATATGTATGTGATTGGAGGAACTGGGGCGGGGAAGACGTCATTTCTAGCTACATTAATAACACGTTTCATGAAGACGTATCCAGAAAGCGTCGTAGTCCTCATTGACCCGAACGGTGATTTTGCTGAACAATTAGCCTCAGAAATGGCAGACTATGAGAAGCTAATTTATGTAGATCCTGTGCAAGCCACTATAGCAGTTAATCCGTTATCAATACCGGATGGAATACCGAGGGATCAAGCAGAGCTGTTAGCAGAGAGTAATATAAAAGAGATATTTGAACAACTGTTTGCTCTGAAAGCTGGAGCCGTATACGTGGAATACGTAATAATAAATGCATTGAAGATACTCTATATGAAATCAAGAAGTCCTACATTTGCAGACCTGTACAACATTATCTTGAAGTTAAGGACTGGTGAACTAGATCTCCCAGTCAGCGATCCCGCGTGGGAGGAGAAATTACAGCAATTCCAGGAACTGGAAGAAACTACGTATATCTCAGCGCTTTCAAGACTTGAAGAGTATGCAACTAATCCTTTATTGAAAAAGCTCTTTTCATCCGATTCTATCAATGACGTCCTAGAGCCCGGAAATTTGATAATCGTTAATGCGTCAAACGCACAGATCGGGACTAAAGCCAGCTTCCTAATGATCGCTGGGTGGGTGTATAAGCTATGGTATTCGGCGTTAATCAGAGCAGCCTTAAGGAAGAAGAGGATTCCGGTCCTCACTGTTATCGATGAGTTCGAAGTAATCTCAGACCTAAGTGTACTGGAAATTATACTGTCCCAAGCAAGGAAGTTTGGGATGCATCTGGTATTGAGTCATCAACATACCGACCAGGTAAAGAACTTACTAAAATCGATCTTCAGTAACACTGCAGTTAAAGTGCTGATGAGGACGGCAGGAGACGACGCTGAGAACTTAAGCGGGATAGACCCAGCTTTCTCTAATGAGATCAAGAAAATACTGCCAAAACTTGAGCCAGGTGAAGCTATAATGTTCATGATGCCAAGGAAGCAAGGCGATCCTGCTACTCCTTTTAAAGTCAAATTCGACTATACAGAGCTGAAGTTCGATCAGGAAAAGCTCAACACTATAATAAAAAGGATGAGAGAGCATTATAAGGTTGAAGAGAAGAAGGATGACGTAACGGCTCTAGTTAATCCCCTCTTTAAGTATATAGAAAAACCAAATGTTTTAGAGCAACAAATACTATATAATATCTACGTCTCTAGAACTGAGAACGGAAACCACAGTATTTACTTAGTAGACTTGTTAAAGAAGTTAGGAGTGGACAGAGACAAGGTTGAAAACACGATCAATAAGCTAGAAGCTGCGGGTTATATCAGCGTAGAGAAAGTAAAGAACAAAAAGTTACTAGTCTATGGTAAAGGTTTATTTGGAGATATAAAAGCATCTGCACCAAGCGATGAAGGAAGGAGGCTTGCAATGAAAGTTATGCTAAAATATATGAAACAGGGTTATTATGTAGCTCCTGCTAAACAGAGCCCTATTTTAGAATCAAGACCAGACTTAGTTGCAATACCCATAGATAGAGCAACTCTGAGGTCAGAATACGATAGGGCAATAGCAATAGAGGTAGAGAGCTGTAATGAAATTTCAACCCACCCTGAACAAGTGGTGCACAACTGGAGAAAAGAGAGTACTAAAGACTTCTTAGAAGTTCATAGCTGGACTTACGAAGAATGTTCTGATAAGCTGCAGCAGCTATATAATCAACTTTCTGATTTAGAGAAAAACAAAGTAAAGATATTCTCAATAAAGTTAAAGAAAGAGATAGAACAACAAAGTAAAGAAGAACAGAAAACTAAGCCTGAAACTGGGGAGTTTACACAGAAGCCCGAAAGTAAGGAAAGCAAACAGGAAACGGTTCCGGCACTGGCCCAGGGAGCTCCAAACAATGCCCAGGGTAACGGTAAACTGGGGAGTTTAACGCTGAAAGAATTGAGGATAGAGGTCCTCAAAGAGGATACCGATTATGCAGTGATAAAGATAGGAGATAAGCAGTACAGGGTACTTAAGACAGACTTAGAACTGCTTAAAGCAGCAGCAAAGGATCCGGAGCTACTGGAAGACGTAAAACTAAAAGAAAATAAGATCTTAATCCAAGCAGCCGGAACTAAGAAAACTATCCTTTTAGGCCCTACGTAATAACTTATCCTTTACTTTTTCTAAGTTCTCTGGTAATAAATACCATGTATACCTCTCATCTCCAACTATTTTCGCCCTCAAAATCGTCTTATCCTTCGCCATCTTCCATATAATTCTCCTCAGGTACTGAGTCTCGTGAGTTACTTTATAGTACTCTTTAGCAGCTTCGCATTCAAAAATCAACTGCAGAACTAAGTCTTTCTCGTTCATTATCTCATTTTTCTTTAATATTTCGATAATACAATTTTGTACTTTGGCTCTGAAAGACTTTGCTTTTTCTGGATATAATAATAATAAGTAATCATCACTTTTCTTCTTCTCTACTTTCAGCTTCTTACTTTTCTTTTCTTCTTTCCTCTTTTCATTTACATTCTCTTCATTAGAAGAGATATTATCTCCCTTGTTTAAATTATTTTGATTTAACTGAGGTTGGTTTTGAATTGACTGATTATTTACTTCTTCTCCCATCTTTTCTCATCCTAATAATAGTAAATATTTAAAAACCCCTCGTAGTCTAACTACGTAATCCGTAGAAAGAATTATTCAATATTAGAATTAATGCAGTTATTATATAACTTTATACTGCGGATATTTTACTTCGTGCTGTGGATATACAGTTTTGTGCACCGCATTTCATCTCTATACCCCCCCTTCAAACTTTATATCAAAATTTCTATACCCCTGGGCTTTTGCGCCCGACCCCTTTTCTAACTCTCTTTTGCTTTAACTATCAAACTCTATTCTTACTCTTTCTAACTCTAGCTTTGTTTTACTATCTCTTCTTTTCTACTTTTGCTTCTTCTCTTTTTACTTCTGTCTAACTCAAATCTGATCTATTTGCTAAACTTTACTTACTATCTTCCTTGCTTCTAAACTGCTTACTCTTTAGCAGCTTTTCTTACTCTAACAAACATTCCTTCTTTGCTATACCCATTCTAACTAACTATTTTACTTAATACCTTCCCAGGGTCCTAAGCTCAATAACCATTTTCCCAACAATTCTAACCACTTATTAGCTCCAGGGTCCTTTCTAACTCTTTCTTCACTTTTGCAGCTTTTACTTTACAGGGTCCTATAGCCTTACTATTCTTTCTCTACATCATAAATAATAGTACATAAACACTACAAAAATACGACTGCGCTAATCCTTATTACTCCTCTCTTTAGTCTCTACTCTTCTCTTTTTTAAGAATCCACATAGAACATTTTTCATTAGAGTTCTACTTTTGACTATAAAATTAGTATAAGGGGCTCCCGCCCCTTAACCCCAGATTTCAATAGTTTCCTTTGGCCTTTCTTAGGCTTTCGCTTCTTTGACGGCAATACCCCACTGGGGTATTGCCTAACGCACTGTCTCCGTCTCGTTCGCTGTATAAGGGCTAACGCCCTTAACCCAACCTAATTAACCTAACTGCTTTCCCTAACTGCCTATATTTCAAATTTATACAGCTCCGGAGCTTTCTAAATACTAACTGCTTTAGGACCTAAGCTAAACCTAAGCTGCATAACTTCTAATTCTGGACCTTCTCTATGCCTCAAAGTACCTACTAACTACCTTAGTACCTCCTCTCACTTAGGACTTGATACATAGAACATTTTGCGTTAATTTTCTATGCCTACACAGCGCCGGGGCCTAAGCTGCTTAATACAGAGCGCCCACAGCGCCGGGGCCTTCTACCACAGCGCCCAACTACTATGCTCTCAAACTGCCTCACTGATCTAACTACTAAAGGACCTACGCCTTAGGACCTAAGCTAAACCTCCCTACTACTAAGCCTACTCTGTTATTTTTAGAAAATCAAAGGACCTACTATGCTCTCAAACTGCCTAAAAGCCTACTAACCTCTGCTTTAGGATCTACTAAGCTAAACCTAAGCTGCTTCTCCTAATTCTGGACCTTCTCGCCTCACTAACTGCTTTAGGACCTCCTTGACTTCACTTAGGACCTGATACATAGAAACCTACACAGCGCCGGGGCCTAAGCTGCTTAACCTACTCAGAGCTGCTTAGGGGCTCCTAGCACTTTGCCTACTCAGCGCCAACTACCACTGCGAACTCTAAACTGGGGGGGTGAAAAGGGGAAAAGAAGGAGGGCGGGCGAGGGCGGCGGTGAAGTGCTTACTAGTTCTCTATGAAGAGAATAATATATTGTTATTTTGCGTTTTGTGTACAAAAAAGTAGTAAAATGTAAAATAGATTATCTCTTTTAATGTGAAAGAAAAGATAGTTAGTTAATATGGAGATAAAGAAAATAATGAAATAAAAGAACTGTTATAATATTCATATTGTGGTAATAAAAGGGCAAAGATAAAAACAAAAAAGTTTTTAAATCTGTTTTTACAGAAGTAGAAATGGGGATGAGGGGATGACGAGTAGGGTCAGAATTGACCTATGAAAGGAGGCCCGGAAGCTGACCTGACCCCCTCATCCCTAATTCATTACTTGTCTTTTCAACTATTAAGCTTTTCTTCTCATTGAATTTTAAAAAATTGAGCAAAGAATGAGGTTGGATCCTAACGTTAAATTTACGACGTGGGAATAATGAATAAACTCCCCAGTTTACTGAAGAAAAGTTCAAAGTTTATAAAACTTTCTCTACAAAGAGAATTTTAGGGCGATGATGACGAGATGACATACTGAAAAGATGAAGAAAGACTTAGAAGCTGAGCCCCGCCTCAGAGAGACGAGGTTTTCCGCCCCCTTTAACCCCTTTTTTTGTAAAGTATAGAAAAGAATGAGTAAAAGAACCGTTATAATATTCATATAAAGATAATAAATGTGCGGAAAAAGAAACCAAAAGATTTAAATATCTGTTTAACTACACATCTAAATGGGGGCAAGCCCCCCGGAGGTGGTTGAATGGTCTTTTTCGACCGACCCGGTGATGACGGGGGGCTTCCGAGAGGTGAAGAAGAACCCGGGGCTGATTCAACCCCACCCCCCATTATATTTTATCCTTCCTCCTCATTTATACTTTTCCAAGTCAATGTTGTACTTCTTAGCGTATTCTTTTAGGCCTAAGTCTAAGACCTCGTCGGCAACGTCTGAGTATCTTTTCCCTATGTCTACAGCTATCTTCTTTATTATCCTGGCGTATTGAGGGCCTACCCACAGTTGTTCCTTATTTGTTGGGTGAGACACCATTTCTCTCACTAAGTAAATATCTATTTAGATGTTTAAAAGCTTTACTGTTGAGATAAAGAGATTGTATAAACTCCCCAGTTTACTAAGAAAAATTGAATTTTTATAAAGCACTAAAGAACGGCTGCGTGTGTAACGTGTGTAAGGCTATATAGAGATACCCCCTATCCCCGACTTACTCAGAAATTTTCAGAAATGGGGTACCCCCGTTACACACGTTACACACGTTACACACAAGCGTTATTTCACATAACATCAAATTACACACGTTACACACATTCATCTAATATTTATATAAAATTGAAAGAAAGTAAGGGCTAACGTGTGTAACGCTTTTTAGAAACTTTTTACTGTATAAAGTTGAAAATTACACACGTTCCATCCAAAAATAAAATTCAAGCAAATAATAATCAAATAATAATGAATAATAGCCCAATTTTTGCCATAATTTTTAATTATATCTATATAAATTTCTCTTATTATATTCAAATATTTTGAATTAAACTGGGGAGTTTAACGGAAGTTAGAATATTTATTACAAAATTGAGAAAAATTATCGATGGAATTAGCTAAGTATTCAATGGCCCGACGTCGTTTCATCGTCAAATACTCTGAATATTTTATTCTCGGTGTCGTAATACCCATACTCCTTACAGTACTCTATATCTTCCTCTTTAACCTCTTTCATATCTAGAGATTTGCAATACGTTTCTTTGCTATCCTTAAATTGATACTCAAATATGTTATTAAGAGTTGGACCGTATCTAGTTAACCTGGTCCTCTTGACTCCTAAAATTTCTGAAATCCTTCTCCACGATAGTTTAGGGAGGCCGTATTTCCTTGTGAGCTCCATTGAATATTCCGTTAATAATGACATATTGAAGACTATGGTTGAGTGTTTGGTGCTGATGAAGAAGCCGTAGTTTTGTAGAGCAGATTCAGGGTCAATGGGGTCTATTACATCTACATGATCCCTATCAGAGGTCTTAATTATGTTCTGCCTCTTTTCGTTGATGAATTGTAAGAAGGCTCCTTTCACTACTTCATTAAAGTCGTCATCGCTTTCATTGAACCCTGGAATATAAGGTTCGGGAAGTTTTATTCCGTATTTTGAAGCTATTTCTGAGAGTATTGAATATCCTGATGTGATGTAATATTTTACAGCGTCTTCCCTACTTGCAACGTTTAACGCTTGTCTAATCTCATTGATCTTCCTTTCAAAAATGTTAAAAACTTCCCTCATAATTGCAGCCATGTCAAGTTTATCTTCTTTCGTCATCCTTCTCGGTGTTTTAATCTCGTGAGTATCAGTATATCCTTCGTCTCGTGGGATATCTATTATTATCATCTTATCACGTACGTAGGGGGCCAAGGTCTCAACATCTGTGTTATTAGCTGGTACAATTAATGACCTTATAGCTAAAAACACTCCCCCGTATTCTTTGCTACCTCCTTCCAAAATTACGTTAGATGTGGCAGCTACGGTAAGTGTAGATAGGAGTTTATCATTTGCTTGAACAAATGATGAGAAGAAATTCCCCTCAGTAAACATTGCTGGTATAGTTGTCTTTGCTAAGATCTTCCTTAGTTGGAAATCGCTTTTAGGAGACTTCTCTTCATCCCAGAAGTTATATAACGTCCTCAATACATCGACCAATAACGACTTTCCCGTTTGGTTAGGCCCTGAAATTACCATGTGAGGAAAATACTGAAAATTCTCTACGAAGAAGTGCTTCGCCCAAGCCATTATTCCGTAAACTATGACTGCCATAGCCTTGTTTGGGTTCTTATACCCGTTTATGATACTAACAAGGAGCTTTATTCCGTTCTCTACGTTTCCGCTGGTTGGTAACCCATATTTGACAAAATCCTTCCAAGGTGGCAAGTATCCAGGAACTTCGGCGATTTCGATTTTATTACTTACAATCCATGGACCAGGGCTATAATACATTTCTTCCTCAATTGTCATGTTATCATAAAGGAACTGTGAAACATAATGTCTCTTTGTATGATCTAACGCGAAGTTCTTCAGAGAATCGAGAATTTCCTCTAGGTCTCCTATTAGTGTTGTGTTATCTATATCTACTTTAAGTAAGTTCTCTTGGACTGGTATCCCCTTCAGTTTTATCTTCCTTATCTTTTTAATTTTGCCTTTTGCTAAGTAGTAATGGTCGTTTAGGACTCTCTCGACTTCTTTCTTTTCTGTTGAAAATGAATAGTTGAATAATTTGAGGCCATCATCTTCTAGGACTACTTCTTTATTACACTCTCCATATCTATCGTTAAAATGAATGCACACATTGGGTTCAGGAATAGCCTTATCTTTATCAAGAGAATTAAAGAGTTTATTGATGTTAATGTTTTGCTGCAGAAAGAATGCGATTCTTCCGTTAAGAGGGTCTTTAAGGTCGATATTGAATTCTTGATCCAAAATAGCCCTCAGTGCCAATGGGTTTTCGAAGTCCTTCAGATCTACTGTTGCTTCCTTATTATTATGGATTAATTTCAGCCCGAGGGCGTCTACACAAATAGTAAAAACTAACTCCGTGTCTGGGATTTTTACTTCGGTGCAGTTGCCCTCGGGCATCATCATCACCTACGGTGAACTACCCCGCCCTCACGGACGGGGCATCCCCACCTCGAGGTGAGGATTTCCTGCTTCTTCCACGAAACTTACTATACACCCCCTTTGAGAAGGGGATGTATAGCAGAGGTTCCCTGTCCACAGACTCTAAGGGCAGTCCCGACCCCGCACGAAGAATGTTTAGAGAAGCGTTATAGTCACGATCAGCGACCCAACCGCACTTGGGACAGACAAACACACGGTCAGCCAAAGTCAAATCCTTCTTAACGT
>Ga0208447_100141_pt1 | contig 13118 bp, 19 predicted proteins | sample BED_Slide_host_7_FD_187139 | JGI IMG/M metagenome (GOLD analysis project Ga0208447, IMG submission 187139) | Extremophilic microbial mat communities from Yellowstone National Park, USA - BED_Slide_host_7_15 (SPAdes) (version 2) | ecosystem: Environmental > Aquatic > Thermal springs > Hot (42-90C)... | reverse complement strand
AGGGTTGAGAATCTTGCCTTGTACTGCTATTTTAACTTCTGCATTCAGGGAACATCCCCAATGCTTTTTATATTTTGATTCGTATTTATACTTAGCTCCCCGCCCTTACGGACGGGGTCTCAGGTGTCAAAAGATGAAGAAAGAAAATAGATAAGCTTAACACTGTATTGCGACAAGGTTGTATTAGAAATTGGTATACTTACTGACTTCCTCCCCGCCCTGGAAGGGCGAGGGTTCCCCTCATCGGTTCGGGCTTACATCCCTCATCTGAGGGGCAGTCGAGAGGGTCAGAGACCCCCTCCCATTAAGGTTCATGATTGCAATAACGTCACGGTCGTTTTCATAACCACAAGAACACTTAAACCAACGATGGGAAGCCTCCTCCATCTTTCTACTACATTTCGGACATGAGACTGAAGAATAACTGGGATTAACAATCTCAACAGTCATTCCGTGTTTCCTAGCCTGCCAAGAAATCCAGTATTGCAAACGACGATACTGCATAAGATACAGTTTATCGTGGAACTTTCTTGGTAGTTTATTCACGTTCCTGAGGAGGTTCTTAAGACCCTCCAATTTGATGACGTTAGCACCAATCATTCCCGCTACTTCGACAACCCACTTCCCAACCTTCCTAGCAAAATCCTCTGCAATTCTCCTAGCCTTTTGGTGGAAGGAGTGAATCCTTCGTAAGATTCTATTGTTCTCCTTCCACCTCTTAGGATACTTCTTTTGCAAACTCTCAGCTAATAACTTCCAGTGGTGAACTTCCTCAAGGCGAGTTGGAACCCTAACGTAGTCTTTGTCGTCCTTCCCTACAACTACCTCAGCCATGTTTATATCTACGGCAACACTTTCCTTAGGTTCAACATTATCTAACGGTTTCTCAAAAACCACTTTAAGAAAAGCCTTACCATCTCTGATCACTAACCTAGCCTCCTTCATCTTCCAACTCAAGTAGTCCTTCAAGTTTCTTGGATAGCCTAAAATTGGTAGCTCACCAACACCTGCTATCCTAACAGTCATTCTCTCGAAGCTCACATTATAACTTGCTTTTGGCGTTAACCACACCGTAGGTTTGTATACTCTCGGAAAACGCCCTTTTCTCGGATTATCATACCAACCCTTGTATGTCGCGAGGGCATCACGGTAGCAATCCTCAGCAACCTTTGATGGTAGATTATATTCCTCCCTTAACTTCTTGTACAACTCTTTGTGGACTTTCCCTAATACTCCCTTTTCATTAGGATTCGGAACGTTTTCTTTCAACCAAAATATGGTGAAACGGAGTGCCTTAACATAGTTGTTTACGAGGACTAGAAGGGGTTCAGAGAGGGCGATCTTCATTGAAACTGTAGCTCTGATCGCTTTAACCCTCCTAGCCATTTAGGAAATTAAGAAAAAAGATGTATTTAAATTAAGGGGTCTATCCATCCCAGCCTCAGAGAGGCGAGGCTTTCCGCCCCTTTGAACCCCTTGTAAAAATGAGTAAAAAGAAATCAGATAGTGGATAGACTATATAGAAAAAAAATCAATTTTCTCGAGATTGGTTATCTTATCAAGGTGCTCAAAGAGGACGAAAGTCCCCGTCAGTTATGGCGTGGTGACAAAACAAACGGCAAACCTCGCCCCTTCTGGGGAGGAGGTCAGCATATAACAATGTAACTTTTCAGAACGACCACCAGTCTGAGTTAGTCTTTACCAAATGTATCATGGGACTTGTTGACCTCTTTTCATACAACCTCACTATTTTTACGCCTTTACTGTCATAAAAGAAAGCGTTCATGCCGTCCATTATGTACACGAACGGAGGTGTCTTCACGTTACCCTTTGACTTCCTTATCAACAGCGTATCATTGTCGAATACGGTGGAGGCAACTGAAACTTCGCTTACAGTAGTATTATAGTATATTTCGCCCCTTATAATTGCATTAGAGATAGAGAGGATCTCAGTGAAAGAGAGGTAGTCATCCTCAGCCTCATCGCATTCGTAAACGCCGTAAAACCTTCTAGGTAAGACGTTTCTGCCTTCAGTCTTCCTTAGGACTAAAGACTTCCCTACCTTAGAACCAGAGAAAGGAGCGTTCCTAATGAGGTAGACTTCTCCAACCTCGATTTTCAACGACAGTCCCATATTATGATAGGAGGGCTGAAGTTGTTTAATTAACCTATTGTTACACGATGTTTGAAAACACATATGTGTTTGCGGAAAGAGAGTACCTTTCTAGATATTGTTAATCCAGAGAGATTGAAAAAATATATGGAGGGTACAAAGGAGAGAGGAGAGAAAAAAAGAAGAGTCTGGATCCTAGAACCTGAGCGACATGTGAGACCCTATCATGTATAATACGTCCAGTAGCCTGCTCACGTGTTCGTTGATACAGGAATAGAAGTCCTCACTTTCACACGGTGCCAGCACGCTTTCCTTATCGTAGCCGTTCTTGTTTATATAAGTGTATATTGCTGTCCCTTTGACCGACTCTATGAGGGCTACCGTAGCGAACCTTATCCTTTGCAGTTCTTCCGTTATAGACTCTACGTTTTTCCCTGTTGCACGTAGTGCCAACAACCTTGAGATAAGACCATTAGCCATTCCTAGTACGATGTCGGTGGCAGGCGTAGGAGGTATGTTGATTTTTGGCACGTAGATGGTGATCTTGGAAGGTTCAGGGGTCTGCGAACCTAGGTACGAGAAGACTGCAGGGTAGAACTTAGCACACATCTCCTCCATTATCTGACGTAAGTCCTCATTGTCGCTTGCTTTTTCCGCCTTGCTAGCCGTATTGATGATCTCTTGGAGAAGTTGCGGTTTGTTAGCTAACCACAATTCAGCCTCTCTCATTAGCGTATTGATGCTGTTAACGAGTGATGTATTCCTCCTTGGGTCGTTACAAACAGTGTTATAAGTAGTGATGAGGTTGTTAAGGTAAGAGAAACGCAGTTCCCTCTCGTCCTTTATCGACATGATCACTCACTTGTACCTATATCCTGCCTGAGTGCTATTGTAGTGTAGCTACGCCTGAGCTTCATATATTCAGTGTAAGCAGTAGTATCTATTTTCCTTGGCGTGAATATGACGTTAGCCTCAACCATGCTCCTTAGCAACATTGCATCAACCCTTTCATCACTACCTCCCAAGTCGTTCACCCAGTTCACCTTCTTGGTTATCTTCTTTCCCTTTATTGGCATTACCACGTCATGATAGACATGTGCCTCGCTAACCTCTGACGTAGCTGGGTACATCATTACCTTGTACTGAGATGGCTGTCTTGCTACTATGCCTGAAAGCTCCTCCTCGTTGGGTAGTGTGATGATGACGTTGCTTATCGCAGTCCTGATGACCTGCATTACAGACTGTATAGCGTTCATTCTTCCTCTTCCCTTCTTCTTGATGGTAGCTTGTTTTGAGAACATCAGCCCAGCGTCGTCTATGACCACGAGGGGTATCTTTATGCCTGTCGTAGTGGCTGACATGATCATGTCCTTGAGCTGAAGTGGGTCTATTACTATGTGCTTGATTGCGTCTACCCAGTTACCGTATATCAACCTTGCTATCCACAGTGCTAAAGACGTCTTCCCAGCTCCTTGTATTCCCTCTATCAAGATTTGGTTGAACACGTCGTTCCTATAAGCTTCGTATATCATCTCTGTGAAGTGAGCTAGTCCTTTACCTCTCTTATAGCTGTCAGGGAAGCCTGGTGGGAAAGGCGACCTGTCGAAGTGCCCGTTCCTGATGTGTGCATAATTGATCTCCATAAACCTGAGGTACCTGTCATAGTCTGCTTTAATGATTGACTCAGTTACGTCCTCAGAGATGCTATCCCTAACCTCGAAGAAGTCTAGTACCTTCATGTTATTAGGTTGTGATTAGAATTTTAAAAACCAAAAACTTTCTGGTGGTTAAGGGGTAGGAAGTCCCCTACGCGAGGTGTTGGTGCACGTGCTTGAGGGCAGGGCGGTTCACAAATCAAAAAGCAGAGGAGAAACAGGAAAAAAAAGACGATTAGTTTCTGTTATCTTGGCAAGGTGTTCAAAGAGGACGAAAATCTCATTCGGTTATGGCGTGTTAGTTTACGGCAAGAGGTGTAGCAGTCCCATTATTAGCAGGATTACTACTATTACTACTGCAAGTATCAGCGTCTCCCTTGTGCCTAGCCTTGCCCTCAACATCCTTTCCATGATGCTATATATCTTAGTCAGCTTCTCGTTGACGCTCTTTATTATCAGTATATTCGTCTCAATGAGGTTCCACAGGGAAAGTGCACGGCTCTGCATGAATACGTGAGGGTCTGCTAACACTACCAACTTCTTCGTCGGTGCTAGGAAGTATGTTGAAGTGAGTTTGGCGTTTAGCTGAGAGAGGTAAGTGAATAAGTTAGGGTCGTCAAGGTCTATGTTCTCGAATTTAACGCCAGTTTCCAAATCTTCGTATGTAGCGAGGTACTTCACCGTACCTCCAGCTATTGCTATGTATACTGGTACGCTGTTCTTCTTTGTTACGTAACTTAAAGGTTTGGTGTTATTATTTATGACACTGAAGTATACCTCTCCTTTATTGTCGCTGTAAACAAGTACGTTACCTACACGCTGTGCACCGTAAAGCCTGATCATGTTTGAGGTTAAATCTAGGAATAATATCATTGCGTCATAGTTAGCGTTAGACAGAAATTGGGAGGCGTCGCTTATAGCTGAAATTACTTTGTTCCTCTTAGACTTCTTTGTTTCCCTTATATACAATGTAATTACGAATATTGCTACGATGATAAGGACAAACAGGATGAATTCTAGGACATCGTTTAATAAAGGAGAAGACAGGACTGAGTTTAGCGAGTTACCTGAGGAAGTTGTGGTAGGGGTTACAGTATTATGAACCGAAGGTGGTGGGCTGGTATTTGCCATGAAATACTTAGATGAGCAAGGTTTAATAAAACAAAAAGAACGCTGGCTTCCTCCCCGCCTTAGAGAGGCGAGGCTTTCTGATTCTTTAACTCCTTTCTGTTAATGAACCTAGTGAAAGCAACATTGGCAAACTAACGTTGTGTTTTTTTGAATGACACCAAACTGTGGTGAATCTGACTTCCTATTCGTCTTCATCCTCCTCTTCATATTCTTCATATTCTTCATCCTCGTCTTTATTTCCATATTTTTCTCTTAACTCAGCGATAATCTCTTCCAACTTGTCAGGATAACGATTGGCAACATATTCGTAGGCTTTCTCATTTTCTAAGAGAGCGTTATTTTTCTGTCTCTCTTCCTCTGTGTCACCCAGGTACCAATCGTCATCTACAAAGTGTTCCAAATCGTAATGATTCTCTAGACATGTCAATGTGTCATCTCCACTTATGTTGTTACAGAAGTATAACACGCTGTCAAGTATTGTGTCGACTAATCTGTCAAGTTCTTCAGTATCTAACATATTTTGATTTCCGTCTTTTCCCCACATTTTTCCATCAACGTACGTTCTTTGCACTAGCATAAAAATATTTAGTTTGGATTTGTCATGATAGAATAGGAGTTTTCTCTCATAGAAAAAAAAGTCATAACATGGCAGGAAAGTGTGAACTACCCCGCCTGACGCACGGGGTCTCAGGTGTAAAAGATGAAACTTCGACTTCCACTTAACTCCCAATTTTATAAATATCATTTTTTTTAAAAAAAGTTTAGCTATTATTATTTGTTAAAGCTCCTAAATCACCCATATATCGTTCTTCTATGTCGTACAGCACGGCATCTATGTCATCTAGCAAAATGCTTAACGCATTTAATTTAGCATTGTTTTCCAATATATTATACAAGTGTACAAAATAACCAACTTCCTCACTATAAGCATTGGTATTGATTGAGACAGCCTCACCTATCTTCATGTACCACTTATACAAATCATACCCGCTCAATGGTTTTGAATCCTTCAATGCATGTTTGATCGCATCAATGAACTTATATAATACCTTGTCGTAAACTTCTAGATATCCAACTTTACTGGCATCGTCAAGCTCATCATCTTGGATTATTCCTTCTACTATCAACTTCAGTGTATCGCCTAGAGAATCGCCGACATCTCCACTTATCTTTTCTTTCCACAACTTCTCATACTCTTCTTCTATCGCTTTCAACAACGCTTGGTCTGCATTTTGTATCGCTTCTTTGATATCTTTATCTTCATCTATAAGATATGAACCCGCGAACACAGATAATTGGTCTGGGCTATGGTCTGCCACGCATTGAAGTAATCTGAGATAGTTTTTTCCACAATAATATATTACCCTGTCTAACACGATTTCAGCTATATCACTTGGTTCCATTTTCAATCAACGTACGTTTTTGTCACTACCATAAAAATATTTAGTTTGGATTTATCATGACAGAATAGGAGTTTTCTTATCACTCATAGAAAAAAAAGTCATGTCACGACAGGGGAAGGATGAACTACCCCTCCCTCACGGACGTGGCTTCATGCTTCAAAGCCGAGGCTTGCCCAAATAATGTGAATAACCCCTTTCTTTGTAAAAGGTTAGTAGACTTCGTTTTGCATCCTCAGTGGCAGAGGGCTGGTGTTCGTCTCTACTACTAAGAATTTTGAGAAGAAGTTGTCTTTCCCTAATGCATTCATTAGCTCGTTGATTTCTGGTGCTATATCGCTAAATATGTGGTACATAAGGTACCTGGGTATCTCTCTATTTTCGTATGGCGTGTGATCTAGGTATTTGTGCAATGTCTTTATTATTTTATGCACTGCTAGCCCTAGCTCTGGGTTGACGTCTCTTAGCCATCCCTCTTCCCCTGCGAGTTTCAGGGTTATCTCTGGGTAGCCTACACTTCCTTCATAAAACGACCTGAGGTCTTCTAACACATGTGATTCGTATTTTTTTGGATGTAACATGAGGGACTAATGATATATGATCATTTAAACTTTAACTAACGTGTTGAGTGACAGGGTAGTTCACCGCGATGTGAAGACGCCCGTCTGTTGGGTGGGGTAGTTCACAGAAATTCCAAATACTTTTAACATCGTACTTCAACATCTATGTATGCCTAAACTTACAATTACATTAGTAACGATAAGTATAGCACTAGTTTTCCTTGGTCTTTCAATCCCGTATCTTTTGCAGATATTCGGTATCCTTAACTCAACAATGTTTGCAGGTGTAAATGAGATAAACAACAACACGCTTCTTAACCCTAACGCCACAACTGAGATAGTGCAGATAGGCAACACCACGCAAACGGTAGTCGCACCAGACCACGGTACACAAGGTTTCAACTTTATGTTAGTCCTGATCAGTTTCTTCTCATTTATTTTAGGTAACCCAGTCCCTCTGATAATGCTCATCGGCATATCAGTGATTTTTGTGATATTGTTAGAAAAGAAGAGCACATCCCCGTGAACTACCCTGTCCGTTAGAGCGGGGTAGTTTACGTATCTGTACCCTAAAGCGTAACCCTACGTCGGACATTAATAGAATATTTGAAAATGAAGTATATAAGTTTTACAAAGGGAGCTATCATCTTCTTACTTATAGAACTGAAAACATACATGTGTTTTCATCTCCTTACGGAGTCTTCCGCCACCCTTAACCCCTCAACTCGATAACAACTATTTCAAATTTGTTGGGATCTATCCTGCCTTTATGAAGCCTCTCAGCTTCCGCCACCCACTCCTCAACGCTTTCAAACCCGCTATAATCTACATACTGACCTAGTGAAAAAAGCGTAAGAGGGGCTATTGCGATAACCTTACCGTAAAATCTCTTATCCCCTACTTTTGCAATTACTCGTTTTCCTACTCTATAGTACCCTGTCCTTCTAATCGTAGCGACTAATTTGGCATCGCTTAGGATATACCTCTGTACAGTAGGTGAATTGAAAATCATGAGCGGATCACCTCAGTACTTATGAAAGGCTTTACTTCTATTTGATCTGTGAATATTCTCCATAAGAAGTCGTCTAGATAAAGAAATCCGCATCCTCCCTCTACCTGTAGGCATTTTAAATGTACTTCAGAAAAATACCAGGGATCTTTAAATATCACGTCAAAATCACCGATGTACCTCACATAATCCATATATAGTATGATTCTAAGCTTCTGCAATTCCTCTTTCAAGACGTTCAAATAGCAGATTAGGTCTCTCCTTTCTTCCTCATCTAATTCATCTTTTTCCTGTAATTTTCTAACAATTTGCCATAAATATTTCATGCAGGTCACCTAACTCTGGCGGTCTAGGATAATCTCTTCCATTTCTTCTATCATTTCTTTGAGACCTTCCAATCTATGTTCGATAAGATCCAGTTTTTCAAATTCATCTATTGTTAATTCATTACCTAAATATTCCCTGATCTCATGGAATTGATTAATTCTATCTCTGATAGAATCTTTTACGTTTTCTAGATTAACTTTCGCTTCGTTCAAACACTCTAGTATTTCAATATACTGAGTATCAGTCGTTTTGGGGTATGATCTCCTCACTGGTAATAACTTCCCTAGTCTGTCTTTGATCGGAATGGTCAGATCACCTCATCTTTTTACACCTGAGACTGCGTCTGTGAGGGCGGGGTAGTTTACGGGGATCTCTATTATTACCTCTTTACCTTCTCTCTTGACCTTGAAATTCTTCTTCCCCTTTTCTTTCAAAGACTGTATTATTTTATTTACGTCTTCGTTTATTGTTGATTTTTCAGTTGTTTCAGGATATAGAAAATACGTTAAAGCTAGTAAATTTTTATTAGACATCTTATGGAGTGTATTTAGTACATCTACAACGTCCTCCCTATTTTTTGCCCTTAGTTGTTCTAATAATTTATAATATAGCTCTTTCCCCTGCTCTGTTAACTTGTATTTATTATCAATTTTTACAAAGATTTGTGTTTTCGACCTAGAATTCAATCGTTCCGCCACTGTTTCCGAGTATCCTCCAAAGTAGTAAGCTTCAGTATCCGTCTGTATGTTTAGTAATTTTGAAAGAACTAGAACTATTTTCTGTATTTTCGTGCTTTTATTACCTTCCTGACCTATTGCCAAAATTATTAGGTAATCCAAATCGTCAAGCGACCAATCATTTATCACTCTTATACACCACAATATGTTCACCAAGGTAAGATAAAAAACTTCGATGATCTCCTTTGAGTCCGAAGAAGAGCGAATGCTAGAAATAGGTATTCAACTTTCTTACGTAAAAACATAGAAAAGAAGAACAGATGAGAAAAGGGATTTAATTGACGTGAACAGAAAGAAAAACAAATTAGTGGGTTTCCTTCCATATTATCTCTAGTCCTTCGTTTTTGTTCCAGTTAACTACTGCATTTTGTAATTCTATTCGATCGTGGGTATCTAGGTTTCCAACAACAAGCTGGACACTTGAACCTAACTTGAGAATGTGCAAAAACTTGAGTTCCTTAGTATCAATTACAAACCTTGCCTCAAAATACTCTTTCCAATCAACAATAGAGAAACTCATCAGCGATACATTGAAAATATGTATGTCATAGACCCCAGCCTTGTCTTTCCAGAGCTTGAAATACAAATCGTGTCCCTTTAGGAAATCATATAAGGTCTTTGTTTCGTTGCTCGCCAAACCAATTCACCTACTTTACGTCCCTCCTAAACGCGTATATCAACCCTACTCTCCTCCCTCCAGTAGTATATACTGAAAAACCGCTCTGCCTCAGGTATTTAACGAGAGGTTTCTTCCCATCATTATATTCAACGACTATGCGTTTGTATCTAGAAATAGTCCTTGTAGATAATAGGAAGTCGTACTCACACCCCTTACAGTCAACCTTTAGCACTGACCCGTTTGGGATTGTATACTTAAAGGACAGTACGTCAAGGTTGAAATTTAAATCGCACCTCTTGTTTATCCATGTTACTTTTCCCTCTGATACGTTTTTTTCTACGTTATCTTTTCCTCTACGGACTGCGATATCGACTGCGATGACATGAGACGCTCCGTTCAACAGGAAAAATGTAGTACTGTCTCCTATGCCTGAACCGACGTCAACCACAGTCCTAAGGTTCACGTTAACGTCGTATACCCCATCTCCAAATATCTCTCCGAGGTTAACGTAATCATTAGGTTCAAAGGTAAAGAATAAGTCTTTTCCACGATATGAAAATTCAATGTGTTTATTTGACAGACTCCTAACCTTAAGCTTTCTGAATGTAGTAAATAGGTATGCGTCCCTCTTACTGGTTATTTCAACTTCATGTCCGTTAATTAACTTTGCCTTGAACGGGAACTCTCCCCTCCATGTTTTTTTCATGACTTGAAATGGTTTCTCATAGGTTTCTAGGTACGCCTCGAGTGTTTTTAAATCCATTAAAAACAGGTCATCATTACTATAATAAAAATCTTAGAAGGTAGAGAGCAGTAGCTTTTTTTATTTATAGAAACATTGATTTTTGTTAAGTATGGAAAAAGTAGGTCAAAAAAGAGAAGAAATAGTTAAGGTATCAAGAAACTACCAGGTAACTATACCAGCGTCAATAAGACAGAAATTCTTCATTAGAGAAGGAGACCTAGTGAAGATAATATATAACGAGGAAAACGGAGAATTGAAGGTAGAACGTCTACACCCATAAGGACGTACTCCTTTTTACTCCACATCTCTTTTTTCCCTCTGTAGCTATCAACTACAACTGTAAATGATTTTTCTCTTCTTCTTCTGGAGTGACGAAAGCCACCTTCCGTGAGAGGGCGAAAGAAGTTAGAACTGGGTTGCTGTTGTTTTTGAGTTAGATATACACTTTACTATACCATCTCTTGTAACCCCTTCTATGCACCTTTCAGATACGAAGGTTCCCAGAGTTTCAAGAGTCATCGGTTTCTCCCTTATAAAGTTCTCGTGTATCAGACAAGATGGGCTCGCATACTTGAAGAGGCGAGGATGGACTTTTTTCACTTCGTCCAACATTGCCCATGCGATTTTTCTGATCTCCCATTGAGCCCTTGAACACAGACGAAGAGAGAAGAAGTTGTATAATTCACGGGCGTTCATTGTAACGACAACGTTAGTGTTGACTCCGTTGGGTAGAAGATAACGGGCATCCTCTTCAGGAACGCCCTGCGAAAGGAGCGAAAAATATACGTCGTATGCCTCCTTGTAACCTTTCTCTGCTAACTCTTTATCCCTCTTCTCCATGGAAGGAGGAATAACGGGTTGATAATACTCGTCCACTGGCTTTGCGAAACGGTGACTCATCTGAGTATACGACGCGATACGGTGCCTTACCAGTTGATGGGAGGCAACCCTCGATATGCCTTCTATCGAGAAGGTGTAGGAGGAGTGTTCAAGGGGAGACCAATAACCGTGGAGAACTGCGTCCTCTATCCAAGTAGATACCTCTTCATCACTCATCGTTTCTTCGTGGTGACTCCATCCCTTTCTGCTTCTGGACATCTTTGACGCTATTGCGACGACGCGTTCTCCGTCGCGAGTATAAGAGACAAGCTTAACCGAAAACATGTTACTTTTTTATAGAATAAAAAGGTTTTTTAAATTCTTTGTAACCTGTAAACCTGAATAGAATGAATAATGGTTTCAGTTCAATTCAGTGCACATCGGAATGCACTGTAAAAGACCATTATGTTTCTCGTCAGTCTCACGCTAAGAGAATAAGGAGAATAAAGCACTTCATTGCACAACAAAGGAGGACGAGGCTTTCAGATCCAGTTTTTTTAATGTTGATCCGTAAACATTACTGGCTTATAGGAGCTAACATATGTCCCTTCTGCTATAAGAGCGTATCGTCATTCCACGGGATGCTGATACACTTCAGCAACCATACTGACGACATAATATATGAATACAATAATCTATGTGCTGAGTTCAGGCAACAGTTGAGGCAGAGTTTTTCTGTGCGAGCTAAAGCGTGAAACAAGCAAAAAAACTAGGAAGCCAAAACCAGACAGAGTTAAATTACCACCCATTTTTTAATTGGTATGGAAAACCAAGGTTTGAACAGGTTGAAAGGCTACAGCTCTTTTTCTGTGGCACTTTACCACCTTTGGACGTTACAAGTTCTTCCTCTCGCAATATTTCGTTTCGGGTGGCTCGGGGTACCAGTATTCTTCGCTCTCTCGCAATACCTCCTCATGTTGTCTTTGCAAAAAAATCAAGACCTTAAGACTTACCTGAAAAGGAGGGTTCTGAGAATACTTCCTTTATATTATATAGTAGTATTCACAGTCTACTTCGTCGACCTCCATGTTTTCCACTTGGACGTTACCCCTCTGGATCTTGTGGAACACATCTTATTTGTGTCTTCTTTCCTGCAACAGTTCCAGTTCCAGTACCTTTTCTGGTCTATCCAGATCGAGTTCTTCATGTATTTTACGATACCACTAGTGATGATGGCAAGCGATAAAGTGAAAATTGCGATTGGATTTACAATGTATGCAATCACATTTGTGTTTTCACTTATCGCAGTAAATGAGCCATACCCGATCTTCCATGTGATGCTTTTCGAGCTACCATTCTGGTTAGGTGCTTACGGGGCTGGTATATTTGCATATCTTATCGAAAAATACGGAGTTGAGGATGAGATACCTTTGTTACGCGGTGCAATGTTATGGATATTCGTCGTTTTACTGATTGCGTATTATGTCGGAGTAGCTTACACTGTGAGCAATGAGGTCGCTTACGAGACATTCACGCATTTCTTTGTGTACAACGTGTTTATTGCAATATTGCCTTTCGTGATATTGCATGCTAAGAAGTGGAAGGGAGATGTTCTTGGCTTGGGTAAAGTAGTAGGTAAGTATTCTTATGGCTTCTATTTATGGCACCTTTTGGACGAGAGGCTGTTCGGAGTTGGAGGACTGGTAATAGGGTTGATAATGGGGATAATCAGTGAGGGGCTGTACAACAAGCTAAGATTTGCTGTTGTTAGGAGAAAGAGCAGAAAAGATAGGGAAAAAATAGTTAAACTCAAAAAGCCCTAGAAGTCGTAGTAGTAATATCCGCCTCCGAAGTCACTGTTATATTTCATCTTTTTACACCTGAGACCCCGTCCGTAAGGGCGGGGAGCTAAGTATAAATACGAATCAAAATATAAAAAGCATTGGGGATGTTCCCTGAATGCAGAAGTTAAAATAGCAGTACAAGGCAAGATTCTCAACCCT
>Ga0208447_100137_pt1 | contig 13361 bp, 21 predicted proteins | sample BED_Slide_host_7_FD_187139 | JGI IMG/M metagenome (GOLD analysis project Ga0208447, IMG submission 187139) | Extremophilic microbial mat communities from Yellowstone National Park, USA - BED_Slide_host_7_15 (SPAdes) (version 2) | ecosystem: Environmental > Aquatic > Thermal springs > Hot (42-90C)... | reverse complement strand
TACCGCATGGTGTTGTAAAGTGTAATTATGTTGAAGAGACCGTATTGTACATCAGTACAACATGGACTTGTGAGCAACTGGTAACAGCATATGATTTGCTCAGCAAAGGTTATACTGCTTATGCAGTATCTCGTATGGTACATAAGCGTTATGCAGATGTCATTGCAATTAGAAACCACATGGATTATTTCAGAGAGGTGATAGTCAGCATTCTCAAGAAGAAACCAGGCACATTGAGGTATGCACAGTATGAGGTAGACTTTGCATTGCCAGGTGAGTATGATGTATCTGAGGTTTGCCAAATGCTGAAGAGCGGTGACCCATTGCTTAGGCTGTGGTTATCATCAGATGACCCCGATGCCAAATATCAACTAATGGTTGTATATACATTAAATGGAATATACTCTATTGACTTGTTCAGAGGGTGTGTCCTTACATACGATTTAGTGAGGCTTCTAGCAAATGTCATAGAGAGCATGTTACCAGTTGAAGTGGGTGTTATGGAAATAGTTGAATCCGAATGTGTGTTAAAATATGATTTCTGTGACTTTGAATACGTCATAAATAGCATAATGTCATCTTATTATAATCTAGTAGTGGCTGGATTAGGGAGGGCAAACGAAATTATGTAGGTGATGGGATGTATTTAGACATTGATGAGAGAAAAATGCGTAACTTTAATTTTCTACTATTGTTGAAAATGTTCGGGTCTAATGTCTGGTATCGTAGGACTCGCCATGGCTACCATTTTTATATCCCCATTGATTGTTCAGTTGACAACTTCATTTTCTGTTTAGTTTTAAGGCGAATGTTAGGCGATGACCCTAGTAGGGTAGAGCATGACATCAAAAGGTTGGACTTAGAATGTTTCCATCAGAATTTTGATGTAGCGTTTAATGAAAAAATCCGTGGTAAAAAAATATATCGTGTTTCACCTTGGGTTAAGTTAACTGCTTGATATTTGAGTCGTCCCGCTACTCCAGCTTATATTATAACACACGGGGAAATCTCCATTAAGTTTCTGAACCGCGTTGTTAAACCAATAAACATTGACTTGTGGGTTAGATGCACCTACTTGATTAGTTAAATCGGCATTACCAACTGTCCATGACCACCCGTTACCTACTTGTAGGTTCAATGTCTGACCAGGATTTACACTGTAGTAGTGGTAGTTAGTATAGAATGACCAAATCGGTGTTACGTATATGGTGCTACTGCAATTGTTAGTTATACTAACTGTAGTTATCGGGCTTAAGTCTACTTCATTAGCTATATGACCACCGTAGTAGTAGTACCAATATTCGAATGGTGGTGACTGGTTGTTAGGATATGCGTATACAACACCGAAACAGTTTGCGTTAGTGTTGTTACAATAATATCCCGTAAGGGTACATGAGGTTTGGGCTGGTAGTATACCAGATGTCGTATTGTAAAACCCTGAGGTTCCGCAATATCCAGACGCGGGCAGTTGTAGTTGTAATTCAATACCGTAAGATGAAGAGGTGTTGTTGTTGATATTGACTTGAGTATGGCTGAAACATTGGCTCGTTAATTGGTAACATTGACCGCATGAGAGACAGCTCGGGCATTGAATTTGTTGTTGTAACTGGTTAGTAGGATAACTATACGATGGCCCACTAGTTGATGAACTTGAAGAACTGGTACTCGTAGATGTACTAGTTGAGGTAGTACTGCTTGTACTAGTTGTTGAACTAGTTGAAGATGTGCTACTGGTAGTGCTACTTGATGTACTACTGCTTGTGCTACTTGTTGAGCTTGTTGTGCTACTTGGTGGTGGGCTGGTTGTTGATGAACTAGACGGTGGGGAGTATGTTGAGGTACTGGTTGAACTACTTGGTGGGGGGCTGGTTGAGGTACTGGTACTGGTTATGGTTGATGTGGAGGTTGAAGTTGATACTTGTGGGTGTGTTGCTAAATTAATGAACTGTTCAATTTGTGGGTAATACCGTGCTAATAGCACTACGCTAGCTATTCCTAAACCAGCCCCAAGAATCTCCTTAGCCTTTTTATCCAATTATATCGCCTTATTTCAGCTTCTTCTCTACAAGTGCGCCAGCTATTGCTAATGCCCCTAATACACCACCGTATATTAACGCTTGGCTAGGTTTCTTTGCGGGGGTTGGTGGGGGTGGAGGTGGTGCATACATAGGTAACGGTGGTATGCCTATCGTAGGAGTAGTTATTGTAGTTACTTGTTGTACATTAGTGGGGTTAGTGGGTTGTATAAATATAGGGTCTGGTGAGCCAACTATGAAGTCACCACAAATTTCGTTTTGATTACTTAAGCTACTAAGTACTACCGCTACATTTAATGGGAAATACCCACCATATTGTTGTAGGATTTGGCTTACTGATAATAGGTTTGGTACTAGTTTCTGAAACACTTGACCTATACCAAAATAGTCACTTTGCGAAATTGATGAATTATAATAGATTTGAATACCGTCTACGTTAAACGTATAAGAATTATTACTTTGTGTCTGTACTTGTGATGGCTCATCTATAATTATACCGTAAAACAATTGAGCAGATGGTGGTGATGAAGGTATAAATGTTTCGCTACCGATTGTCTCAATTTGGTCAAGTTCTGTAAAGAATAATATTACATTGTATCCAGGCGGGATTTGAATCGTGTCGGCGTTTTGGAATAAAAGCACATCAGTTATATCACCCGCTATATTGATGACCGCTACGTCTTGGTTTACTGGTAGGTTCCACGTGATGCTAGAGCTAACTGGGTTATAAGTAGGTAGGCCTATTACTTGGTCATTTGTGTAGAAACACCCTACAGTCATATGCCGTCTATTTGATAATTAGAATAAGGATATTTATACATATAAAAAAAGTGTTCACTTTTAGTACAAAGTGGTCACTTAAAGGGGCATTGGTGTCAGTGCTTTACAGCTATTAGGGCTACAGTTGTAACAGAACTGGATTTGCGTGTTGTTATCATACCATAACGGGAAATCTATACCACCTTGAACCGAAAATACCATTTGGATGTTGCTAAGGCTAGGTTGCACAATGCTCAAACAGCCATTGCCAGGTATACTGACTAAGCCTAGTTCAAAACCTTTTGTAGTGGGGTCAACCACGGTCTTTATTACCTGCGTGTTGTTCTTATAGATATATTCCAGTTCTGAAGATGTTGTGATATAGTCTACGTAGGCCCCGCTCTGTGTGTAAAAGAAGGCTTGGCCGTAATTAATCATATTAGGTATTGCCCAATTCGGGTAGAATGTGTAACCATTTGGGTAAACATTAAAGATATCAAATGCCACGGGCGTAATGTTTGCTATGTTACAGTTAGCTGTACATGTGGGTATTTGGTAATACCCAGGGCTTGAGTTTACTGCCCATACAGCAAACCACTTGTAATAAGGATTATAGACTACTAAACCTGCATTTGAAGGTTTACTAGAATAATAACTAGCGTCATCCCATGCATATTCACAAAAACCGTTAGTGATTACATCGCTCGGAAACCCGCAATTATTGGTCGTATTAGGGAAACATTGTTGTAGGGTACTAATGCTACCGAATCCCATTGATAGTTGGGTGCATTGTGCTGAGGATGAACTGCTTTGAGGAGTTGTAGACTGTTGGTTCGATGTTGATGATTGTGTTATTGATGCAGTTTGAGGGGTTTGGATAAGAGGTGGTAATTGGGTCTTTAGTGCAAAGTATATAAGTCCCGCTGAGATTACGCCAGCCAATCCGTATTCTATGTATTTCTTCTTTTTGTCTGCCATCCATCATCACCACCTTATACCAACACGAATACTGCTAATCCTACAAGTGCAAGTGCAAGTATCAGTGCCACAATCGGGTTTGCTAGAGCTGTCACAATTTTTTCGGTTATATTGGTAATTGTAATGTTACTAGTTATGGTACTGCTAGCAGTAGATGTAGTAGATTGAGTTGAAGTAGTACTAGTTGAAGTGCTAGTAGAAGTTGTTGAACCAGCTTGTGTCGTGGGGGTGCTAGATTGAACTGTACTTGAAGTGATGTTCTGTGTAGTTGTTATATTTGTTGTAGAACTTGTTGAAGTAACTTGAACTATTGGTGGCTGTAAAATATACTGTAATAAAATCGATGCATTATTAGAATTAAGTACTGGATACGTCTGACCATTCCATGGTGTAAAATAAGCTGGTAAGACATAATATACATTAGAACTTGATGAATTTACTGGTGTACAAATAATGTTATTTGACGAGAAAACCCATATATCATTATATCCGTTATTATTATACAGACTTTTTAGATTGATAATGTTACTATTGATTAATGGAAATGGTAACGTTATACTGCTAGCTACAATAGCATTAGTGTTTGGTAATCCAGATGCGGGGTTAGAACCAGTACCGTTTACATAAGTATATTCAGTATTGTTATTATAATATACTACAGCACTATACTGAATGTTTTCGGGGCTACCGAATTCAGTTAAAGATGCGAATTCTGGTGAACTAGCAGAGGGTGGCTGTAATACTTCAAATGGGCTAGCGTAGTTCACAAGACCCGCTACATTGCTTTTATCTGTTGGGAAATTGAAGGCTGAATTACTAACTGTCTCATCATTTACCAAAAAGCCGTTATTTAGTTGGTATCCTATTTCAAAATATGTTGGGTTACTAAACTGTACAGTGGTGTTAACTGGAATTCCTAAAAATGTTGCAGTGTTAATATTCACACTATTCACTGAAGATGTAAATATGTTGTTCGATGCAGTTGACATGCCATATATGTTATAAGTGTAATTACTATAATTATACGTATTGAACTGTGTTAATAAATCAAACTTTAGAAGACCTAGAACAACAGCGTACTGACTAGGTAGCTGTGTTAAGTCTATCGTAAACCCGTTTGAGTCAACATAACCATATGCAAGTGCCGTGCTGTTAAAGTTTGATATACCGAATTCATATGTTGTGTAAGTATTGTTATTAATGTAACTGTTATAATCATTCAGATTGAATGTAGAATAATAAAAATCAACACTGCTTACTGGAGGATTAGATGGACTACTAAAAACATAGTCTGTATTTATATAATATCCTAGACTTAACGTAACGTACCCTGGAGTCTCTAGTTGAATATTGTATTTTTGTCCAGGTGTTAATACCACTGCGTCAATCTGTGCATAACCCCAGTTACCGTAGAATATTGTTTGACCGTTTGATGCTGTGGTCTGACATAAAGTACCAGCATTTGGCGATGGTGCTATTATTAACTGGGGAAACAGCTGAATCATTTCATTAAAATTAAATGATAATGTCCATTTAAACCAGATACATATTATGCTCATATATGACAGTAACATTTATAAACTAAGTATGAACATATTATAAGTGACCAAAAATGCCCGAGAATGAACTCCTCAAAAAACTTGAACAAATAAGGAAAGAAGTAATTCAGCCAGTCCTAGGAGATGTTGAGATACGTCCCGACCAAATCGTAGATTTTCGGGTAATAAACTCATATAGCGGGAGGTCAAAGGTAGGCGTAATTTATATGGACGGTGAGGGGTTAAGGGAAATACTAATAGGTGCGGTTCATCTCAACAAATTAGAGGAGTGCATTAGAAAGAATAAGACTATCTCGATTAAACGCAAAATGCATAACAACATACCACAAACTGAAATCATATGTTGAGGTGTCTCAATGACTAACTTGATTGTCGAGTTAAAGGAATACGGTTTTAGGTTTTTTTTAGATGATAACCCACACGAGTCTTATTTTATTAAAGATAACACCGATTATTTTGTGTTCACGGTTGAACTTGACAGAGAAGGGAAAGAGTTTATTGATGAGAAATATGAGAACATGGGCGTAAAAGATTTAAAGTATTTATTTTGTGAACTCATAACGAGACCAAACGACACATTAAAATTGTTAGGGATAGACACAAAAGTAGACAAAGTGGTTATCGAGTATTCGTAAAAAAATAAGGTACCTTTTTTCTTTTTTCATATTTTCTCGTTTAACGCCTTCATAAATCTTAGTACGTCTTCTGCTTTTATGTATATTATATCAACACCATTTGACAGAGCAAATATCCCTTCGCTCTCGAACACACCAATTATTTTATATGCACCTATTTTATATCCTAAGAACTTCTTTAGGTAGACATTTTTACTCATTATCAATAATGCTTTCTTTCTATTGTTCTTGTCCTCTAGGTACTGATAGTATTCATTAAGTCTATAGATGTTTACGTTGATACGTATAGAGGTGAAGTCCTTCATAATAATGACCTCAGCTCTGCAATTGACCTTATATATATGATATCCCCATCATATGACTTCAACACTATCGCTCTTTTTGCTTCATCATAGCCGAGAATTACCACCCTCTTACCTTTAAACTTCCTTTCTTGTTTTGTTAACAGCTCTCCTACACACTTCAGTAGCTCGTGCTTTTTTGAGGATATATACCTCATACTGGTCAAATACTATTTGTGCAAATTAGTATATAAGTATATATGTTAACTATTCGTGCTTTTTGGTGTATCTTACCAGTAACCCGAGACCTATACCAGCAACCACCGCTAATACCAGTAGCCATATAGGATTAATACCGCTTGAAGATGGGGCTACTGGGGTTGTCTTTGACTCTGTAGTCTCGAGTCCTTGGTTGTTCAACACTAGATACGCTAATGTTGACGGTACATACGCAAACGTTTGGCTAGGAGTAAAACTAATCTCATCAATATTATCTCCAGAATCTAATACACTGTTCACGTACCACCCTTGTTCACTATATTGCTGTCCTTGGTTGAATATCAGCTCTTCATTTAAGTCAAGAACTATACCAACTGCATTCTGTGGTGGATTTGAGACCCCCGCTAGACTATTAGGTATTGGTGCAAAGTAACATTGGTTACCTACAATATAGATGTCTGGTCTGAAGACAACAGTATAATTAGATGAATTACATACAGTTTGACCAGGCGGGATTACGTAAAGTTGATTATTCTGAGTAACGATAAACCCACCTACATTAGTGCATTGGTTTGGCGTTAATACCACGGGCTGATTAAATTGAGCATAACCGCTTATTTGACCAATAGATTCAACATTAAACTGACCGTATGTGAAGATGGGGTAAATATTAATTTGAGTGGTCTGGTTTTGCAGAGCTAAATCATTAAGTATAGTAAATAAAGTACCCGCTTCTTGCACAACTGCACTAGGATTGCACTGAGGTATATTAATGTTATATACGATACCATTAAGTATCTGATAGAGCTGTTGTTGTGTAACCCCGTTATTATGATAGTACTCCCATAAATAGTTGGCATACGAAACTAAGTTTAGATTTTGTAAGTATTGATAATACTGGACAATAGCCTGTAATGAAAGATAATTAGCCACGCTAGACGGTGACTCAAATATTAAATCATTTATTGTGTCCTCTGTGATGTTTAATAAAATCGCTACATTTGTAAAGTTAGGATTCCAGCCACTGTCATAGTCAGCTGTTTCATCAAGAGTTACAGCACCATCATTACTTACTTGTACATATAATTGATCGATGGCAGTAGGTGGCGTTATATTTTTAGAAATAATTAGATATGGCAAAACAGTGGCTAATCCTAACGGTACTTCTTCAACCACTGCATCATTGAATGTAATACTAAATTGATTGACTGGATTACCGTTTTGGTCATAGAGGACAGCTTGGTATGTGGCTGTAGGGTCACTAAATAAATAAACTATGTTATTTGTTGAGCCATTAATATTGAGCTGAACACCAAAACCCGCTGGAATTTGAGTATTATCAAAGAAGACTACCAGAGGGCTTACTGATGATATATTTGCGTTAATTGTAGCACCATTTAATGTTATGCTCATTTGCCCCAACTGAGCTAGGTTTTGTAAAGTTATAGCATAAGCTTGTGCTGAAAGTATGAAGTTCTTTAGGAATGGTTGTAGAGAATTAAGAAATTGATTCACTACATATTCTTGATAGTTCTCAACACTCTGTATGTATGCATAATAATCGTTATAGTTTAAATAAAGGATTTGAAGTAAATCATACTTTAGACCAGCCTCAAAAGAAGATATATTATTTATAGCATTAGCCATTGCGTTTTGTAAAGCATATAATAACCTTACTACATCTTGAAATTGGGCTTCATCTTCTTGAATAATAGTAGAAAGTTCATTACTTACAACTGGTCGAGCTGGATTACTACAAAAATAGTTACAAACTACACAACCTATAATTGACCCAGCTATTAACCCTCCTACAGCAATCCATCCAGGTGGTGTTGCCCCTACTGCTAAAATTACTCCAGCTTCAACAAGCCCCGCGGTGGTAAATCCCGTTATTGCACCAGCTAGACAGTTCTGAAAGGTCATACTAAATACAAAGTAGATTATACCCATTTATATCCTCATAGAAATCTGTTCAAATTAATATACGCACTTTTAAAGTAGTCATATTAAATTAACTTGATGAGCCTAGAGTCTGTTAAAAATATACTCTCAAGTTATATATCAAAGATTGAGATAATCGGACATAAGAAGTCTTTAGTAGTAGAAATCAAATTATACGCGAAAGACCAAGAGGCATATAACTTCTTGTACAACAATGCATCACTGTTAGGCTCAATTGATAACATTGCACAATTATCTCAAGTGGCATATAACTATTTCAAGAAACTTGATGGAGAAGAGATTGCCCAAAAAGCTGAAACATTAATTAAAGAAGACCAAAAGCAAAAAGCTCCAGAACAGAAAAAATAAGTTAATCATTTTTTTCTTGTTTCTGGACTTTCACGGGTTCTCCTTCTTTTTTCAGTTGATTGTATACGCTTACCACATTCTTCAGCACCCTAATTTGCTTTTCTAAGTCCTCACCATCGCTAAGGATTTCATATAAAATGTCAAGTATCATGGCTTTGAATAAATAGCGTCTGGCCTTTCTGCTGAAGAACGGTAATAACACTATTATATCAAAGATGATACTGGACAGTGATGAAATATCTTGTAACAATGTCATCTCCCAACACCTAATATAGTTATAATGTTTGCTGTCATTGTTGAACCTAACATAAACCCATTCATTGCCTTTTTATTCACTACTCTTACAGTGGTTAGGTTTATAACATATCCGTCTGGATAGACTTGAATCACCTATACATCACCGCTACATTCTTTATTACCTTCTCACCTATTAAGCCTTCATTCGCCAAAATCGTGACAATTTTGCTGTACTCCCTACCACCCGTTAGATTTCTCCTAACATAGTTCACGCTAGCGTCTAACGCGTTGTCACGCTCATCATTACGGGCTTTCTCAATCATATCATTGATAAACTTAAAGTACTCCTCTAAATATTCGGGGCGTGGTAGAACAGTAGGGTGAAGGGTGCCAGACTGGTATAATGGGTACATCTTCACGAATTTGAACGGGATGGTGTACATGTCAACATAATGGTATTCTAAATAGGGTGGTATCGGGTTTGAGATAACGGGTTTGCCTAAATACGTCATCTCTAACGCGGGGAGACCAAAACCCTCTAACCCCGTTAGGTTCAGCATAACACTGCTGTTGTACATTAAGTTCTTTAATGTAGTCTCATCTAGAGAGCCGAATGAAACACATCTTACTAACGGGTTCTTAATCTGGTTACAAACGCTCAAGTCAGCTATTACAACACCCTTATACTGCTTATTATACATATTAATATATTTTAATAAGACGGCTGGTGTCTTTCTTACCAAATTATAGGATATTGAGATAAAGTCAAATTTTTCGGGGCTGTCACGTACAGGTGCTTTAGCGAATTCATGAGAGACTTCATGCCTAACTGCTGGATATTTATAGTTACGCGATAGGAATTTTACCCAATTTGATGCTGGAATCAGAGGCTTAGGGAAATTATTGACTTGTACTACCTCATTATCAGACAACACCCATTCAACAACATAATAAATCCATTTATACCTTTGCCTCATCATGATGTTAGGGTTCCACACACCCATATAGCCGTCTGGCAATTCGTAACGTTGTAACTTTACCATCATGTCTTCTGCTACTTTCATTGTAGACCTAGCGGGGAATGAATAGACCTTCATCTTCTCACCTTCAACCGCTTCTCTATTTTTGCGTAAATTCTATCAAATAAACTCACGTCTACTGCTTCTACGTCATGTTCTTGACTGTTTGTAGGTAGGTTACCCATAGCTATTAAATCGTTTACGTATTGTTCTGGTATATTGAAGATTTGAACGGTTTTTTGGTTTATATGTTTCAAGTGGTTCATCACACCACAATTATAATGAAGATAATCAGGAATAAAAAGAATACCACAAGGGGGTTCGTAAGTGCGTTTACGAAATCTTGAAAAGAATTAGGTAAAAAAGAACTCATGGCTTAACACCTTGGTCAGATTATTGCACCGTTTGAGGCTAGCTTTATGAGCTGGTATAAGCCGTAACCCGCTAGACCTATGCCGATACCATTTATTAATCCCATATTGGGGAACAATACGAATATTATTATACCCACTACCAACGATATTAATGCCCCTGAAGACTGTGATGGTGATTTGTAGACTATGTAAGCACCACCGATAACCCCCACGGTAACTCCAATAAGCTCACTGAGGTCACCAGTAAGCCCTGAGATGTTAAACCTACTGACACTTTGCGGTAGCTGGAATTGCATACTCATTTAGGTCATCCTCCTACAGTGGTTGTGATTGTAGCGGGCACTGTAGCACCAACCATTACTCCCATACGCCTATTATAATACTCTGCCCTAGCTTGAGCCACGGCATTGGCAATCTGTGTCCTAATATTGCCAGACCGCATAACCTCAGTCCATACAGTTACTCCTCCTAAATACCTAGCTTGGGCATCTTGGTCTGTCCTAAACCTCTCCATAGCTCTAGTGTAGTCTTGTACCATCTGCGGTATCTTATTGATTAAGTTGTTTAGACCTCTTTGGGCAACCTCATTTGGTCTTAAGTTCTTATATTTCCCCATGGTTCCTCAAATTATGATAACGATAAGGGCTTATAAAATATGGTCATTTTATGAACATTCACGAGACAGCAAAAAGTGAGCATATATTTTAAAAGCATAAAATGTAGTGGGCTAAACGTATCTTGATGAGTCAGACCACCAGCCAATCTAAAGGAGGATTCGGTGAAAGCCTATTAAAAATAATGATATTGGTAGCGGGCATCATAGCCCTTATAGGAGTACCAGTAGGCTTATATATGGTATTCCAGTTGGTAGCGATGCATATGGCGTTCAGTGACATGAGCAATGCCGTATCGCAGTCAGCACTCAGTCAAATAGCGTACAACGTCACACATGTTTCAGAATACGGTTCGATGGCTCAGATGCAACTTGGATATGGTATCTCCATGTCTAACGCAGACAATAATATAGCTCTATTCGGCCTCCTTATAGGTTTTGTTATTGATGTACCGATAGCGATTTTAGTCTACCGTGAATATAAGGAGTTAGAGTGAACATGTACTACGATACTGTACTAGAATACGTGAACAAATTGGTAAGCCTTAAGAAAAACTTACTATCACCCGATGAAATAATGCAGTACTTGCAGTCAACAATCAGACTGGGAGGAGGTAATATAAACGTAAACGCCCGAGAAGTAGATGACTAGGTAAGCCAACTTATTTTTTTGTAAAACTTATAAACCAGTATGCTCATTTTTTATATGACCAAATATGAGTCAAAGTTTAGACCCCGAAAATGAAGAAGTAAGCCAATTTTTATATAAGATAGCCCTAATTTATTCAAACCATTACCCAACTGTTAGTCTGTACGAATGCACAACCAAAATTAAACACGCCAAAAACATCATTATCCCAGACGGTGCATCACTTGGCTTTCTAGTTTTGCATAAGGGGATTGAGTATATGTACGAGAAAACGGAATTAATAGCACCTGAGCCATTTAGATATGTTATAACGTTTAACGCGAGCCTAAGCGAAATCGTCAACACGATTAAAATACCACCTAAAATAGACCTCAACAAAAATTATGTAGTGATGCTACACATAGAAGATGATAAGATAGCTGTAGATATAGGCGAATTAGATGACCAGACAAGAGATAGGATAATTGATGAGACATGCTATAGACCGAGCCCTTTTAGGTGATAATATGTGTGCTGAAATTAAGATAATAATAGAAGAATTTAAAGACGGTAGTCTACGAATAACATTTAAAGGCAAAGACTTAGGCGAACTAAGCGAAATTAAGGTCACGGATGAGCTGAACACGCTCATCAGTTTAATTAAATTAAGTGAAGAAATAAAAGACTCAAGTGACTTTCGCAAAGCAGTACTTAACGAGATTCAAAACCGTTTGGCAAAGCTCTTAGCGTGGTATTACACACAACTCTAAGTACTGTTATTTGCACTTGGGCCTAAGTTAAGCTGTTTTTTAAGCACGTCTATAATCTGTTGTACTAACTCTGGGCTTACCCTTACACCTAATAGACTTAGGACTGTAGCCAACACAGCACCTAAGTTCTGCTCTTTGTTTGACTTGATGATGTTATACCTTTCTAGATTGGCTATAATATCACCAAGATAATTCGGCATTAGGTTACCCGTTAAACCACCGAACAGACCTAGCTCATTACCCAATACGTGTTTACTGAAATCATAGAACCACCTTTCGTTATAGCCTATGAGCGTAAGGTAGATATTCGTTAACTCCTTCAACTCGTTCAGCTTCTCCTCTTTGTCCTCTCCATCAGATACGTTAAAAGTCACGAGCTTGTCATAGATAACATTCGCAAAAGCTGACGCCATCTTTAACCTCTGTAACAGCCACTGTTTATAAATATCAGCAAATGTGGCTGTATCGCCCTCATTGATTTCGAAATTGGGCTTCCTAACTATTGTAGGCATATAATATTCTACGCCCTCAGCTTATTAAGTTCATATCATAAAGATATATGAATTATTTGTGCATCTGTACGAATATTATACGTACAGTTAACGCAATTCTACGAATTTTTATAATATATTAAATTACCCCTCTGTAATTCTTACTCACCCATTCATTTTTTACGCCACTTTCTCTCCATTTTTTTCTCACTAACCAGAGCAAAACTGGATTTTTTTACACGTTGTGGGTGTATAATTTCAATACGCAAACACATACGCGAACTAACGCGTTAATTAGTCTATACAGTGATTATCTCACTTTCTTACGCGTTAACTATAGAGCATATACACACGTATTATAGAACATGCGTACGTTTACAATTTAGCACATTCTAGAACGCAAATATACGAGACCACGTCATACAGCCTATATGGTGGTAGTGGTGGTGGTA
>Ga0208447_100136_pt1 | contig 13381 bp, 17 predicted proteins | sample BED_Slide_host_7_FD_187139 | JGI IMG/M metagenome (GOLD analysis project Ga0208447, IMG submission 187139) | Extremophilic microbial mat communities from Yellowstone National Park, USA - BED_Slide_host_7_15 (SPAdes) (version 2) | ecosystem: Environmental > Aquatic > Thermal springs > Hot (42-90C)... | reverse complement strand
GTACCTTGATGATACTAAATCCAATGCGGGTTTTCTGTTATACCCCCTATTTATAAGGTATTTGTAGTCCTCATAAGCCCTCAGCAATTGCCGACTTAACAGCATTTATTACATTCTCCTCTGAGATGTTAATAGTCACGTTGCCATAAGTTCCTTTACCTCCTCCCCTACCTCCTAAACTCCTCAACTTTTCTATTATTTTGTCCACCTTGAGGTCTTTACTGACTCCTATTTCCACAACTCTATTTGCTTCCTTTATGGTCATTGACAGTACTACCGTTTTAGGTGATGAGGTCAACTTTCTCATAGCCTCTTTGACAAGCTCGTCGTCATAGATATCCTTAATTACGTAGAGAGTGACGTCACTTACGACATCTTTTCTGGCTATTCTGTCTATCTCGTTAAGTACCATCCTTCTGTAGCTGGAAAGTAACTGTTCTTTCTTCTCCTCTTCCTCTAACAATCTCTTGACCCTAGCCTCTAATTGGGAGGGGGACGTGTTAAGGCTCTTTGACATTTCTTTGATCTTCTCCTCCTGCGCCCTTGCGTATTGAGATACTACGTCCCCAGCTACATACTCAAGCCTTATTACACCGTCTTGTAGTTTCTCTACGTTAATGATCTTTAAAGCACCGATCTCGCTGGTGTTGCTTAAGTGGGTACCCCCACACCCTTCAATGTCCCAGTCTTTTATCTCGATTAGCCTCACCTCAGCCCCTTCAGGGACACCTCCGGCGTATATCGATACTCCGTACTTCATCTCAGCCTCTATTCTATTGATATTGAATGGTCTTACCGGTCTGCGGTCGTTGATCACGTAATTAGCGAGGTCTTCGATTTTCTTTATCTCCTCTTCTGTAGGCATTTTATAATGAGTAATGTCGAGCCTCGCTTTCTGTGGGGTTTTTTCCGCACCTGCCTGCCACACGTGTTCGCCCAGGACTTTTCTGGCTGCGGATAAGATCACGTGTGTGCCGGTGTGATGTTTCATTATCCTATATCTCCTCTGCCAGTGTATCTCACCGTAAACAGTAGTGCCTTCTGGTATATTCGCCTCTTTATCCAGTATGTGGATTACGTAATCCTTGACTTTCTGTGTGTCAACTACCTTGTATTCAGTGTCGCCTACCCTAATTATCCCAGTGTCGCCTACTTGCCCTCCCCCTTCTGGATAAAAGGTGGTCTGGTCTAGGACTAGGTAGTTTTTGTAAGAGAGAAGTACTTTACCTTGAAAAGACCTCTGGTACTGATCTTTGTAATAGAGTTTGTTAGTAGATGGTGGTGCTCTCTCCTCTATGATCTTTATGAGGTCTTGTGGTAGTTTCTCTTTCTTTCCTCCTTTTATAGGCGCTGACTGGTGTCTTTTAGCGACTAACGCGTAAAAATTATGGGGAACTTCTACCTTTACGTTGGGATTAATCTTACGGGCTTCTTCTGCCACAATGTCTGGGGGGATACCGTTAGAGTCGTATAGTTTTACTAAATCCTCAGCCGTTATCTCCTTGCTTTTCTTTACCAAAGAGGAGATTGCTGAAGTCGCTTTACTCATTGTCTCTTCAAACCTCTCCTGCTCGAGCTGAACCACGTCGAGTATATAGTCCTTATTTTTCAACATCTGCGGGAAGTCTTCCCTCCAGTAATCTATTTGCTCTTTGATCAACTCGTAGAGTTTTACATCACTGCCCAGAATTTTGAGGACTCTCAGTGCACGCCTTATCAAAAGCCTACCTAAATAACCCTCACCTGAATTAGATGGGACTAGACCGTCGGCTAACATCATAGCTATGGTCTTGGTGTGGTCTAGTACTTGGAACACCCTAGCAGCTCTAGTCAGCTCCTCGTTAACAAAGTCGAATTTGAGCCCCATTTTTTTAGCTACTTCTTCTCTATGCCTTACTATTGTTTCGGGCTTATCCGGGTCGATCCTACCGGCTAAAATTGCGGCAGTCTTTAACAATTCGTCGTCTACTTTGTTGGACCCGATCTTATCGAAGAACTTGTAAACGAGGTTGCCGTAAATCGCGTGAAACGCTGTGGGAGTCTTCTGAGTAAACCACGCCATTCTCTCTACTCCGTAGCCTGTATCCACGATTTTTAGCTTCAAAGGTACGTATTGGTCTCCCTTGATTTCATATTGCATGAATACTAGTGTTGCCAGTTCAAGCCCCCCTACGGTCACCTCAAAAGATGGGCCCGCATTACCTCCACCTTCCCACCACGACTCCTTGAAGTTGAGCTGTTCTTCCGGTATCCCCAGTTCTTCTGTGAAGAACTCCTTTGCGAGAGATACAGTCTCTTCTTTCCAATATACTTGTTTGTCAGGGTAGTTAAAGGCGTGGTGGGCTGCCATTTCGAAAGTCGTCAAGTGCCTGCCGAAGGTGATACCTACGTTGTCTACATCTTCAAGCCTTATACAAGGTTGGGAGATAACTAAGGGATTTGCGGGAGGTGGAACCACACCACTCGTGACGAAAGGCTGGAAATCTACAATGCTCGCTATAGTCAGGTATAGGTCCTCCCTCCACCTAGCTAACACTGGTTTGGGCGGAATTATGGTATGTCCTTTCCTCTCAAAGAACTTTAGGAACTTATTTCTCGCTTCTCTTACGGTGAGGGGAGGGGACTTTATGTCCAGATCAAAGAAGTAGTAGTCCGTACAAGGTACGTCACTACAAACTTCACGGGATTTGTCTTTAGCCCAGAAAGGGGTTGAACAAGACTTACATAATTTTCTTTCGTAATTATTTGATAAAAAGAAATTGAGTCTGTACTCGCTTTCACTTACTTTCATAGATTAAAATGCGTGGAGCGGTGTTAAAAAGAGTTTTCTTATCCGAATAGTGAGGCTAAACCGCCACCAATCTCCTCTTCACTAGGTCCCTTCTTCTCTTCTTCCTCCTTCTTCTCCTCCTTCTTCTCAGCAGGAGCAGCAGCCTGAGCAGGAGCAGCAGCCACAGCTACTGGCATTGCAGTAGCGTTCTTGAGGACTTCGTCGATGTTTACTTCTTTTAGGGCAGCTACTACAGCCTTTAACCTAACTTCGTCTACGGTTATACCTGCAGCAGAGAGTACGTTTTTGAGGTTATCTTCATTTATCTCTTTTTTAGCTGAATGTAATAAGAGGCTCGCGTAGATGTATTCCATACTGTATCAATCCTCTTTAACCGACAAAGCAATATATAAAATTTTCATTAACCGAATAGTGAGGCTAGACCGCCACCAATCTCCTCTTCACTAGGTCCCTTCTTCTCTTCTTCCTCCTTCTTCTCCTCCTTCTTCTCAGCAGGAGCAGCAGCCTGAGCAGGAGCAGCAGTTGGTACTTGTATACCTAAGTCTACTTTACCACTAATTGCTCCAGCAAGTGCATATGCCTTAGCCATAGCTCTTGATATTACCGCTTGTGCAGTCTCAGGAGTTATGTAGCCTATTTCAGCAGCTAAGGACATAGCATTTCTTGCAGCTTTCTGTGCGGTGACCTTCAGAACTTCTGGCACTGGATAGGCTATCTCTACAGCTAAGTTGAAGGCGTTAAAGTGAGCTTTCATTAGTTGATCCTTGTACTCGTCTAAGTTAATCGCCAGTCGTTCGCCGGGTATCAGTATGCCTCCTTCATATGCGACTTTTATGCTGAGCTTTATATAGACGGGCATTATCCCTAACTTTTGTAGTATAGGTATAGCATCGGGAGGAATTGGATCGCCAGGTTTAGCTATCACAGTATCTTGTAAGACGTGTACTTTACCGTCTTGAACCTTAGTCTTAACCTTGAGCTTACCGAAAGTGCTCAGTATAGGACCTGCAGGCATTCCAGTGTCTCCGGCTGGTATTACTACTTCTTCATCTGCCTTGTCTCCAGGCATTGCATACCTCTTTAGTTTAAACTTGGAGAGGAATAAGTGGAGTTCGAACGGGTTTGCTCTGGTGAAAATATAAGCGTTTGACCCAGTGAGATAAGGTTTGAAGTTAGATGCGTCAATACCAGCTTTCTTAAGGGCTAATTCGAACAAACTATTCTTAGTTACTTTTATCTCAGCTTTCCCTCTCAATTTCTTTCTAATATCGTGCAACTTGTCAGCTGGGAATCCTTGTATATCCGCGATTATTATTGTAGTGTACTCCTTAAGCTTTTGGGTTAGTTCTTCTACTTCCTCTATCTTCCATTTCGGAATTTTGTGTTGAGTTACTACGGCCATCTTAATCACTTCATATTAACTTTTACTACTTTACCCATAGTGGTTTTTACATATATCGCTCTCAAAATACCTTCAACTCTAGTCTTATTTTCGATAGCGTTAAGTACAGCTAAGGCATTGTCGGCTAGATCTTCAGGCTTCATATCTTCAGTCCCTATGAAAGCTTGAACATGGGGCTGGTCTTTTGTCTTAACTAGTGTTGATCTCTTAAACCTATTAACGTATTCTGAGACGTCAGAAGAGTTTGGAAGGGGAACCGGGAACTTTCCTCTAGGACCCAGTGCGGGTCCAATTATCCTACCAGCTAATGCCATAGATTCCTGAGATATCAAGAACCAATCGTTCTGTCTTGCAAGTTTCTTCACTGGTCTCTTCTGCCCTTGTAATTTTTGTAACTCTTCTTTGGTTAGAATGACGTTCGGTTGAGCTTTCTTGACTGATTCTAACTGCTCAAAGGAAGGCACTACGAGAACTTTCCTAGCCTTTGTCGGCGCCTTAGGTAGCGGGACTATCTCCCTTAGTTTTATCTCGCCTTTTTTCATATCTACTCCTTTAAAAGTTACTATTACGTCAACGCTCTGAGTGAAGTTCCTCTTAGGATTGTTTGATGGGTCTAGTGCTTGTTTTAACGCTTCCAATAGACTATTTCTGTCAGCGATCATAATTTCACCCTTCTACCTCATTCCATTTTTGCTCATATTTGGTTAATAAGTCATCATACTTACCTTGTTCTACTTCTTTTACGACCATCTTTGGATCTTTACCCTCTACTGTAATTCCTATTGATCTCGCAGTCCCTAGAATGCTCTTTACTGCAGCCTTTAGGGTCTTAGCTGTTAACTGCGGCTTCTTCTTTATTGCTACGTCGATTATCTGCTCCATCTTTAAGTTCCCTATCTTCTTGTGCTCGGGGTCACCAGAAGGTGCTTCAGCACCTACAGTTTTGAGAAGTAAGGATGTGGTGGTTGGAACACCTACCTTTATTTCATATTTCTTGGTGGAAGTGTCAACTTCTATAGCTACAGGTACTGTCATGCCTTTAAATTGAGATGTTGCCTCGTTTATTTTCTTTACAACTTCACCTACATTTAGTCCTAGTTGTGAGAGCGTAGGACCCAGTGGTGGTCCCGGCTTTGCGTTTCCTCCTTCAACTACGATTTTTATTGACTTTGTGGGCATAAGCTTATCACCTTACTTTTTAACGGGTTTGACTTGGTCAAGGGGAACTGTAACCTGAAGAGGAAATGATGATTCTAAAATATTTAAAACTACTTCATTCTTTGCACTATCTAATCTCTTTACTTCCGCTTGCATACCTCTAAAAGGGCCGCTCACAATCTCTACTATATCGCCCTCTTTCACAGTAGGTATTGCAACGGTCTTAGAGACGAATTTGACTACATCTTCTTTTTGGACTAATCCATGGGCTACTCCTTTTACGTGTCTTATACCAGTAGCTACCAGTTTTACTACATGTGGACCAGAGGCTTCTACAATGACATAACCCTTGACGTTGGGCGGGACAATAATTGAATAAATCTCCTTAACGTTATTTGTTTTGATCCTCTCTTCTATCATCAAGGCTACGTTTATTTCCTGACCAGCCGTAACTCTTACTGCGTAATAGTTCCTGAATCTTGGTGCTTCCACTATATTCACCTATTTTATAATTAGGGTAACGGAAAGTTGTATTATATACGCGAGGATCCCGACAACTCCGACTACAAGTAGTGTAAGCTTAATGCTGTAGCTTAACATATCTTTGTCAGGTTTTTTAGCCACACTGGTTATCAGTTTCCAATCGTCCTTGAGTTTTTTAAGGGACTCTAACATTGCCATATGTAGATAGTTTTTGACCATAATTTTAACTTTAACTACTGAAATATTCTCTTTATAAACCAGTCCGGATCGAAGGGAACTAAATTGTCATATTCTTGTCCTATTCCCAAGTAGATCACGGGTTTCTTAAGATCGTAAGCTAATGACAAAACTATTCCTCCTTTTGCGTCAGCGTCCACTTTAGTGAGTATTACTGCGTCATAGCCGATATTATTCTCGAAATATCTAGCTTGTTCTAGAGCGTCGTTACCAGCAAGTGAATCAAGGACTAATATCCTTAAGTCCGGCTTTGTTATTCTTACAACCCTCTTGAGCTCTTCAACTAGGTCAGCGTCAACGTGCATCCTTCCCGCAGTGTCAATTAGCACCACGTCTATGTTTCTGCTTTTTGCAGAATTTATGGCGTCAAATGCGACTGCAGCAGGATCCCCACCGTATTTCCCCCTAACTAGGGGTATTTCGAGCTTTTGGGCGTGATAAGCCAGTTGTTCTTGAGCAGCTGCCCTGAAGGTGTCGGACGCAGCTATAATGGAACTAATACCGTTTTTCTTCAGCATGTACGCTACTTTAGCTATTGTCGTGGTTTTTCCAACACCATTTACGCCGAAGAAGACAATCACGTAAGGCTTCTTACCTTTGCTTTTTATTTCTTTTACCAAGTCGAAGCCTCTGTTTTTTGTAAGGATCTCTTCTATAGATTTTTTTAGAGAATCTGTTATTATTTTCTCTATCTCCTCGCTTCTACTAACCTTCTTTCCTACTAGGGAGTTTTTCAGGTCTTCTAGTATCTTTTCCGACACTTCGTAGGAGACGTCAGCCTCGAGAAGTTGGTATCTGAATTCTTCAATTAATTCAGTTATGTCATCCTCCTTTATAGTCTTATATTTGAGGAAATCGAAGAAAGAGAAACGTGATTTAGACTTCTCCTCAGCCTTCTTTTCGTCTTTAAGTTTTTCCGTTACGGATTGCGGAGGAGACTGAGTATTAGGTTGAGGGATTTGGTCAGTGGGTTGGGGAGGAAGAGGTTGAGGTTTTGCTTCTTGTGGAGGTTTTTGATCTTCTTTTGATTTCTGTTGAGCTGTTTCTTGAGGGATTTGGACATTCTGTTGGATTCCAACTTTTTGCTCCTGCTCGGGTTTTTTCTCCTCTTCCTCTTTTCCTGTTACTTTACCTAAAAAATTAGAAAGTGCTTTCTTTAATTTATCGAAACAAAATTATCCACCTGTTTGAGCTTGGGCTTGGATAGCGGATAGAACTTGTGCAAGCTGGTTATAAGCCTCTATTGATTTAGCCAGTTCGGCTTGTAAAGCTTTAGAATAATCGTTTAGTTCTTTTTCTTTATCGTCTAGTATTTTCTTTGCAGTCTGCGGATCTACTTCTATAAAGTACTGCAGTCCTAAGTGGACTATTACTTTCACGTTGTTTATATTACTCACCTTAAACATGACATTACCTTTCCTATCTCCGATCATTATATACTCCTGATTACCTTTATTTATCTCATCTATTGCACTTTTTGAGGATTTAACTGACTCAATTGAGTCTAAGACCTCAGTTAAGGTTTTCTGGAGAGTATCTATATACTCTTTAAGTTCCACTGCTTGCTGGTAAAGAGCCCCTACGTCTATGGCTATTTGTCCACTTTGTTCTCTCTCACTCATGCCACTCACAATATTATCTTTTCTAACTTTACTAAATCTCTTGTTGTTTTATCGTTTATCTCTTCAGGTTTGACCTCCCTTATTTCCTCGATTCTAATGTTATACCTCTTAATCTTGTTTTTACTTCCGAAATCACTGTATATTTTTTCTAGTGCTTGTTTTTCGTTTAATGCCCTTATGTACTTAACGAATTTTTGCCTTGTGGGAAATCTAGACTCGTTAAATAATGCCGTTCCTCTGACCATGAAAATTTTGATCTCGGACATCAATCATTAAATGCTCTTTGGATTCTTAAAATCTCTGGTCCGGTAGTGGACGAGCCAACAAGGACTCCGTTCTTGTTTGCAATTAGTCCACTTCTTATAAAGACGCTTCCAAAATTAACAGTTCCCGTATCCAGCTTCACCTTGAAGAATTCGGACAGTTCAGTTAATTCCTCTTCTGTAACGTCTACGTGGACTAACCCAGCTTTGTCAGTTACGACTCCTACAGAACCCACAGTGATTATATTAGCTATACTACCCCTCTTCACGGCTTCAACTTGAATAACTTTTCTAATCTTCTCTACCTCTACGTCCGTCAGTTCTTTGTACAATAAAGCAGCATGTGAGTTCATGAGTATTATGTTACCTAATGCTGTAGGCTTGATATCTAAGATCTCAACTCTCACATCTTTGGCTTGTTGTTTTATGCTTTGGTACTCATCGTCTGTAATGGTCTTGGGCAGAATGATTACGTCGTTGTTACCGGAGACCAAGATGCCTACAAGCACGCTCTTAGCCACTGTAGTCTGGATTACCTCGGTCTTTAAAACTTCCTGAATCTTATCTAGAACTAGTCTGTCATCTATCTTAGGTAAAATAGTGTACTTATCATTAGTAAAAACGTATATTCCTATATTATCTGTCCCGAATATTGAAAGCTTGTCTAAATTCATTCACTCTTAAGTGCGAGAGTAACTAAATATATCTTTTCCCCTACCTTTCTAACATTTATCCTTACTTTTCTCACAATCTTATCCCTACCGTTAGTAGATACTGCTCTAGCCAGTGTTGGATCGATTATGACCCTCTCCGCATCAAAATGTCTTTTGACAATGCTCCTGATCATGTTGAGTGTCCTTCTAGCCCTCACGTTTCTTCTACCCATGAATGCTCTTCTGAAGTTCACTACCATCTCGAAATTATCCTTTTCTTTCTTAGCCCTCTTTTTCTCGGCAGTTTTTTGCTCCTTCTTCTCACTTTTCTTCTCTTGTTGTACCTCTTGCTTAACCTCGGTCTGTTTTTGGGGTTGTTGCTCTACCTGCTGTTGAGTAGTGGTTTGTTGGTTTTGAACTTCTTGTACTTCCTGATTGTTTTGTTCAGTCATCTCGTTACACCTTCAGGCTATTCCTTCTCCAATTTCTTTTAAGAGGGTTAAATCTGATTTTAGCATTAGTTTTTAAAACTACCCAAGCCGGAATGGCTGAGTTACTTTTAATCGCTTTTGCAAGTCTCAGTTTTTTACCTAAAGGCTTGTGCTTACTCATTTCCATCCCCTTTCCTTAATTGTTATTTTGAAATCTTTTTTAGTTTGAGAGGTGAGTTGTGCTAAAATTTCCTTTAACTCCTCGTCAGTTATAGGAGCCTGAATCCTCCCTGCTTGTGCTAAGGCTATTAATTGATTCTCAATTGCTTCAGCTATTTCTGGCTTTACGAGCTTTACGTTTGCTAATCTTTGCCTAGCTTCTGGTGTTAATATAACTCGTAAAATTGCTTCTTTCTTGGCTTCAAGTTCGGCTTTTCTTTGCTGTTCTTCTAAAACTTTTCTTTGTTGCTCTACTGCCTTCCTTCTTAATAACTCTTGTAGTTCTTCATCGTATTCGTCACTCATGATAATCACCTAATTACTCTAAATACTTTTTCAAATCAGTTCTTTTCTCAGCCAGCTCTTTAAATATTTCGTATGATAATTTGTCCAAAAGTGACCTTCCTTTAGGAGAGAGAACTCTACCTTGTTTCGTCTTAGCAATTAACCCGGCTTTCTCAAGCTGACGGAATATGAGGCGGTTAGCGTGACCAGGACCTCTTACTGATATAGGTGGCCTAGTCCCTCTCCTCTTTAATCCTCCATAAATCCTTCTCGTCTCACCTACTCCTAAAGGCTGTTGCATATAAACTCTCCTGAGCAATGAAGCAGCCCTTATATACCACCAGTTTTCTGGGTTATCCGGAACCCTTTCTTTGAAGCTAGCTGTTTTTGCATATAGAGCCCAATCTGGAGGTTGTAACTCCTTAACGTTCTCTTTTAAGTACTCACTGAGCCTTTTGATCAGCTCGTCGGCTGGAACCATATTTACAGTTATCATACGCCTACTAATCACTCATTTAAGGTTTAAAAGTTAATCTGACTTTCTAATTTCGATGGATAATGAGATTTTACATAGCCGATGAGGCTTCGATACTCAAGGGCGAAATAACTGACGTTTATTTCGATAGAGCCGTAAGGACTTTAGAGCATTTAGGATTTAAGGAAGTCAAAGTTAGAATGGAAATACACTCCTATGGCCTCCCTAAGGATTACCAATGGGCAGTTTTTACCGGGCTAGAAGAAGTGTTAAACCTCCTTGAAGGAAAAGATGTAACTGTCTACGCGATGCCTGAAGGTACACTCTTTAAGGAAATTGAACCAGTTATGATAATAGAAGGTAACTACTTAGATTTCGGTGTCTATGAAACAGCTTTTCTCGGGATTTTAAGACATTACTCAAGCATATCTACAAAGGCAGCTAGGATAAAGAGACTGGCATTAGACAAGACAGTTTTATTCTTCGGATTAAGGGCGGTTCATCCGGCTATAGCGCCGATGGTGGATAGGGCTGCTTATATAGGAGGTTGCGATGGCGTATCGGGAGCCTTTAATGAAAAAACTTTAGGCGTAAAACCGTCGGGAACTATGCCTCATGCGTTAATGCTGTCTGTAGGTGATAACGTAAAGGCGTGGAAAGCCTTCCACGAAGCAATGCCACCTGATGTACCGAGAATAATACTTGCCGACACTTTTGAAGACGAGAGAACCGAAGCACTAAAGGCAGCTCAGTTACTCAAGGATAAGTTGTATGGAATCAGGTTAGATACACCTTCAAGTAGAAGGGGGAATTTTAGGAAGATAGTTCAAGAGGTTAAGTGGACTCTTAACATTCACGGTTTTACTAACGTTAAGATATACGTTAGCGGTGGAATAGATGAAGATGATATTATACAATTAAGGGATATAGTTGATGGCTTCGGTGTCGGAACAAGTATAGCTAATCCATCTGAAGGTGTTGATTTCAGCGCCGATATTGTAGAAAAGTTCGAAAACGGCAAGTGGATACCCTACACTAAAAGAGGAAAATGGCCTGGAGCAAAACAAGTGTACAGATGCGGAGACACTCCAGATACAGATGTAATTACATTACTCGACGTACAACCTCCAAGACCAGAGTGTAAACCACTGTTGAAAAAGGTAATGGAAAGGGGTAAGATAATTACTGATCTACCGTCTGCAAAAGAAATAAGAGAATACGTTCTGGAACAGCTAAAAAAGCTTCCTAATTAATCTATAACTATTTCCTTAGTATTTTCTAAGCTTCTATTAAATGCTATTTCAACTATGGGTTCCATTCTTCTGATAGCGTTATATAATCTCAGATTGACTGTCCTTATAGCTATCAGTATCCTGTAGTTCTTTATATTAGAAGTTGAATTCTCTATGTTTGTAGCTTCGCTTATTAAAACCCTCCTGAGGGTTCTGAGTTCTTCCATAGTCTCGTTTATCAATTTAGCGTCTTCTTTGGCAAGGACTTTTATGGTATGGTCTATTATTGCTGTAGACTGCTCTATTAAGTCGAACATGTTGTTCCAGTAATTTTTGACTTCTTCAAGTTCCTGAGGTGTGAGAGTCAACAAGTCAGTAGCAGCTTCGCTTATTTCATCAGCGGACTCCTCAATCGCCTTTATTAATATTCTATTTCCTATAAGCTGTATCCTTTTAACACCTATCATGTAAGCCAAGCTACGATTAGATTGTGAAAGGATCAATTGCCTTAGAGCTAGATAATAAAGTCTATCAACCTCCTTTTCTAACTCTATTGTTTCTTGCAGGAATGTCCTACTACCCTCCTTTATACCCAGGCTTAAGTAATGGAGCATTTGCTTCAGGTTGTTAATTAGCCTGTTAAGTAAGCTTGTCATGGTGTATTTCGTGGGATCCAAGAAGGACTGTATTTGAATATAATCCACGTTCTGAACCGTAATTTCATATCCTATTAGACTTCTTACTGCTTCTTTCACCTTTCTCAGTATGTCTTCACTAAACAGCTTGTCTTTGCTCTCTATCTCGATCTTGTCAAAGCCAAGAATGTACAAACCGTAAATTATCCTCGTGACTATTTCGGGCATTATATTGTTTGAAAGAAGCACTTTCACCTCTTTAGTTGCGTTTTGTAGTTTCATATTTGGTGGATATACTTTTAGGCTTCCGTCTTCATCTACCTCCAAGTATACACTCTCCCCTGGTGATAATCCTACCTCTTTTACCCATTCAGCAGGTAATGATACCATAAGTGTCGATTTACCGAATTTCTGAACTCTACGAACCTCCATTTTTACTCACTAGTCTATGTTATATATATTTGTAAAGTTTATAAAAGTAGTTTAAATGTGTATCAGATTATTTTAATCTCGGGTATTTTGCCATACTCTTTAAGGTAAATTTCTCCTTCACCAGTAGACGGAATAATTCTAATTCCGTAAGGTCTTCTTTTAGTAAACTGGATTGCCATGGAATCTCTTAAGATCTTTTTGTATAATTCTATGTCTCTTTTCACCGCTATCATATCTAATCCAGCAACACAGACAGAAGTCAAAGTCATTAACTGAGATAGGGTTAAAGAACCTTCTCTAACTCTTTCCATCAAAACGTTATCTTCAGCTACGGGCAACATAAGTTCAGAAAAACCTATCGGAGCTATTTTTAGCCTCCAGACTAACTCGAATATCCTCCTATTTATATTCGCAACCGTGGATAGCTGTCCGAAAGAGAACATCTTCTCCCCGGAAAGATTTTCTATTAGTCTTCCAGTGCTCTCTTCCATCCATGGGGACAGAGAAGCATCTATACCTAGATACCTTATTCCTATTTCCTTGCTTATTTTTTTACTGTATTCGTCAGCAAATGCTAGAACTCTCTCCGCTCTGTTCTCCTCGAATTCTCTAACATAAATTAGCGAGGAAGATAAAGAGTCGTTTATCGTGTTAGCGCTACCAACTGGAAAGTAAGGCGTGGTTAGGAATTCCTCGTTTACGAGTATCGCTACTCTTGTTGCAATTTCGGGGTCTAACGAATATACTAATTGTGCAACGTCGTCAATATATTTACTGTCATTAAGTAACACGGAAGCATAGAACGATTTATCGGTAGATAAAAAGTCCGCGATACTTCTCAGTTCATCCTTAGCTCTTCTGTGTATGATTGAATAAATTATACCTTTTCCCGAAGGTATTTGATTTACTTTACGCTCTAAGTCCTTTAGCTCAGGGGGAAACGCTATTCTTTTCGTCCATACTACTTCGTCTTTTATGTTTTGAAGCTGATCTACATATTTAACTAACTTGTCCATATCTTCTGAAACGAAGAAAATAGTGAGGGCTCTTATCTTCATAGTGT
>Ga0208447_100129_pt1 | contig 13734 bp, 21 predicted proteins | sample BED_Slide_host_7_FD_187139 | JGI IMG/M metagenome (GOLD analysis project Ga0208447, IMG submission 187139) | Extremophilic microbial mat communities from Yellowstone National Park, USA - BED_Slide_host_7_15 (SPAdes) (version 2) | ecosystem: Environmental > Aquatic > Thermal springs > Hot (42-90C)... | reverse complement strand
CTCTGCAATAGCCTTGCGGTCATGCTAATGAGCGGCATGAGCAATCGCATTGTCGAGTTTAGATACGATGAAAAAGAAAATGAACGCTACAATAAAGTATACGACAGAGAAAGATCGAACCGCATCAATAGATTGATGCAGGAAGCATTTGACCAGTGCATTAAAGACTATGAGATGTTCGCAATGTCAGATGAAAAACTTGACGATTTAGACGAGTTTTGCAACCAAATGGTCGATTCCGATTATGACAACATAGTGGAACAGGCAGAAAAGGAAGTTAGGGCTCTTGGCATAAAAAAATATTTCATAGATATTTTTGATATAACTACAAAAGATAAATACGCCGATGTTTATCTAGAATTCGTTTACCATAAGATAGATGACTACGGGTATGTAGATAGATACAACCTCACCAAATTTAATATGAATTCCGAGTTAAGTGACCGAGAAGCACGTTATCATTTCAGGTACTGGAATGAATACTGGCAGTCCTATTACCATGGACCCGAACTCGAAGTTTTCCTGTGAAATAGAAAAGTATTTATTTCTATAATTGTTAATCAATCATGGTTAATACATTAAGCATAGAACATAAAAAAATGGAAGAGGAACTCGAAAAAATGGGCTTCAAGATAATAGATGTGAAAGACCGTTTCCCAACCCATACCTACCACATATACGCCGTGCTCAAAAACGGCTATGCATTGAGCATTTGCCAGGGGATAGGAGTACACGGTAGTTTTGTAAGAGCTCCATACAGCAATCAACAGACCTTTGAAGTTGCCCTCGGTAGATATGTCGGTGGCGTGTTCTATCTTGTATATAAAGGGAAATGGAAAGATGATGTGCTGGGCTGGCAAACTCCTGAGGATGTCATAGAACTTGCAAAAAGTGTTAAAAGATTTAGGTCATAAAGGGATGATTAAATGAACAAAAAAGAAGCACTGAGAGAGCTAGAATACCTTTATAGGCTTAGTCCAGGGCTTAGTTTTATTTATTTCCTTATGAAGAAAGAAGAAGACCCAGACTACTGGGAAAAGGTGCGTGAAATTGCTTTCGAAAAAAAGGTGAAGTAAATGAGAAAGAAAAAACCTGTTGATGGATCTGAAATGCGTGAATTCCTTGCGTCTTTGGGCATTCCAGAAGAAGTAATAGAGCGTTTCCTTTCAAGGGAAGCGATAAAACCTATAGTAATAATAAGGATAACGGAATTGGAAGAGGAAGAAGCACCTGATCCTGATAAGGAAGAGATAGAAAAAGAACTATCCCTTGAAAAGAAGTCTAAAAAAGGAGGTAGAAAATGAATAAAAAACAGTTCAATCGTTTGCTATCAGGAATAGAGAAAATAAGAAATGACATAGAAGATATCAGCAATGCAGAGGCAAGACTAATCATAAAGACACATTATATTTCCAACATCATAACAGTTGAAATAAAAAACCATGTGTCACTATCTCAGTTAATGGAGATCACAGAGTATTTTAAGACTTTAGGGTATTATTTGCATGAAATAGAAGCTGAAGATTATTTGATTTTATTAAACTTTTATGACTTTGAGGAGGCAAAAAATGAACGAGATGGAGAAGGAAATAAGAAGGATCAGGGTCAGCCTGAGCAGGCTGAATAAATTGCTCAAGGAACCCGTATCTGCTGTTGAACAGGTTGCCACTCAAAACCCAAACTCTGACATATACAACGGTTTAATAGCTGAGGCTATTGCATCGGTCAATGAAATTTACGCAAAAAGGGCTGAAGAAATAGAAAGGGAAATGGAAAACATCCGATGGCACCTGAAACAACTGAACACATTAGCAAAAGGTAAGTAAAGAAAGAAAAAATATTTAAGGATTACTATATTTAAGTATTATGACACAGGCACCAAATCCAAGTAAAGCCACTCCTTGTGGCGAGGGAAACCTGTGGGAACAGGACCCGATGACCAAGATGTCTCCACAGATAACACCCAAGGAGCTTGAAAGAAGGCTTGATATTATCTTTAAACACCTTATAGACTACGAGAGCAAGCCAGAAGATGAAAGAAGCAGGCTGGAAGCACAGTATACAAGGCTTTTGCCGATATTCATATTCGGTCCGCCAGGAATTGGAAAATCCCAGATTGTAGAATCGTTAGCACAGAAATACGATGTTAAGGTAGAGACATACATAGCAAGCACCATGGACCCTACTCAGGTTCAAGGGCTTCCATATCCTGATAGAGGACACAAGGTAACTACATGGTTCCCAGATGAAAGATTTTATGACAAAGAAAAAAAGACAAGGGTATACTTCTTCGATGAACTTAACATGGCTCCACCTGCCACCCAGGCTGCTTTCTACAGATTGATTCTTGAAGGCAGGCTCGGTTCTATAGATATCTCCCACGCATTGAGAATAGGTGCAGGAAACAGGGTATCGGATTACTACAACGTGCAACAGATGGGTCTGCCACTCGCAACAAGGTTCGAGGTTTATCTTCTTAAGCCAGATATAAAAGAATGGATTGAATGGGCTAGAAAGCATGAATTAAATCCATACGTAATTGAATATGCAGAGCAAGCAATGTATAGGGATAGAGAAAATACTGGAGAGCCTCCAGAATGGTTCTGCATAAACCCAAAGGAACCCTCTCTTGCACGTGCTACTCCAAGATCCTGGGAAAGGCTCTCTAAGCTCCTGTCAATAGGTCTTGATACAAAAGAAGATATCATAGGTGCCATCGGATTCAACCCTGGTATGCGTTTCTTCGAATGGTATAAAAAGAAAAAGGAAGAGAAAGAAAAAGGTAATATAGGCAGAAGTGTTGATTATCCAGGTGGGGTGTTCTAAATGATGACAACAAAACCATACATAACATTGTTGATAGATAAAAAACCTGTAATCGTGACACCCGAGCTTTTCCAGACATATAGAACGTTTATAATGGACTCACTGTTCGCATATCTAAAATACGTATATAACCATGCAAAAGAGAAGTTTACTACACAGGAAACACAAAAAATACAAATGGGAAACATCACAGTAGAAACAAACCTAAAGGGCGGACTGACCTTCTTACCAAATGGAGAAGTAACATTCACCGACCCGAATTTCAAGAAAGCTATTGAACAATTGATAAACGATACTTGCTCACTCATGCTGACATACCACAGGGCAGAGGATTTCCTCTCAATAATGCAAACACCAGAAATGTGGGCTCTTCTGATATTCGTTGGTGCTGACCAAAACCTTACGGATTTGTTAATTGCTGCGGAAAAAGAATTCTTCAATGAGGTATATGCCAGTTCCAAGAACACAAAAGAAGTTGCAACGAGGAGGTCCATAATAGCAATAGTGGATGCATTGAGGGCTGGAAGACCGATTGACCTCAGCACACTTACTTTCTACGACCAGAATGGAAATAAGGTTAATGCCTCTGGAACTATTTATCCGTGTGAGAAATGATAGACCCATACCGTGCTAAGCTTTATCACGATGCTGTGGCATATCTCATTAACAATAGCCCTGGTTTTGCACTTTTCACCGATTTCTTTTCTACAGTTGAGCTTCAGAACGGGGACGGCGTAGCGGCAACCGATGGCAGAAAATTCTACATAGGTCCGCAGTTTGCCGATTACTCTATTGACCAGAGAGCTTTCATAGTTGCCCATGAACTTGAACACATAATCCTTCACCATCCATGGAGGGGAGTTGGAAAAAACCATGACCTGTGGAATATCGCAGGCGATTATGCTGTCAATAATGCCTTGCATCTCAATGATATACCTAATATTCCACTCCCAGGGAAGCCTGTTACTCTCGCAGAATTATTAGGTACTGCTAAAGGAAATGACCTTGAGGTGCCTCCAAACGCAGTCGGCGGTATTCTTTATGACCCTTCATTAGGTCCCCATGGTGATATGCCAGCAGAGGAAATATATAGACTGCTTGAAAATGAGACCCTGAAAAGAGGCATGGGGGATCCACACATTGCCGATAAGAGCCCTGGCAATATAAACGGTGATGATGTTATTCCAAACCCTGACCCAGTATCTGAAGAGGAAGCAATGGAAAAGCTTAAGGAATCTGCAAGGAAATACATAGAAAGGCACCCTGATAAATCCCAGGATGAAAACATAAAAAGAATTCTGGAAGAATTAGATATTTCTTTAAACCTGCCGTGGCACATAATACTTCAACAATACTTGAAAAAGCTCGTTGCGTCGGATTATACATGGAGCCCTCCGAAATCTTTAATTTATCCAGATATAAGGGAACCCATTTATCTGCCAAGGTTGAGAAGCAGGACCATACGTATAGCAGTCGCAGTAGATACATCAGGTTCTATAGGTCCAAAGGACTTGGCAGTTTTCATGGGGAATATTGAGGCACTGTTCAATGCAATTCTCACGCAGGTAGGCTACTCAGGATTATTCATGCTCACAACAAGTACAGTCTATTGGTATAAGTTCATGCCTCCAGTTCCTTCACTGACTGAAATAACCGCTAACCTTAAAGAAGGCAGTACTGACTTCAGACCTGCTTTTGAGATGATAAATCAAATGATGCTTGAACCTCCTGATTTATTCATATACTTCACGGATGGAGACCCTGGTGCTGGCGATTTCCCAGCTACTGCACCTAACTACCCTGTATTATGGATACTGGTTAGAGACAATCCAGTGCCCTTTGGTACGGCGATAAGATTTGAGCTTTAACAGGAGGTGTTGATGTGTTTCTTGACCAATACAGGTGCAATACAAAGATTCTGTATTTTGCTGACACCATAAGTTCTTCAGGGACTCATATATTCCCATATAGGTCCAACAACTATGAATTCGCCACAGATTGGTGGTATATCAATATACTTCTCAACCCTGTAAACCCTCCACTAGTACCACGGTTTAACGTTGCAACGCCAGAAGGTAGATTAAAAATAGAAAATCCTTACTATGAGCGATTGCCAACCTTAGGCGTACGGTTATGAACTTTAAGCTGAACGGGGATGCACTGGTGTGGTGCCATGGGAGATCCATGGACGGGTTTTGCCATTTTCCTCCTGAATCAGTAGGTGCATCCCATTGAATTTCAACTGCTACAATTACAACGAACTTATCTTATACGCTTCCGCATTCATATCTGGAAATGGCTATATTAAATATAACGGGTATATATTGTATTTCCGTCCAACAAAGCCACCGAATGACCGAAGGTCCCTCGATATGGCTTTCTCCTATGAAGATAAACAGTATAAACAGGTATTATTAACATTCACTGTCACTAATATTGAACATGTTTATTTAATTTTTAGTCATCCTCATCTAGATAAAAGACTAAATTACTTATTTGCACTCCGTTAATTTAATCTGTTATAATTATATCAGTAGGTGAACTTCAATGAATTTCAATTGCTACAATTACAACGAACTTATGATATACCTTACCCAGATGATTCACGGGTATGCTATTAGTTACATTCCTACAACTTATGGTGAGTTATTGTATGTCTATCCCACAGTCCATCTAAGACAGCTTAATTTAGCTTTTTACCGTAAATATAAATTAAGGCTATTAACATATAATGTGTACAATGACAATACTTCTATTCTAATTCTTAGTCATCTCATACCAAATAAAGATTACTCATACGCATTTAGATTGTACTAGCTCAATCCGTAATGTTTATCTTCCTTGTTAATTGCTGTGTGCCGTTAGACACTGCAGTAATTTCATATTCCCCGACAACAGTGAAATAAAGCCCCGTAAACCACTCACCAGTAGAAGGATAAGGGAATGTAATCCTTTCAAGTTTGGTCTGTGAATAGATGTAAATAATCCCAGGAGGAGCAGTCCCTCTCAGTTCAACGTGCTGTAGCAATTTAGCCGTTTCAGGCATGTAGAACGTGAAGTTATAGTTTGCAGTCTTCGGTTTCATGAAGTATTTTACCGTTTGATGCAACTGCACTGCACTACTTCCTATACCTGCGATTGCTCCTATTCCCTCTGAAATATCTGAGAGTATCATTTAACTCCATCACCTTCTCAAGCATTTTGCCAGCTTCGGTCTTATCCACAAATAAATGAACCTGCCTTACTGCCTCCCTTCTCCAATCACCTCTACTAACGAGCAAAGAATCAAGTAACAACGGGTTAGAAGAATGCCTTGTTATTCTATGCTGTGGTCCCAGCCATTTCACGGGTTCATCTGTGACCTTATTGACATTATCGATAGTCCTGTAATCTAAGAATGGCAGTATCATCTTCGCTATCCTGTTGTGTATGTCTCGGTTAGCCACAATTATAATATAAAAAAGTGATATTAAAAGTTTAGGTCAAAAAATACTGAAAATGCAGCAACAGTACTAAAAATATCATCGTAGCTATAAACACGCTTGAATGGATTATCAAACCTTGCGGCTACTGCCTTCTCTTTATATTCTCCAGTATATGATATTTCTATCCGCACATACCTGTCTTTTGTTGCGAAATCGTAAAGGTCAAAAAGAGCGTCTTTGTCTTCTTTATGAATGAGGGCAGTTCGAGGAGCGACATTTATCTGGAGAGATACCTGCAGAGGTATGAGTGATATTAAAAATAGATTGAAAAGATTTCCGTTATACTCCTGAGGGCTCATTTTTTCATGTATGTGAGTTCTTCAAATTGATCTAAAGGTATAATTGTCTTGCATTTCCTGCAGTATAGCCCCCACAGGTTTCCCTTTTGAGAGATAAGACCGTATCGGATTAAGCCTCCACAGCCATTATGCCATCTTGGAAATTTCCAGAGCCAGATATAGAAAAAGTCTGTTAGCCTCTTTGCATAGTATTGCATGTAAAGCTGCCCCACGGTGCCCGATAACATCTGTTTTATCTCTGGTTTCTTCTCTCCTATCATATCTGCGATTTTCTTCGGGTCGTTTAACACTGGCTGCAGGTATTTCCACCACCTTCTGCCCATTGTCCTGATTGCAGATTCCATTTTTCCATTAAGGTAATTGCTGTAGTTGTTCATTAAAGGATACATAGGGTCAAAGTATGGAACAAGGCTATCATCTTTTGTTTTCAGCCATAGTGCGTAAGCATTGAGGCTTCTTTCAAGTGCTTCTTTTGTTATAGAGGGAATAAAGTAATTAATTACGTACTGTAGATTCTTTTCGGAAGGACTGAATGCAGCGAGAAATGTATCTAAAGCACGATTAATGGCATCCATTGTACCCATAGTCTCATTCCGCTGGGTTTGAAGCTGCTTTCAACATCTCATCTGTTATTTCAATTTCTTTTTCCTCCTTGTGTTCTTCCTTTTTCTTTTCTGTAGGTTTTACCTCTGTTTCTGATGTAGTTTTCTGTTGAGGTTCAGGTGGTGGTGGAGGCGGTGGGGGCGGGACTTTCTCCTGTTCTTGCTTAATAGCTTCTTCCATTTGTTTCTTCAGGTTCCTGAGGTCATCGGGATATACCATTCCGTATTTCTCTACATCTTCCCTATTCATCAGTTCTCCTGTTGCGGTTTGAATGGGTATTCCGTATTTAGATACCCATACTTTGCCCTTGGATTTATCGTTTGGGTCAATCCATTCTTCATGACCTTCATTTATGAATTCCTGCAGGTCAGGTGCTAACTTAGGTGTTGATGGTCCCATCACGGGTGCAGTTGTCTGCGGTATCACTGGTTCAGGATTTTCATCGGTCAGTTCTTTACCTTTCACGATATCGTACATTGTTCTTGCAGAGTTCAGCAGTTCAGGTCCCTTCTGGGCTATTGTGTCTATGATTTGTGTTGGTGTCATCTCGCTTACTTCTTTGGGTGAAATACCAAGCAGTCTTCCGAGCTTTTGCTTTGTTTGTTCTAACCTTTCCATTTGTGCAAGCAGTTGGTCTATCGGATCTCCCCTATCACGTGCATTCTGCAGGTTTTCAATTTGGGATTCAAATTTAGCAAGTTCAGCCTTGAGTTCTGACCTTAAGCTTGCATAGCTATCCTGGTCCTTCTTTCTGTCCATTTCAGCAAGCATTTGTTCAAGCCTGTCTATCTTCTCTCGCATTTCAAGTACTGTTGGGTCTGGTTGTTTCTCGGCTTCGCTCTTTATTTTTTCGATTGTATCCTTAATGGGCTTGATTTCTTCCTTCAGGGAATTTGAGACTTTTTCTAACTTCCTGTCCTGCATTTCTTCCTGTTCCTTCATTTCGAGTTTTCTTAGAACTTCTTCGTATTTTCTACTTATCTCATCAAGTTGCCTTCTATAGTATTCGTCCACTTCTGATTTCTTCCCATCGTTGTCCTCAGCAATTGCTTTTGAGAAAAGTTTGAATGTCCAGATTTTCATAATCTTATCCATCATTTCGTCCATTTCATCCTTTTTCATTTTGTCAAGATTAGCGAATCGAGCCATCATACTTGCGAGAGCCTGATCAGCAAAAGAAAGGGATGGTTTCTCATCATTTTTCTTTGTTTCTTCGGTCATCTTACCTCAACCCCCGTTTTCATAATATCTAATATATATTGAAGCCTGATATAATCGTTATACTTGTTGAAAGCGAATTCAATCGCTTCTTTCACAAAATCTTCCCATGTAAACCCCCAGGACTCTACCGTTAGCCTATATCTTGTTTCGAGTTCCTTTAAGATAGCCGCAGCCTTCATGGATCCTACATATTCCTTCGAATATTTTTCAGAGAGGTTCTCTACAATCTTCGTTGTTGCTTTCTTTACTGTGTTATCGATAACATCTTGTTCGATTGGCTCAGGTATCTCTATTTCTTCTTGAGGTTCCGAGGGCTCTTGTTCTGATTCGATCATATCAACCAATCTGTAAAGCCTTTTCATTCCGATTCCGAGCTCTTTTCTGATGTCTTCTTTTGATTTACCGAGGTCCAGCATTTCTTTTATTAAAGGTAATAATTCTTCATCTGAGCGTTCATTCTTTTTAGGCATAAATGTATATTCAAGCATTAATTAAAATACTTTCGGTATATTGGTAATCTTACTAGTAAGCTTACCAGTAATCTTACTCTAAAAATAAAAATTATTGGTAAGCTTACTAGTAATGGTAAGGAATATGTAAAATTCGCATTTCTCAGAACAGTCTTATGAAAATTTTTGAAAACCTTACCAATAACCTTACTAGCCTTACCAATAACCTTACTAATGTTTGGGGAATTAGGATTATCCAATATCTCCAAGAGCTATTGGTAAGCTTACCAGTAAGCTTACTGGTAAGATTACTAGTAAGGGTTCATTTTTACACTAATAAAAGTAAACAAAATATCGAATATGTCCGTTCAGTTCATGGAGATTGACATAGGCAAGTTAGTACCTTACTAGTAAGATTACTGAAAACAAAAAGAAGACTAAAGAGTTTGTTTATGTCCGATACAATGGAAACATTTATATCCCTGTATGTCATAACATATATGGGGGATGGAAATGACTGAAAAAAGAATAACAATACGCCTAGACGGCAATATTGCCGACTGGGTATTGCAAAAGGCAAAAGAGCGTGAGACAACGCTATCCGACATTGTGCGGGATGCAATAGCGGCATACATGGACGAAGACTACCAGCTTTTTAAGAAACTTGTGGCAAAAATAGGAATGCAAAAGCTCTTAGAGGAGGCGAATAAACATGAGTGAAATTGTTCCTAGAGAGGAAAACAACACGCAAATAATAGCGAAGCCTAACGTACAGGCTGCACTTGAGGTAATGAAAGCATTCCAGGAACTCAAACAAAAGGTGCTTGATGCAAACGATACCGTAACAATAAGTGGTAAGCAATATATCAAGAGATCTGGATGGAGAAAAATCGCAATGGCATTCAACATATCCACTGAAGTAGTGAAGATTGAGAGGGAAAAAATCGATGATAAGACTTACGTAGTGAGAGTTATAGCAAGGGCAAGGGCACCTGGAGGCAGGGTCTCTGAAGAGGCTGGAGTATGTGATTCAACAGAATTCGAGAGGGGAAACTTGCAGGGAACATTGCATAACATAGAGACAAAAGCAGTTACGAGAGCAATAAATCGTGCAATCTCTAACCTTGTGGGTGGAGGAGAGGTCAGTGCAGAAGAGATTATTAAGGGTCCAGATGAAATCGTTAAAGAGAGGGAAATAAAGGAAGAACCACAACAGAAAGATCCACCAATAACAACAAGGCAGATAAATTATATAAATGATTTAATGAAAGACAGCGAAGTTCAGCAGCTTGTAAACAAAATGCTGAATGGCAGAAAATTATCAGAACTTACTAAGTCTGAGGCTAGCCAGATCATTGAAGAAATCCAGAAGTTGTGATGAGCATGGAAAACAATGAAAATGTCAATAATACTGAACAGAAACAGGTATATGAACGCTGCAAACGCTGCCATAGAAAATTAACGAAGCCAGAATCAAAATTAAGAGGATACGGAGATTCATGCTGGAAAAAAGTCAATAAGGGATTATCAAATAATCCACAGTAAATTATTTAATCTTTTCTTTTATTTGATATTATGGATTTCTCAGACCTCTCGCTTGAAGAACTGATTGAAGCAATGAAGCGTACCCCTAACATAGCGGTACTGGCAAGGTTGCGAGAGGAGTTTAGTAGATTTCCTTCTCACTATGATATGCTTGAAGAAATTTATCAAAGGGAAAGGAATAAATGGAATGCATTTTCATCACGCCTTAGGGCTAATTTTGGTAAATGTTTATTGTACTGGACTAACGACAACATTCCATTTTTACAATGCGAATATTCCCTTCCAATCAAGAGTTATCCGCCTGGAACAACGGATAAGATAGAATGGATAAAAAATGCTTTTAAGGGTCAACCGTTATCAGATATCATCAACGATACTAAATGGGATGCTTTATTCAATGCAATGTATAGACCTGTAGCTTCTTCAGAACAGGAAGAGGCTGAAGAAAGAAAACAATCTGGTATTATCGACGGGAAACTGTATAAGAGCATAAAGAATACAATCATAGTCAATCCTAGCCCTGAACTCGATGAAATACTCAAAAAGGATGAAGAAGAACTCAGAAAAGAAAAGGAAATAGATGAGAAACTCAGAAAGAAAGAAAAAATCCCAGAGAACGAAGTAAAACAGATTGCCGAAGATGCAAAAGAAACAATGGGCGAAATCAGAAAGACCGTAAGACAGCAACCTATTCCACCTGAAGTGAGAAGACTTTATGACAGGTATATAGGGGTAAAACCATCATATATTAATCTAAGGGCATTCGCATTGTTTTTAAAAAAATTAATGGAAGCATTCCCTGACTATGAATATCAGGAAATACTTGACAGGGTAGATTTCGGAAGTGTTATAGAAGCGATAAAGGAAGGTAAGAAATACGGGGAATACTATAAGGAAGCTCTCGATGATGTAATAAGAAGACTGAATGGTAAAAAGGAAATTTCATCTGAAGACATTGAAAGAATCGATGCAATGAATAGAGCTATAGAAGTCTTTTCAAGACTTCTTGACCTTCTCTTTAGAATTTATTCGGAATACAAAAGAGAGAATGACAAGGATGCCGTGAGGAGCATCCTGAGAATTTTATGTGAAAATTTTGATATATGTTATGAATCAACAATAGAGGAAGTCAGAAAGGACATTCAAGGATGGGTAATGGACCATATTGATTTCCTGCCTTTATAATTACATTAAATAAGTCTGCCCATGTAATTTTGCCACTATTTCATCATATAATGGAGATGGATGGGTATCATCAAATAATCCTACACCGAGATAATTTTTAGCCCTTGTGAGTGCTACGTACATTACTTTCCGTTCAACATCCTCGTTTTCTTCCCAATCCTCAAGGATCCTCTTTGTGGAATCGAATGCTACCCATACCTGCTCGAATTCCATACCTTTCGCAGCATGTATTGTATCGATGTAAATGACGTCATCCATGGAAAATCCCCGCCTGAAAGTTTGATATATTAGGTTTACTTGTTTGTCTGGCAACTTCAGGTTCTTGATTATGTCTTCTTGATCGGCATTGAATACCGTAATGCGGTAGTTCCCTTCTAAATCTTTGCCTAAATCAAGCTTTCCCTTTGCGAGTTCTGCCTGAAGCCCTCTTACAAGGAATCCTCTTGCATATAGATGGGGAACTAAAAATTGAATGTCTTCGATGCTGATTTTAGGATATCGGTTAATTATATCTGCGAGTTGAACCATAGTCTTTGTCCATGGTTGGAGGTGCTCATGTGAAGGGTTTATGGCAAGAGTTATTTTCCCCTGCTCTGCAAGAGCCTCTCCTATTTTCTTCGCTAATCTATTGGTCCTTACAAGGATGACTTTCTTTTTTGGTTTGTTGGCATATTTATTAAGCGGGATATCTTCTACATCCGTACGACCAACCCCTTCGTATTCCTTTTGTTCTCCGAATTTAATCCTTCTCGTGATTACTGCTGCTAAATCACGCACAGCATTCCCGAACCTGAAACTTCTAGTCAGATGGAAGGTCTTTGCCTTTTCCCTCCATTTCAGGAAGTCTTCAGTCCTTACCCCCCTGTATGTATATAATTCCTGAAAATCATCACCTGCCATAACAAGATAATCAGAATCCCACCTCTCTATGATTTTCCACATAATGGGTGTCAAATCTTGAACTTCATCCACAATCAGAACATCATAGTGCGGGAAAGATATTTTGAGACCTTCTAATAGTAAATCTTCATAGTCCTTCCTACCTAGTGATTCTTTGTATTCCAGATATTTAGGAAGAATGCGTGCAGGATTGATATCCCAGGAATACTTGTATGCATCCTCATCTATTGCATGTTCGCCCAAAGTCTCTACAAATTTTGAATAACTGTACGAGAACCTTGCCCAATCGGTATCGAGATCCTCAGGGTTCTCTTCGTTCTCATAATGCCCATATGATAAATTATTTTGTTTGCAGAATTCCCTTATCTGATTGTTAGTGAGAAAGTCTCCATCATCGCCAGCCCTCCATGCTTTCAGCTGTGCAATCGCTGAATGCAATGTTGAGACCAATGATTTATCTGCACCTATTCTTTTCCTTGCTTCTTCAGCCATTGATTTTGAATATGTGATATAGCGATATGTCATGCCCTGTTCGAGTGCATCAATGATAATCTTTTCAATTGTGAAAGTTTTTCCTGTGCCAGGGGGACCAAAGATTATATTGTATTTTTCTAAATCATCTACAGTTATTTCCCCTGAAATCATAAATACACTATACTTTTTCCCTATATAAACTTTTGTAATAAAAAAGTATTTATAGCACAAAATACTTTATTTATCATGGACAAACTTGAGGAAAAATATTATGCTGTTGTAAGGTATGATAAAAGGAACAAAAGGTTCAGCATAGGCATTCCTACAAAGGTAGCCAAAGAGATGAAATTAGCCCCGAAGGACTACCTGAAAGTTGTTATAAGGAAAATACCTAAGGCATAGAGGTACGATGTTCCTCTATTTCCCGCTAGGCAACAAATCTTTCTTTCTCAGAATCGACAAAGACACGGGAAAGATTATTCTCGTTAATGGAAAAACTATTGAACTCTCATCCGAAGATGTCAGTTTGATCAAAAGCAAAATGATACCTACAGCGTTGATGCGATTGGGACTTTCTGATGAAGAGTTAGAGAAAGTTAAGCAAGTGTTGAATAGACCTCATGTCAATATAGATACCCTTATTCCAATGGTCCAGGACGTTAAGAGTTATGAGGAAACGAATGAGATGGATGTGGTGATTTCAGGTCATACCTTCAGGTTGAAGGACCGTGATTACCTGCAACCTTT
>Ga0208447_100128_pt1 | contig 13772 bp, 23 predicted proteins | sample BED_Slide_host_7_FD_187139 | JGI IMG/M metagenome (GOLD analysis project Ga0208447, IMG submission 187139) | Extremophilic microbial mat communities from Yellowstone National Park, USA - BED_Slide_host_7_15 (SPAdes) (version 2) | ecosystem: Environmental > Aquatic > Thermal springs > Hot (42-90C)... | reverse complement strand
TTGGTGACACAACGTGATTGAATACGAGTTCCTTAAGGGGATATGTGTTGGTGAATACTATGGAAGGACTGTTTATGCATGCCCAGAATGTTCACAATGTTCCAAGGGTGATTGGCATGCAACATTCTTTTTAACAAAGGAAGACCTGATGGCTCATATGTCAACACATATAGCTTCTCGCGGTAAGAAATTAATTATTTAATGTTTTAAAGATTTCCTTTTATATTTATTATGAATGAATCACGTTACTTAATGGCTGGTATAATCGCAATATTACTTGGTCTCATTGCTTTTTCATATTATAAAAGGTCACAGTTTTCTCCATCACAACCTTCTACAACTACATATCACCAACCATCAACATCTACTAGTATAACAACATTTACAACAACCCAACCTTACATTTTGAAAATTGGAAATGGGGGTCAAACATTGATAGCACCGCGTGTTATTTTTACTTCTATTGAAACAATATTAATTACAACTAGTACTACATTTAATAATATAAGATTTGGTGGTGCTTTAACCACTTATGCTTATGTAACACCAACATATACATATTACAAAAACTTTAAAAATACTAATTTATTTTTAACAACACAAATTACTTACAACGTACAATATGGCGAATATAATATAGAATATGGTGGTTCAACTAGTACCGTTGCTGTGTATACTCCCATTCCACAAAGTTTTACCACAACTATTGATCTCGAAGTGTTAAATATTAATGGTACACCGTTAACTACATATAATGGTACTGTAGAATTCCCCACAACAATTACGACCACCTATGTTTATTATACCCACCAAGTTCCAATCGGGTATACATATTATAATGCTTTACCAACAACTTCATCAAGTAATCATACAACAGCATTATCGGTACCAATTACTGTTACAACACAGGTTGTATTTTCCCTTCCTTCGCAAGTTTCAATAGAAGGGGGTAAAGGACATATGGTTATTTCAATTTTTGTAAAAAATGTTACAGACCAATTTAAAGTGGGTGCAAATATATGTGAATCTATATCTCGACAATTAGGTTCAAATCCAGTTACTTGTCTTACTACATATAGTTCCACCACAAATGAAGAGACAAATTTTGTTATCAAAGCCACTGCTGATATAGCATTATCACGTAATACTTCTGTAGGCATAAAGACGAATTCTACTACATTCATACCAGCACAATATTGCAGTACAGCTTTTGGAAGCAGTGGTGTTGAAATACAAAGTGCAACAGCGACTTATAACGGTGGTAAGTATAAACTTGAAATAGAACCACAGGTTTTATCATTTTCTCTTGATGACATACACATTTGTTCTGCAATACTTGTGCAACAGGTTAATGTATTTATTAGAGTACCACAGTAGTAATATAATTGATTATAATTTATACATATTGTATTAATACAAAATAAATAAGTTATATAGAAAGTGTTGGTTTTTCACCGTTTACTTCATAACTATATAGAGTCCACTTTGAAATATTTCCATTTATACCACCACCAGTCATACAGAAAAACGTTACTTGATTGGGCAATTGACCAACATCTATATCCAAAGTGTAATTATTTGATTGTAAACCATACTTTAAAGTAACAACTGCAGTCCCATTTTGTAAAGACACAGTTAATATTACACTATCACTTTGTGATATACTTACTGCTTTCACATTGTTTCCGCTACTAGCCACCAAAAAGAGTGGTGGTTGTGTTGTCAAACCTTTGATTGGAGTACTTGGTGAATACATGTTGAAACCAGCCAATAGACCATCATAAGATATTTGTGAACCAAGGTTATACTGTTGGCAAGTAGTGCCGTTGTTAAACCTACAAGGGTACAACCCACCAATTGCATAATTTATATTACCTATAACAAGACCACAACCATCAGTTAATACACTTGATTGTGTGTTAAATACTGCTGTTACACTCGTTGCATAACCAGGTAATGTTGTAGTGAAAGAGAAAAATGAATTGGTTGTATTAATCATTGTCAAATTTGGAGTCCTTTGGATGGAATATGGAGTATAATAGAAATACTTTATGTAGACGTATATCAATACCAGTACTATTACAATCAATAACAAATCTAATGAATCCATATACCTTTTATAAAAAAGATTATTAACCTCCGTGTTTTTAAATACCAACCATATATTTTTTATGAAAAATCAAACATTAATAATATTTACATTCGCAGTTATTATAGTATTAGTTGTAGGCATTTTTCTTACTAACTACGTTGTTAAATCTACACCAACTATCCAATCTTTTGTTTCCAGTGGTAGTACCACATTGTCTTCATCTAATCCCTCTGCATCAGTTGGAGTTTGCATAGATGAAACATTAACAATAAAAGATTTAAACGATAGTATGGCAGAAACCTTGTATTTTAACGCTGGTGATGTAGGTACAAAAGAACTACAGGTTAATGCACAATATTCAACAACTTTAAACCAATTGGGAACATATACTTTAAAGTTCACAAATACTACATTTAATGTAACATATTCTCTAACCATAACCACCTATAGACCATCAGTAGTTATAAACGGGTCTGTATCGTATCCTGGAAACCCTAACAATGGATATTCTACAACTGTTGCATACACAACTACTGCTAGCTCTGTATCCTTGTCCGTTAGTGGAGGAGTGCCTGGTGCTAGTTACTCTGGTCAAGGTACTGTTAATTTAAGCCCTGGTCAAACCGTTACAACTAACGTTTCTGGATCATGTTTAAACGCGAAAGTTGTATTATCGAGAAAGAGTAGCCCCTCTATACAAATAACTTTCTCGTAACAGTAAACTACCCAACCACAGGTACCTATTACAGAGTTTCTAGTGAGAAAAATGGATGAAAGGGGAAAATTAATTCATGAAATATATGAAAACGGAAAAAGTGCCATGAAAAAAATTTGTGATATGGAACCTAACGAGGAAATTGCAAATAGTTCGGTAACGGATTGTATAATAGGTACTTCTAATACACATCTAGCCTTTCAAATTGCAAGGAGTTCTGGGAAATACCCTGAAGAAGTTATTGAATATTTGCAAAAACAAGCATCACAAGAACGTTGGCACTGTTCTCTTAAAATCAACGGTGAAAACAAAGGAGGGAAAGAGTATGATTTGAAAGTCGCATTAAAACATCGGTACATTTTACAGAATTACGGTATTTATGTATGGATGGGTGTTATGCAATTACTAGGAGAAAAAGTTGCTTTGGCTAAAGCACTTTGTTGGAGAATGCAAAGTGATCCTCACTTTGTGAACAAACAGGCAACAATAGATGAGTATTACCACACTACATACCCACTTTTATTGTTATACGCTTATGCACCAATAGAGGACTTAAAGAAGATCCTTGAATTACAAAGGGAATATCTTAATACAATTTTCAACTTCAAGGGAACACCTTCTCACGGAAAATAATATAAGATTTCCCAATAATTCTTGTGTATGATTAAAAACATTAACACACCCAATGAACTACCAAGCGAGATAACAAAAAATACAATTTTAATAGCCCCAACTGGATGGGGGAAGACTTCCTATGCTATTTCCTTGTTAAAAAAAGCAAAAAGGTATTATGTTTATACGACACCACTTAAATCAATTTTGTCAGAAGTGTCACGTAAGATACCCATGACTGTTTACACTGGTGACGTATATGTCCAAGAAAACGAACCAGAAACACCTGCTATTGGTACGACGTATGAAAAACTCGATTCACTAATACGTTCTAGAAAACCATGGGTAAAAGAAATTTCGTTAATGATTGTCGATGAGTTACATAATATTTCAAAGAGACCAGCAATAGAGTTGTTAATAGTATATGCACTACGTAATTCGATACCTGTGTTAGCATTGTCTGGTACTCTTAAAAATGCAGAGGAGATAGCGAAATGGATGAACGCTGATTTATACAATGTAACACAACGAAGTATAGAACTGAAATTTGGATATTACGAAGGCGATAAAATAAAGGATTCCAAAGGTAATGTTTTATTCGAAGGTTCCTTGAGTAAATTATTTAAAAGTAAACGTACCCTTGTCTTCAAAGCTACAAGGAGACGTGTAATTGAATACGCAAAGAGTACTGGTGGTTGTATTTATTTTTCCTCTTACCCAGACAAGGAGGAATCCCTACGTAAGTTTGAAAGAGGTGAATGTTCACCTTTGGTATCTACCACAGCATTAGGTCAAGGTGTAAACATACCTGTTGATGTGGTGTTCTTTGATGATTGGTATGTTCCTGTTGTTATAAACGGTAAATTCGTTGGGTACGACGAACTATCGGAAAACGAGATCCTTCAAATAAGTGGACGTGCTGGTAGACCTGGGTTGTCAAGTGAGGCACTTATAGTATTTCCGTATTATAGTGTGTTTTCAATGTATAATTTTGAACCTACAGAAGTATATTCTCCTCTTGATAATTATACATTTATGTTATATACTTTACACGTTTTTCATGATATTTCATATTATAAATACCACTTTACGAAAGACCTTGATGACCAAAACTTTGTTTTAAAGGAACTAGAAAAACATGGTCTTGTGAAGAACAATGAAATAACAAAATTGGGAGAAGCTGTAATGCGTTCATATTTACCCATGGAAGACGCAATACATTTTGCGGAGAGTTCTAATAAAAAACCCTTGGAACTATTATTATCTGCACCAGGATTGTCTGATCCAAAATATAAAAAAATCACTATGGCATTGTTAAATGGTAAACCAATAGTTGAAATTTCAAGGGAAACAAGGATGTATCCTAACGACGTCAATAAGATGGTCGATACTCTACGGTGGTACTCCTATGGTATGTGGTTAATAAGGTACGTATTAGATGGGTATGAAAAAGCGAAAAAATACTTTATGTTGCACTTAAACCTCACTGTGGAACACATTTGAATAGTTCATTGTATATTCCACATAGAAAGATTTAAAAGTATTAAAAGAGTTCTTTGGTTATGTTGTTAATAGTAGAAGGTCTTGATAACCTTGGTAAAACCACCTTTGCAAGAACTCTTTCAAGAGTTCTTGAAATAAAATATGTTGATTACCCAATACCCACGGGTAAAACTCAAGAAGATCTCTTTAAAAACGCTATTGATGAACTATTGAAAATCCATGGTAATGGGGAAGACATAACAATTGTTGACAGATCCATTATCAGTTCGTTGGTCTATGATACAATTTTATTTTCACCATTTTCATTAAACAAAGTGTTAAACGTGTTAAAATACATGGATGTAAAAATAGGAACCTTCCTTCCAGATGAAACAATGATGGAACATGTTTTGAAAGACGATGATATGAAAGGAAAGGACAGGAACTATCTTTCAAATTTGATACAGAGATATAAAATGGTAAATAGCTCTTTACAAAATCTTGGTATTTTTGCCAAGGAGGTACTTGTGAGTTATGACAAAGATTTTACACCAGAAAAAAGTTTAAAATATGCAAAATACTTTTTTTAATCTACCCTGTACATAAAAAATGTTTCATATATAGTTTTCCACTGTTGGTAACACCTGTATTTAAAATCCATAGGTGTTAATTTACCAAGTTCATCAACTTTATATGTACCAACTATATCCCAATCTATACCATTAAAGATGAAAACGCTAGCATCGTCATTGTGGGTCGTAACACGTACCCAACATTCTCCTTCGTCTTCTATCTCCAGGTAATCCCCCTTGGTTTTCACTCGTATCATATAGTGGTCGCCTGCACATGTGTCACCCTGTAACCCATAACATAAAATCCTAATGCTACTATTACTACACCGAGTAATGTTATGGATGACACAAATGCACCAGCAATTATATATAAGAAGCCAAATATTATTATAAATAATCCAATAACGGTTTTAGCGTCCATATTATTTTTAACAAATGGTTTTATAAACAATACAGTACTTCACGTAGGTGTTCTATATCCCTCTTGAAATCACCACTGTAATATGTTACTCCTTCTTTAAAGTTTGTAAAAACTACCTCTTTACCCTCCTTTAACACCAAGGAATCTTCTGGAACTCTATCGGTATCTATTTGTGTTGATAAATATTGGTTCATAAAGTACTTTTCATCCTTTATTTTTACATTAACGGTGAACCTACACCCCTGTGCTAACAACTCCAATGCCAATGCGTAACCGTAAAAGGTGGTTATGAAGAGGTTTATCATATGAAACATTTACGTTTTGACATTAAAAATATAATAGGAACTCTTTAAACATTTTTAATATAATGCGTTAATATTCACATATGATAAAACCAGATGATATAAGGAATATAATATCAGAATCATATTCACACGTCCAACCAACGGAACCAGTGTCACAATTAGAAATGCTTGAAAAAGTTCTTCCGATTATTGAAAAATTAACACCACAAAAGAACAGTTCCTTTATAGGAGATTTAATATCTTCACTATTGTCAAAGGCATTGAACGATACTGGTACTATTGAAGATGTCCTTTTTTCCGTCATGGACGCGTTAAAGAAGAGGCGAAACCAAAATGCACAAAAGGGAAATTCTTGACCTTTGGAAAAATTACAATATATGTGTAGGTAAATGCTTTGACAGAGATGGCGAGAGGTGGGTAGTATATAATGATGCAGTAATAGGTAAACCTTGTTTCTATATAGAACAATATGATATGTTTGTGTGTAAACATAAGGATTTCTTTTTCATTAATACATTTAAACCTACACTTGATAAATTGAACACTGATATAATTGCATATAAAAACCAAATTGAATGGATTAGATCCTTTGAAGAGATCATTGACATAGTTACCAATTACTGTGTTAAGTCTGACTACAAAATAAATAACCTAGCGTATTACTTTTGCAGGAGTAAAAATGGGAAAGATTTCAAATTAAAACTTTTCTTTAATATGGCTGTTGTTACTAAATTTAATAGTACATCGTTTAAATCAACATATTACACATCAAAAGATGAATTAAAAGATCTCTTTACTAACCAATAACATTTTTAATGTATAGCAATAATTTTACATTATGTCAAGTATAAAAAGTGATCAAGTCGTATTATGTATATCTACCAAAGAAAGGTGTGAAAAGAAGGGTTACGTGTTCATCGGTGATTTAGACATGGAAACTCTTTCATCATTAAAAGGTACACCATTTGAAATATGTGCAGATAACCCACATGATTCAAGGATAGCATATTTATCACACCTTTTTCATAAAAAGTTCTTTAAATGCTAGTTTTTAATTGATGTAATAAATATTATATGACTTTGAGTAGAAGTACTAGAGAAACAATAGTTTACACCGTTGGGTTATTAGCATCTGTGATATTACTATTGGGGTTATTACTGGTTATTTACATATATCTGGTGTAACTATGGATAAAAAAAGATACGTAATTTTTATGGTTACAATTTTTATGTTTTTGGTAACACTTTTGATGTTTGAATTCTACATTGGTGTGTATCTCCTTTACTGAAAGAGGTTTTAATATCCACTATTAAATATTGTATGAAAAAATTGCCATTGGTTCTGGTTTCAATTGGTATAATAGCGTTATTACTATTACTTACTATAAACTTTAAACAACAATCATTTAATATACAACCCACAACTGTTACTTGTTCACTTTCCGAGTCAAACCCTACATGTACAATTAACATATTTGCACATGACCCAGTTACAATAACAGGAACAAATTTCCCTCCTAACTCCAATATTGAATTTACTGGTACTATATGTGGTGTGAATTACACTATTACCACAGGATCTGATTCAAGTGGTTCTATAAATACACAGAGGACAAGGTTTATTACTACACCGTTGTATCAACTATGTAGTAACTTCAATGGAGCTACTACATTTTCATTATCGTATTCTGGTTTAACTATAAATGGCACATTGTATGAACCCATAATAAATGTAAATGGTGTTACAACACATGTCCTAACACAAGGACAAAAAATTTCTGCACCCGTTTACGCTACTACATATTCTAGTATCTCTGGAAACATAGTTGATTTTACAACATATGCGAGTACAACAGCAATACAAGTTTTAACGGGAAATAATAACTTGCAAGTACAAGTTTATTCAACTAGGAAAATATACCAAATAGAAACCACAACAAGTTTTAACTACTTTTCTGGTAAATGTGGAAAATGGATAAAATCCACATTGTATCAAACACAACCAATACAATCTTTATTTTATACAAAGAGCAATCCATCATTGTTATGTTTAAACCCATGTGATTTTGATGCACAATTATATTCTGCTACACAAGATGTAACTACCAGTGATATAAATGGTAATTTATACATTTTTAATCGACCAGTAATACTAACAAATGAATTACCACAACCTATAGGTTTGAACATTGGTAATTTAGTAACAACAGTGATAAACTTTTATCAGACAAATAAACAACTTAACCCAGTTTCATGTACAAATGCTACGACTATTTCACAGGTATACGGAATATTACCAAACCAACCTGTTCCAACACCTCCTCCATCGCCAGGTCAACAATATGTAACATTGAAAATCAATGTGCAAGGTCAAACATAGGAACACATTTTTACTTCAAATGACCTTTTAAAATTATCTATTATATATTCTATGAACATTACAACCAAAATAGCAATGGGAACACTTGTTGTTGTTACATTTATACTTCTTTTGTTGTTTGTAACAGGGTTTAAATTACAATCTGTTAGTGGATTATATGTTTATAACCCAACTGGTACACCATACACTGTTGCATTTATAAACTCTAATGATAATTCTTTTACATATTGTTCAGAAGGTACATTTACAATTAACCCTGGAGAGGCAATTTACGTTAGTAACTATAATAACCAACAAATAAATGTATATAATGGTAATACATTTGTTGCCCTATTAGAAACTCCTTCAAGTGGAAATGTAGCAGTACTTGGGAATGAAACAGTTTCTTCTAAACCATCATCAATATCCCAAGTTTCTCTTTCCAGTTGTACACCACCAGACTATGTAACTGTATTCACACAAAGAGTGGGATCTTTACCTATTTTGACAAGCAATATTACATTTGGTTATCAATGCAACGCATGTATTAACGGTACTGGAAGTTGTGGTTCATTTAGTAACGCTGTTCCAAACAACTCTCAAGAAACATTTAGTAATTTACCCTATTGTACTACTGGCATATTAAGCGGGGGTTTATTCCAATATGGATATAAAAAATCTAGTTTCACATTTACATGCAAACCTCCTTCTGTTTCCTCTGGTGCATACAGTTATTCTACAACATTATCAGGAGAACAAAAGACTATACCCACCGTTGCAACAAAGGGCAACTACACAGTCACAATAACCTTTGAGAATTGTGTAAGTGGTACACAATATAGTGCATTGTATGGTTCATCAAGCAAAACATGTACCTGTTCTAACGGTTCATGTAGTGTAACAATAACCACTGGTCACCCAAGTGAAGTAGAAATCATTTTATCTGGTCAAAATATTCCCACATATCAGTTTGACTTCTATTCTAATTACATTTCTAACACATGCACTTTGTACAAGTGTACTTTCAACTATACACAAAATGGTCAATCCTATACAGGAACTACATATCAAACATCTCCATGTCCATCAGGGAACTCACAAACTACAATAACAATTTCTGCTGGTCAAACTGTAACATATCCTATTACATACAGGGCTGAAAACGCCGTCGACTATATTAACGGTCTTTTCACTGGTAATATATCGTCATTAGCACCAGTTTCTTATGTACCAACAATGGGCGGTACCTATACAGGTACCACGCTGTAATTTCCCCTTTTTAAATTAATACAGTAAAAATGATATGTCTTTACAACCAGTATTAAAAGGTTCTCTAATCCTTGTATACCCAAAAACAGTAACAGTGAACGCTTCTTCCTCTGCTACCACAGTAATTAATCAATTCTTATATGGCACAGCGTTATTATACATCAACGTTAATTTACCATCTGGAGTAACTGCCAGTGTTTCTCTTAATAGAGTAGAATTTCCATTGGTAAATGGGTCAAATAACATCTATGTACCAGGAAATTCATCGATTAATAGTATAACCTTTACCAATAGCAACAGTTCTGCTTCCACAGTGTCATTAGAAGCATTGGTACTGGAAGTCTAGTGGAATGTATGAACATCGTTAAACGTATTCTAGCCACTAATGCTGGTATAGGTGTAGTCACTGTACCAATTTATATTTTATTTAAAAATTTTCCATTTATTGATATATTTTTAATTGGTGTGATAACAACATTTACAGTAATTTTCCTTTCATTTTACTTTTTGGGTGTAAAATTCACCAGCTCTTGGGCTATTTTACAAAAAGTATTAGTAACACTTCCTACATCACTTGTTTTATCCCACATTGTGAAACACATAGGAAATAACCCAATAGGTGAATATATTACGTTATTCACAGTTGGATATATAATTTCTACTCCTTTAATATTTATATCTTATAATATTATTAAAAAAATATATAAAAATAAATAATATTAGGTTATACCATAAATATTTTTATGTTGGTTAGCCCATTCATCTACACACTCTTGAATTGTTTTTTCTACCTTTTCTAGTTTAACGTTTGGCGGAGTTCCCGTTATTTTATCCTTGAATTTGTTACATGACATTGTAACATGTATTGTTTCATTAGTAGAAGTTCCTTTGTAACTCTTTATTTTTACATCGAAATCTATTAAATATGTATTACCCAAATCTTTCATTTTCGGGGTTATTTTTTGTGACCCAATTGTGACTGACATATCCTATTTACCACATGTTATTAAAAACTGCTACATTAAAAATGATTGTGATAAATAATTTATGTTATCAGTAGAAAACATAATTTGGATAGTTTTAATCACCGCATTGGCGATACCAGGAATCTATCTTTCAAAACGTTACACAAATAGTGGGTCAAAACATGATATAATTATTTATACATTGATCATGGTATCTTTCGCAGTGTTCTATGCATACATGGAAATAATAGGACTTGGCTCAAACATTTCTCCTACTATTTACCGTGTCTTCTACTACGTTATATTCTATTTGGTAACACGTTCTGTTCCAGCAACACTCTTTACAGCAGTGTTGGAGGACGTATTTTATTGGATAATAACTAATAGGAACCCCGTAGAATACGACGCAGGTTTTAACTATACATATGAATTCCCACAGACAGACATCTTTACGCTTTTCATAGGATATACTTTGGTGTTAATTATCTACGGCATTATACAAAATAAAACAAAAATAAAAGATTTCAATAAAGTAGAAACAATAATACAAGAATACGTGTAAACTACTACATCCATACATACTAGTTTTTAATTTACTATTGGTATATATCATTGTGCAAAATGGCAGATGGAAAAGTATTTGAAAAAGAAGATATGAAAGATATAGCAAATGTGTTAACTAAAGACGAAATTGATAAGTTAATATCTCAATTAAATAACGCACGTGCAGAATATAGAATTTATCAACAAAATATTGAAAATATAGTAGCATTTTTCGACTATGAACAATGCAAGTATTATAAAGCCTATAGTAATTGTGTTAGAGAGAAAAATAAAGAAGAATGCAAGAATTTGCAAGATGTAATTGATGGACTTGAAATGGTCAAAGGAAGGATGAAAGAACTACACTGTGGTTTTGATAAACCGTTTAAAAATACTGTTATTTCCATTTTAAATACTTTTAAAGGTGGTATAAAATGGTAGACCCAGCAGTATTGGAAAATATGAAAGAAATAGCGAATGTGTTTAAAGGTCAACTTGGCAAGTTAGAATATCTATTAAATGAACTAGATATGCAATATAGAATTTATCAACAAAATATTGAGAATATTATAGCAATTTTTGACGATGTACAACATAGGTATTATAAATCCTATAGTAATTGCGTTAAAGAAAAAAATAAAGAAGAATGTAAGAAATTCCAAGATGTAATTGATGGACTTGAAATGGTTAAAAGAAGGATGAAAGAACTATACTGTGGTTTTAATGCACCATCTGATACTGTTATCTCTATTTTAAAGACTTTTCATATAGAATAATTACTACTCTTTCATTTTTATAAAAAAATGCTTTGATTACCTCGATGGGGTTACACCAATTTGACCTTGATATTTCCCTTCATAAACTTTTTTCACTGGTGTGTTAGTATACATAAATACCAAGTGAACGAACCTATCATTTGGATAAATAATGACAGGAACACTACTACCCACTACTTCTATGGTTAACTCACCTTCAAACCCTGCATCTACTACAGTTGGTGGTAACACCAAACCGTATCTTGCATACGTTGAACGCAAATTAATGAACCCAACAACGTTATCTGGCATTTTTATTTTTTCTTTTGTATGTATTAATATGTGTTCATTTGTTCCTATGGTAAATTTACTACCTTCATATATCCTTACATGTGAGACACCTTTGGAATGAGTATCAATTGTTGTACCACCATTGAACACACCAAACTTATTTCCGATGCGTAAATCCACACCGTTTTCTCGTATAGTATCTTCACTTAATGGGTCTATTACTAATCTACCATTTTGAATTTCCCTTTTTATATCCTGATCAGACAGAATCATTTTTATCGCTCTATATAGGTAAGACAATGAAAGTATAAAAAATTATCTAGAAAAAAGTTTCACTACTATTTGAAATCGTCATCTGTCAAATAATGAATAGTGTCAAATCTATCTTTATCGTCAAGTATGTCATACCTAAAGATATTACCTGCAATAACAATAATCTTGTCATCCTGCGTAGTAACAACCCTTATATCGTATCCGTATAATACAATCTTCATTTTTTCATTACAACTTATTTCTCTAGCCGTACTTACCAAATCGTAACGAATAAATATTAACCTATCAAATAAACCATTGAGAACAATTACATTATCATCCCTATAACCATATTTAAGTTTCTTACCCTTCACAACAATAGTAGCGTTTACCATAATTATCTATTAATACATAATCCGTTGCAGTATAAAAAATTACCTTGACACATTTTTAATCACACATTACAATACAAAAGTATGGACTTAACGAAATATTCAAATCTTTTAAAATTCATGGACGATGAAATGATGAAACGTGTAACAGAGTTACCAGACGATGCGAAACAATTTATGAAGACACAGATGTTAATGGACGTGTGGGCTTTAATAATAAGGAATATTTCTGCACAAAAAACACAGTCAAACGAAATCGAGGAATCCCTTCGTGTTTATCACACGTTAAAAGAACAAGCATCACAAATCATAGACCAAGTAAGTTCTGGCACTCTTTCACCGCAATCTGCTTCCAACATGTTATGGGGACTCGTCCAAGGCTACTTCAAAAGAGATGATAATATAAAAACAAGGAAAATAGACAAGGATGACTTTTGAAATATAATGTTATACAGGTTTTTAAAAAGTTTTCAAATAATCGATTGCTGTAGTTAAACTGTTGTAAATTTCGCATGCAAATAACCCATATTTACCCTTTGTGTAATTAACTGATTTACACAAGGAATCTTCTATTTTTACACTTGACACATACTTATCTCCTTCTATTTCATAATTCAATCCCATTGTTTCTAACACTTTTTGCCACATTTCTCTGGCTTTTTCTTTAAATTTATCAGTATAATATACACCAGAATATATAACTTCAAAAGGTATATATGTTTCTTCTTTTAATGTTTCATGTGAAGC
>Ga0208447_100127_pt1 | contig 13883 bp, 17 predicted proteins | sample BED_Slide_host_7_FD_187139 | JGI IMG/M metagenome (GOLD analysis project Ga0208447, IMG submission 187139) | Extremophilic microbial mat communities from Yellowstone National Park, USA - BED_Slide_host_7_15 (SPAdes) (version 2) | ecosystem: Environmental > Aquatic > Thermal springs > Hot (42-90C)... | reverse complement strand
CTCAGAATTCCCCTGAGTGCGAAAGTCTCGCTGAATCCCAGAGTGACGAGGTATAACATATGTGAAACCTTTACTTCAAAACGAAAAAGTTTTACGAATCCCTCGGGGGTTTCCCTAAGACTTGTGCTAAGAGGGCTGAGTCCTTTCTCACGTTAATAAAAATCTTTTTATATTTGTTTATTATCAACCAATCTTGTGGAGAGACTACTGAGACCAAAGGAGGCTTGTCAACTGCTCAGCATTTCGTACTCAACACTCCTACGGTGGATCAGAGAAGGGAAAATAAGGGTGGTAACGACTGAAGGAGGGAAGTACAGGGTACCTTACAGCGAGATAAAGAAGTACTTAGAGAGGAGGGAAGAGACGAGGGCTGTAATTTACGCAAGGGTGTCCTCTACCGATCAAAAAGAGGACTTGGAGAGGCAAGTGAACTACCTAACAAATTACGCAACGGCGAAGGGTTACAAGGTAGTTGAAGTGCTGAAAGATGTAGCTAGCGGGTTGAACACAGGAAGGAAAGGATTGCTTAAGTTATTCAAACTTGTTGAGGGAAGGAGTGTAGACGTGGTATTAATAACATACGAAGATAGGTTAACAAGGCTCGGTTTCGAGTACATTGAGGAGTTCTTCTCAACCGTGGGAGTTAAGATTGAAGTGGTTTTCGGTGAGGAGCCCAAAGATGACGCACAGGAACTTGTGGAGGACTTAATCTCAATCATTACCTCATTCGCAGGGAAAATTTACGGAATGAGGAGTCACAAGAAGACAGTCCTGGTTCAAGGTGTAAAGAAGTTGATAGGTGAGTTGAGTGGAGAGGACAGTGAAGTTAAGGGTTAAAGTAGACTATAAGACCTACCAGAAGTTGAAGGAAGTTGAGGGGGAGTACAGGGAGGTTCTAGAGGACGCAATAAATTATGGGTTGTCAAACGAGACTACCTCCTTCATCAGGATTAAAGCTGGGATTTACAAGACTGAGAGGGAGAAGTACAAGTTACCATCCCATTTCATTTACACCGCCTGTGAGGACGCAAGCGAGAGGTTGGACAGCTTTGAGAAGTTGAAGAGGAGGGGTAGGGCTTACACTGAGAAACCGTCTGTGAGGAGAGTCACTGTTCACCTGGATGATCATCTGTGGAAGTTCAACCTCGACACGATTTCAATTTCCGCAAAGAGGAGTAGGGTTCTCATTTCCCCAACCTTCCCTAAGATCTTCTGGAGATATTATAACAAGGGCTGGTCGATTGCCAGTGAGGCCAGGTTTAGGCTGTTGAAGGGGAACGTTGTAGAGTTCTACGTCATTTTTAAGAGGGATGTTAAACCTTATGAGCCTGAAGCGTTTATTCCCGTCGACCTTAATGAGAATTCAGTCTCGGTGCTCATCAACAGTAAACCCTTATTGCTTGAGACTAACACTAAGAAAATTACTCTGGGCTATGAGTATAGGAGGAAGTTGACAACTACTGGTAGGTCAACTAAGGATAGGGAAGTGAGGAGGAAGTTAAAGAGGCTGAGGGAGAGGGATAAGAAAGTAGACGTTAGGAGGAAATTAGCCAAGCTGATCGTCATTGAAGCTTTTGAAAGTAGGAGTGCAATTGTCTTGGAGGACTTGCCAGGGAGAACTCCGGAGCATATGATAAAGGACGTGAAGGATAAACAGCTCAGGTTGAGGATTTATCGTTCAGCATTTTCCTCAATGAAGAACGCCATCGTTGAGAAGGCTAGGGAGTTCGGTGTCCCCGTACTCTTAGTTAATCCCTCTCACACTTCCACCGTCTGCCCAGTCCACGGGACGAAGATCGTTTACCAACCCGATGGGGGCGATGCCCCAAGGGTTGGTGTTTGTGGGAAGGGGAAGGAGAGGTGGCATAGAGATGTCGTCTCGCTGTACAATCTGAAGAAAAGGGCTGGAGATGTGAGCCCCGTGCCGTTGGGCTCGAAGGAGTCCCATGACCCGCCTACCTTAAGTGGGTGGTTGAGGGCTAAGTCCCTGCACTCGATCATGAATGAACATAAAATGATTGAAATGAAAGTGTAGGGACAAACGGTCATATATCTTAGGCCAGATGATAGTGCCACAGATAGAGGAGGGCAGACACGGCGTTGAGGTCAAAGCGATGTTCTTCATTCACGATAATGTCTACATACCCATGAGGGACAACCCTCTGGGGGATAGGCTCGATAGGTTGGCCAGGGAGAAAGGGATTTACCTCCAAGCGTGTGACCAATGCGTATACATGAGGAACCTGGCCGATAAATTGATATCCTCCTGCAAGATAGGCTGTTTCCCAGACTTTTACGGCGCCGTCCTCGACCAGGTGGACTTGATTATAACAATTTAATAAAAAAGTTAAGTAAATGAGAGAAAGTAGTTATAAATGCGTTATTTTTAAAAGCCACACCTTGACGAATGTAATGAGAGATTATGAACTACAAACTCCTTATTATAGCAGGGGTAGTTATCATACTCCTTATAGGAGTAGGAGCTGCCCTTCTCATGATGAGAAGCTCATCACCTTCGAGCACCACTACGACTCCTAATTCAACTACTACCACAACTCCAAGCAACTCCACTTCCTCTACCACTTCCTCTAATTTCTATTTCATCGCCTTTACTCAAAAGGGGTTGGCACAGGTCCTGAACCCGTTCAGTCAATCACAGAGTTTCCTCGGGTTCACTAGGTACACTAACATCTCAACTAATCTCCCTCAACAGGTGTACTACTGGGAGGAGATTCCTGCAGGAGTAATGCCCAAGTACCTCTTCGTGCCTGTGAACAACGGGACTGTGTTCGTCCTTGACCCACAGAGCTTTAAGGTAGTAGAGACCCTTTACGTTGGCTCCTCAAAGGGCCAGATAGGGTTCATAGGTGCATCCTTCTCTCCCAACGGTGAATATGTAGCTTTGGCTGACGGACCCTCTGGAATACTGGAAGTCATCAACGTGCAGACCTTACAGACAGTATGGAAGGTGACGTTCCTTAGGGCTAACGGGGCCACGGCCTATCCCTGTGACGTTAGGTGGACTCCGGACGGAAGTGAGCTGATAGTGCCGATGAGGTTTAATGAGACCGTGGATATCATTAACGCCAGCAACGGACAGGTGGTTAAGTCCCTCCTAACTCTCTCTCCTAACGAACAGGTATTACCACAGCCCTATATGGTTTCTCTAAACTTCCAGGGAACTATGGTCGCAGTTGAGTACGCAGGAAATAACTCAGTTGGATTCTACTCCTTGCCCAACCTACAGTTGATGGGCATGGTTAAGATGCCAGGAAAGTTGGTACCACAGAGGGGAGTCTTCACTCCTGATGGACAATACTACCTTGAGGCTCCTATCAACAATGACACTGTAGTGGTCATCTCCACCTCCAACTTCCAGGTCGTAAAGGAGATCCAGTTGCCTCAAATCAACTCGCCGGGTCTTGCAGACATAGAGATAGCCCCTGGGGATCAATACGCATATGTGGTTATCCACGGAAACGTCAACACTGGAGGGATGATAGTGCTGATATCTCTCTCCTCACTGTCCGTCGCCTATGAGTTACCTCTCACCACCGCTCCGGCCTTCGTGATACCAGTCAACCTGGGGATGGCCAATTACCTCCTCAGCCAAGTGATGTCTCCCCCAGTTACGGGACTCCACTGTTAAGGTGGGCTTATTGAGAGCTGTAAATCCTTTTTTCACAGTTTTCTCCTTTTTTAATGCAACCGTATTTCTACCAATAGTTGTGAACGGAGTTAGGGTTCTCGGGTTATGGTATTCCCCACTAGCTGACACTGGACAGGTCACGTTTGAGATACCGTTCCTTATCTTCGTATTGGTATATGCTCTGGTGTCTGGAGTGGTCGGGTTCCTCGTGTTCAGGATGAGGAAGGGGAGGTTCATCCTAGTTCACGGGCCCATGAGGCTGAGAACAGTGGTCAGGGCAACCTTGAGGGATGGGTTCGGAAGGGCACTGGTAATGACGTTTTTCCCCTCCTATTTCTTAAGCTACCTGGTGGTCTCTGGCCTTCTCCTTATACCAAACGTCAACGTCAGTCCCTACTTTCACGACCTCACGACCATAACTTATCAGGCAGTTGGCTTCCCAGTGTTTGGGGGACTCCTAGTGTTCTCTCCGGTGCAGTACCTAATAGGCCTGGCCAACGACGTCGTCTTGACGCTCTCACTGATACTCAGCTACTACGTAACTTCCCTACTTTACGTCTCCTCTAACGCTCTCAAATGGGCGGTTCCTAAATCTTTGAGGTTGAGCACCTATAACACCGCAGCCGGGTTCTTAACTGCCTCCATACCATCTTTGGGCACCATAGCAGGGGTCTGTTGTCTGACCCCCACCGCAGTGAACTCCTTGCTCTACCTACTCTCGGGTGCATATCCGGCAGTGACGAAGGGAATAACCTGGAAGTACGGAACTTTCATGGCCGGTGCTTGGACGGGAGGTATCCTGCAGGCATTGATCCTGTTTTCCCCTTCGTTGCTCGGTCTGGTGATGTTGGGATTAGGGGTTTGGCAGGTCAGCGTGATCTCCTCCCTACTGGTTAGGAGGGCCGTCTCAATTGAAAACAGTAAACCTATCCAATAAGGCCTGGCTCACCCTAGTAAGATTGGCAGTAGCAACTATATGGGCCTACGCGGGAATATTCGAGAAGTTACTCAACCCTGGGTTCCTGAACCCAGCCTCGACCTCCTACGTGGGGATAACCGTCCAATATCTGGCCGAGGGCTCGCCCATAAGAGGTTTCCTCTACGCAGTCGTGTTCCCCCACGTCCTACTTGTGGGGGAGTTAGTCATGGTTGGTGAGGTTTCCTTTGCAATCCTCACCTTCCTGGGGTTAGCTAACAGGTTGAGCGGGACTGTGGCGTTCTACACGAACCTGATCTACTTCCTCTCTGCCTATTGGACGGGAACCGAGGAATATGGGATTAATCTACTACTCATGATATTCGACGCTTTCCTAGTCATTAACGGGCCTGGCCCCCTCTCGCTGGACTGGTTGATCTCCAGGAGGAGCAGGATCATGAACATGTCCCTCCTATGGTTCTCTATCGGAACGATCCTTTACCTGTCCGTGATCCTTTTTTTATTATTTTACTAGATTTACACTCAGTTTAAAAAACTATTTAAAAATGGGGATAACTTAAAAGCAGGTTCCCCAAGTATTCTTTGGTGAGACGATGGAAGACGTATTGAAAATTAAGGAGCCAGACGACACATTAGACGTAGTGGGGGAGTCGTGCCCTGTCCCTGAGATGATGGCCAGTAAGAAGTTAAAGAAGATGAAGATCGGTCAGATCCTAGAGGTCCTGACGGACCACCAGCCCGCGGTGGACGTAACCCTTCCCTCCCTTTGTAAGAACCTAGGGTACCCTTACATGATACTGAAGGACGGTGACCTGTTCAGGTTCAGAATACTTAAGGTGAGCTAGTCTTGGCCACGCCCTCAATGATCTTACAACCAGTTTTTTCCGAGACTTGGGCCGTCATATTTGGCCTCTTCGGATTGAGCGGATTTATCCTAGGTTGGGTGGCCCAGAGAGGGAATTACTGCTTCATAAACGCTATGACTTCAATATTTACCACTAAAAGTCTTGAGAGGTTTGGTGCCCTACTCCTCCTCTTCGGACTGACCGCCCTGGGCACCGGGATCCTCACCGCATTCGGTGTAGTACCTGCAGTCGACCAATACTTTTACAACTACTTCGCTGGTTGGTACATCCTTGTGGGTTCCTTCATCTTCGGATTTGGGGCCGCGATGGCAGGGGGTTGTAACCTATCCATGTTATACAGGGCCAGCAGCGGATACGTTCAGAATTGGATAGAGCTCTTCGGTATGATGATAGGGACTTACGTTTTTGCGGTGGCCATATGGCCCTTCCAATCCTACACGATGCAGGCCGGAATACTCTCAACTACTAGTGGGGGATATGTTGAGTACCTCCCTTACTTGTTGTTCCACTCCACTTCCAGCCTGGCTGTGTATGTGACAACCTTCATTGTTGCCCTTCCACTAATATTGTTGGGCGTGTACTTCCAATGGAGGACTAGGAACAGGTGGGGGAAGTCGCTGGGAGGTTCAACGCCAGGTCTTCCAGGGATAAGGGCCTTGGGATCCCCAGGTATCCCAACACCCGCCGAGACCTCCTCTGGATTGAGACTGAAACAAGACGTCAAGGACATGCTACTGCTGAGGAAGCCCTATGGTACGAATCTATCCACGATCATCTTAGCCTTGGATATGATATTCGTGTTCTTAGTGGGGGCCGGGTACACTTTCAATTACCTGGTAATAACTTCATCTGACGGAGGGAGGTTCTTCGAGTACATCCTCATGCCCTTGGGTATAAACCTGTTCACCAATACGCCGTGGTTCAACGACTCCCTCCCCATAGTCGATCCCAGCACACTGATGGTAGTGATGCTATGTGTGGGTGCCTTCTCAGCATCCTATCTTAGCGGAGACTTTAAGATCAGGATACCGAAGGACAAGAAGAGGTTAGTCATAGGCTTCTTGGGAGGTATGCTTGTGGGAATAGGCGTGAGGATGGCTCTTGGTTGTAACGTTGGATTGATGTGGACGAACTTTGGACAACTGGGTTATGACGGCTACATATTCCTCCTAGGCATGTTAGGAGGGGTTTACCTAGCCGTGAAGGTTCAGGAGAGGTTGTGAACCGTGGAGGAGATGGAAAAGGCTAAAACCAAGGCAAAGTCGTATCCTGTAAGGAAAGTCATTGCCCCCCTCATACTGTCCCTATTCGCCATCGTCTGGTTTCAGTTCAGTAAGGTCTACCTCACGGGGGCCGACAACATTGCCTTGAGGGAGGCAAACTTCGCCATATACGTCACTCCAGAGCAACTTCAAGGATACCTGGAGGCCACCGCGTGGACGTGTTACATCGTAGTTTACGTTGGTCTAATCTTCTTCTGGTACGGCCTCGTGAGGTATGTGGAATCTAAGGAGGTGTCCAAATGACAGAGATGTATTCGTTCATGATGATCTCAGGGCAGGAGGAGAAGCTCTTCATGGGAGTCATCACGGCCATAGGATATGCATCTGGTGGGAATAAGGTGTACATGTTCTTCACAATGGACGCCCTGAGGGCACTCACTGCCGAGTCGGAGAAAATTAGCCTGAACGGTACCAAGAACTTGAAATACTATCTAGATAACCTAATGGACCTCGCAGGAGATGATCTCGAGATAACGGCCTGTGAGTTTGGAATGAGGGTGAAGAACTTCAAGGAGGAGGACTTCGTCTATAAGGTAAAGGTAGGTGGAGTCTCAGAGTTCGCCCTGAAGAGTTCCCAGTCCAAGGCAACCCTGGTGTTTTGATGAGTCTAAAGGTATTTGTTTTGGGCCCCTTGAACACTAATTCTTACCTCCTCTGGGATAGGGGAGAGGCGGTCGTAATAGATCCTGGAGGCGAGCCAGGGGAGCTCATATCCTTCATTAAGTCCTCTAACCTGAACCTTAAGTATGTGATCTCGACCCACGGCCACTTCGATCATGTCCTTGGGGTAAAGGAGTTGGTCAGGATCACCGGTGCTAAGTTTTACCTTAATTTTAAGGACGTGGACCTCATGCCACTCTTCTATGAATGGAGAGAGAAGCCACCCGCCCCTCATGACGATTTGCGGGACGGTCAGGAATTTAGATTCGGCTCGCAAATACTCCAGGCCGTGTCAACGCCTGGCCATACCATGGGGAGTACGTCCCTTCTCTGGGGCGGAAAAATGTTTACAGGTGACACGCTGTTCAAAGGAACGGTGGGAAGATATGACCTGGGAGGTGATAGGGAAGTTCTCAGGGAGACGTTGGAGAAACTAAAGGGCATGGACATCAACGAGATCTACCCAGGTCACGGGGATACTACCAGTCTAAAGGAGGAACTTAAGAGCAACCCGTTCTTAAACGGAGTTGTGGGACCTGACGACTGGTGAGTCCCTTATCTTTATCATCCGAGGACCTCTAGAGGACTCGCGGACTTAGGAGTTGAAGTTCAGGGAGAGTGAGATCTAATCTCCTCGATACTGGCAACGACCAAAATTCAATCGTGAGGACAGCTTTGGGACTTTTCTTCAAACATCATATCTTGAAAGTTAGGTCAAATGACTATTGCCCGAGGTTCCCCGTCATTTCTACTTCTACCTCTACGGAAATGGAGGCGTGCCAGGCGTTCTCGACACTGTAGTACATCTCGAGCTTGCCTTGTTTCCAGAACAACCTCAACTCACCCAAAAGGTCGGTCTCCAGGTCGAAACCAGAGGTCCGTTTACGCTGAACTGAAGTTTGGCCGGTTTCACATCACCTTAAAAATATCTAAGTTTCTTTGAGTAAAGTTAATTTTTTAATTATGCTTAATAAATCTATTCTATGAAAGCTCTGGTCTTCGATAAGAGCGGATTGGACAACCTGAGGGTAAGGGAAGTACCAACGCCTCTATTGGGCCCTCATGACGTTCTTGTCAAGGTGAAATTAGCTGGGGTAAATCCCATCGATTACGCCGTGGTTCAGTTAATCCCAGTACAGCCTATGCCCCACATACCAGGAGCCGAGGTCTACGGAGAGGTTGAGGATGTGGGAGAACATGTCAAAGGGGTGAAGAAGGGTGACAGGGTGGTAGTTTACAACAGGTTGTTCGACGGTTCCTGTGATATTTGCCTCTCGGGGAGGGAAATGGTTTGCAGAAACGGTGGGATAATGAGTGTAGTCACCAACGGCGGTTTCGCAGAGTATATGGCAGTACCTGAGAAGAACTTGGTAAAGGTAGATCTTCCGCCAGAACTCTCTGCCTCCTTGCCCGTTGCAGCTCTGACCTCGTACCACGCTCTAAAAGAGGCCGAAGTCAAACCCTTGGATTACGTTGTCGTCTTTGGTGCATCTGGGAACACTGGGGCATTTGCCATCCAACTGGCCAAGAAAATGGGGGCCAGGGTTATAGCCGTATCCTCCAAGCCTTGGGTCGCTGAGTTTTCAGATCACGTGGTGGGTTACGACCAGGTCCAGGATAAGGTGAGAGAGATCACCATGGGTAGGATGGCTGACGTCGTGATAAACTCAGTGGGTAACGCAGTCTGGGAATCCAGCCTGAAGGTTCTGGGAGTCGGAGGGAGGCTCGTGTTCTTCGGCGGTCTGACCGGTTCGCAAGTGAACCTGGACCTCTCCACGGTGTACGGGAAACATCAGAAGATAATAGGAACCACTGGAGGAACCAGGAAGGAGCTGCTCGAGCTGACCGAGCTCTGCAAGGACTGTAGGGTCAGGGTCTGGAGGATTCTGCCGTTGGAGCAGGGTAGGGAAGCCCTGGAGTGGGTAGCCAAGGGGAAGGATGGTAGGATATTCCTGAAACCGTAATTTCTTCCTAAAGAATCATATGTTTTTCCTCTCTTCTACTTAATTCAATCCTTATATATATGTAATGAGACAGTTGTCCATGGCCGTAGTCGAAGTTCAAGATTTGGGACCCGTGTCTGTCATAACCTTGAATAGACCTGAAAAGTTAAACGCCATGAACCTGGAGCTGAGGAGCGAGTTGGGACGAGCCATCAGGGAGTTCAACGCCAATCAGGGGAAGAGGGTCGCCGTGATCACCGGTGCCGGGAGGGCTTTCTCCGTGGGGGCGGACATAGCCTCAGTGTCAGAAGACCTGACGGAGGACCTAAGGATTTCGTTCTACCCTATCTACAGGGAGATAAGGTTTTCCCCCAAGATCTTCATTTCGGCAGTGAACGGTGTTGCCGCGGGAGCTGGGATAAGTCTCTCACTAGTATGCGACTTGAGGTTAGCCTCCAAGAACGCCAAGTTCGTCACCGCCTTTCACGGAATAGGTCTGGCACCAGACACAGGATTGACCTTAATGTTAGCTAGGATGGGAGGATCCAGGTTCCTTGAGAGACTCCTCTTGGGAGGAGAGATAACGGCCCAGGAGATGGCTGAAGTAGGGATAGTCAGGTTGACTGACGATCCCTTGGGAGAGGCACTCAAACTCTCCGAGGAGATATCCAAGGGGCCCTTCAAGGCCTACTCCGCCAGTAAGAGGCTCATAAATAGGGCCATCTTCTTCGACATCGAGGAGTATCTCGAGTACGAGTCGGCAATGCAGGGGTTCCTTGGAAAGACCAGGGATTTCAAGGAGGGGGTCAAGGCCTTCCTGGAGAAGAGGAAACCTGAGTTCAGAGGTGAGTGAACTGAACACCGTAATTGCGGAGAGAATAGGTAACGTTGCCGTAGTGAAGTTGAACAGGCCAGATAGACTCAACGCCATCAACATGGCCATGGTTTACGACTTGGTGGAGGCCTTCAGGACCCTATCTAGAGAGAGGGAAGTGTCATCGGTAGTGGTCACGGGCGTGGGGAAGGCATTCTCAGCAGGGGCGGACGTTAAGGAGATGGTGGAGATGCCCCTAGAAAGTGTGGTGAGGGAGGGACACATGCCCCTGTGGGAGGCTATGAGATCTTTCAAGAGGCCTATCATAGCTGCTCTCAATGGCGTAACGGCCGGAGGTGGCCTGGAGTTAGCAATGGCGTGTGATATAATAATAGCAGGCGAGAGTGCGAGACTAGGACAACCAGAGATTAACTTGGGAATAATACCAGGAGCGGGAGGCACCCAGAGGCTCACCAGAACGGTGGGTAAATATAGGGCTATGGAGTTAGTCTTAACAGGTAGGTTGATCTCAGCCTGGGAGGCATATAGAATGGGGTTAGTTTACAAGGTAGTTCCAGACGAGGCGTTACTCGACGAGGCGATTAGACTAGGGAGGGAAGTCGCCTCCAAGTCCAAGTTTGCAGTGGAGCTGGCTAAGGAATCTGTTAACAAGGCCCTTGAGACCACTCTACAGCAGGGGTTAGACATAGAGAGGAGGAACTTCTACGTCTCAATCTCCTCAGAGGACGGTAAAGAGGGCATGAGGGCATTCCTGGAGAAGAGGAAGCCGAACTGGAAGTTCTGAGCTCTATTGAGCAGTGGCTGGGGCCATCTCCCTATAGCTGACCTTACCACGAGGGATCTACGCATTTGTTACAGCAATTATGGGATTTTCCCTTAGAAATTGCCCTTTTATCAAGGCAAAATCTAACAGCAGTTATGGGATTTCAACGTAACTTAAAGATTTTCATCAGCCCAGGTGGTTAGCCCAAACGGCGCTCGAGGACCTGAGGAACGCCTCCGTGCTCCTCAGGTTCAGCTCCCCCACCAGCTCCCTGACGACTCTGGCCCTCCTGTCGATCAGGACCATGAGGACTAGTGCCAGTTAACCTTCCTGCTCCTCCCGTTCCCCTTACCACTCCCAGCCTGTTGACCGCCTTGACGGCCTATCCCTAGCGAACTCGATCAGTCCTTCCGCACCTTTTCAGTAGGACGACGTCGAAAAACTTCTCGCTAATACCGACTTCTTTATATTACCTCCCTAAGATTCCCATAACTGCTGTAACTCAGTAGTTATTGGAGTTCGCCTAGATTAAGGGGGGTACTCAAGGGAAAATCCCGTAACTGCTGTATTAACTGATGTTTGTTAGTTGCGTGTAAACGGCTTTCGCATCAGTGGTTAAATTGCCTTAGCTAACCCATAAACGAACGTGGTTTATTTAGGTAGGACTTCCCGCAAAGCATCGTCTCGCACTGAGATCACGTCCAGCAAGCGTCGTAGCTCATTGCGCATTGGAAAAAAAAGAATGGAATCGAAAACGTTAGAAAATAGGGACGAAGTCTTCCTCCGTCACTTGTACTTCCTCGCCGGTCACGCCTATCTCGGGAACTGCAGGCATCTTAATTCCGAACCTAGACAATGTAGCCCCGACCCTTATCATCGCGCTCCTCCACGCCTCTTCCTTTTCCTTAATTTCAGGTATATAGAACCCGGAGTCCCTGGCGAGATCCTCCATACGTTCGTTAACCGACTCGAACCAGGGAGGTAGCTTCCAGAACTCCTTGGGAGGCTTGTAGGTTATTAGGGAGAGGAACACGAAGCCTGCCCTGACCTGTTTAGTCACTAGGCTCTTTTGTTCCTCAGTCATCCTAGGGGCATTTTGTGTCATGATTAGGTGGGTGAAGGCGTAATGCCTAGTCTCGTCAACTGCGGTATTCTTGAAGGCCTTGGAGAACTCCTCGATTTTAGATCCTCTTGACATGGTTGTAAACACGGTGGTGGCTGCAGCTTCCCCCATCATGAAGGAGGTGAAGAGTACGTCTAGGGTGTACTTCCTGTAAGCCTCTAGGTAGGCCTTCCAGTACCTCGACCCGTTGTACCAAGTCCACATCACGTTTAGCATAGCCTTCCTCTCAAGGTCGTCCTGAGGCTTGAAATTGAAGGGAAAGCCTCTCATCATGGAGTCTATGGCGAGACCGCAGACCATATTGTGTCTGTTCTCGTCGTAGGTTATGGTTGTCAATATCCCTCTCACCGCGGTGTCCAAATGATGTTCAAAGGCCTTTATCACCGCGTGTGCGAACACGGGAGTCGCGTTGTCAAAGTTAGACAGAAGTGACCACCAGTAGGCTATGGCCAACCTCTGTTTCCTGTCCAACCCTGACGCTATCTCCCTGACCCTGTTCCAGTCTATCTCCTCCTCGTCCCACTGTTCCCTCTTGGCCCTCCTGTAGAGTTGCCAGGCCCTCTCATTGTCGAAGTTCCACCTGGGAGGGTAGACGTTGAACTCGGGGTAGACAGGTTCTTTTTCGTAATCTAGTTCGGTCATCAAACCTCGTTTATCTATGTTTTAGAAACTATTTAAATGTTTACTTTAACCATATAATTGAGTCCGAGATAAGTTACTTACAACAGTTATCAGATTTCCCATTACGTGAGGCAGCCTTTGAGGGAATGTCGCATAATTCCTGTTCTCTTGAAACCTACAGCTTGACGAGAACCTTGGATCCAGAGCACCTGAAGAGTCCTCATCTGCCTCGTGTCGAATCGCGTTCAGGAACCGGGTTATCCTTTCAAGAGTCCGCGAAAGCTTTGCGAGCTTCCACTTCCAGCAGTTACTAGATTTCGCCTTGACTTCAAGGCTACACCTAACGAAAAATCCCATATCTGCTGCACTTCATTGGAGGTTCTCAAGTGGAATGTTCGTCGTCGCTAAGAACCAATCCTTATTACGATGACCTCTCACTAATATTCAGGAGCGGTGTCCTGTCCTTGGTGGTTAAGGAAATAATCTACAAACACCTCTCGGAAAACGAGATAAGGGAACCCTTTGAGGGAGAATATTGGCCTTCTCAGATATGGAACTGTATGAGAAGGCAATACTACGATAGGTTATACCCAGTGAACGCCGGCTACGATAGTGCCAGGTTCACCGTGCTAGGGACGGTACTACACGACCTCATAGCGGAGATCCTCAAGAGAGAGGACTCCATAAGGATCCAAAGCGAAGTACCCATAAGGATACCCCACCCCACCAATCACGACATAGTGATATCCGGGAGAGCAGATGACCTCATAGTAGTGGAGTTCACCAAGGAGAGGTACTTGATAGAGGTGAAGAGCGTGGACGATTTGCAGGATAAGCTGAGAAAGGGCTATCTTCCTAGGCTAGATCACAGAGCACAGCTCAACCTCTACATGAAGGCCTACCCCAGATCCAAGGGAATCCTCATGTACGTGGACAGATCAAACTTCGACATTGAGGAGATATTGGTGGAGTTCGACGAAGACCTTTACAAGAAGACCTTGGAGAGAGTTGAAAGGCTACACAACTACGTCAAGAAGAGAGAGATCCCTGAGGCTGAGGCCAAACTGAGTCAGGAGATGAATTGGCAATGTAAGTTCTGTATTCACAGGGCCAGATGTGATAGGGACCAGTGAACATACTTCAGCAGTCGTGGAACCTTTCCTAAATGTCGACCTGTAATCATGAAATCTAGTGCAGCAGTTA